>OBLN01000611.1_pt1 | contig 12796 bp, 28 predicted proteins | sample 1519301 | NCBI WGS metagenome assembly OBLN01 (sample SAMEA2452533, study PRJEB22499) | sediment metagenome | reverse complement strand
TTATCACTAATGCTAAAAATCCAATGAATTGCGTTCCCACAATTCCCAAAATCACATTTAATTTCCCTTCCAGAACGTCAATTCTGTTTGAGTTGTCTTCACTGATTCCCATCTGTTTTAATTGTTCAATCATGCCGAATAACCAATTATACGCGCTTTATCTAACACGCTATTTGTATAGTCGTCTGGACCGTAGTCACGGGATCCACCGGTAAAGCCTTCGTTGTAGGCCTCAAGCGCGTCCACTTTGGACTTGCCCAAGGCATCGGCCAGCTTTCCGGATTGGCTCCGCATCAAATGCAAATAGGCCGTGCCGACCTGTATATTTGATTCCGGATTAAATTTCCAATCGTCGGGCACCTGGTAGCCTTCACGTTTTAAATCTGTGACAGCTCCGGGGGTAACCTGCATCAATCCGTAGTCGCTGTTTGCTCCTACAATATTGGGGTCGCCGGTGGATTCCTGCCAAATCTGGGCCAGTACTACTTGCCACGGGAGATCATAGTTTTGTGCCCATTTTAGCGCAGTATCATACCAACGGGCCACGGGGCCGGGTACCTGGGGCGGCAATACCTTTTCAGCCTTCGCAGATGAACCGCCGGTCACACGGCTGTAAATGGCCGCGATTACTGCAAGCACTACCAGGGCAACTGCTATCATGGTCGTTAACTCCATTGGGTTTACTTAGAACCGAAAAGATATTTTAAAAATCCTACGATCGTCGCAAGGGCCGCAATCATTTGCAGCGCGTCGAGCAGGTTCAGCTTTTTACGTCCTTCCAGAATAGCTGAAATCTGCTGGTCCAACCCTCCGGGGCCGGCACTGGATCCGCTGGGGGATCCGCTGCCAGTGGGGCTGGTATTTTGTCCACATCCGCAACTCATATCATCTCCAGTTATAAATTAAAATTCCTAATGCCACAAAAAGCAGGACTACGTAACCGCTGAATCCTGCTATGGTAAAGTCGTTTGATTGGCTTTCGGCCTGTTCCTGCTCGGGAGTGGTAGGACTGGGGGCCGGGCTGGGGGATCCGTCGAAGCTCTGAACGGGATCCTGCCGGGTACTGGGTGCATTGTCCACCTGGTAGGAGCCGGATTGCTCGCGCTTGGGCTGGGGATCGGGCGCGGAGGTGATGTACATTTTCTCCGTCATGTTTTCATCATTCGGAGAATCTTCAATGCGGAGCGTATCATCTACAAACTGATCGATTTCTGCCAGATCTTTCACCGGCATAATCGCATTGTCTAACATGGTTTCTGATCGTAACATCTAAACTTTCCTCACAAAAATTACGAAAGCGATAAAGCCCACCGCAGTTAAAAATAAGTTCGTCGGTTCCTGCAACCATTCGAGCGCGTCGCCCCAGATCCGTTGGATTTCGTTTTGTCGCAGATTCTCTTCGACCTGGGCCGCGGTTTCCTCTTTCTGCTGGTTTACAGACTCGGCAATATTGATGTATTCGCGGTTCAGCTGGTCCGCCAATTCGCGCAAATCGGCCGGAAGGGTGGAAGCATTCTCGATGATATCGCCGGCAATTCCCACAATGCCTAAATCTCTTACATCAGTCATAACTCAACGCTTTAAAATTAGATAAAAATACCGCCCCAACCGGCAGGCACCGGCCGGGCGGTTCGTCGCTGGCTTACGGGATGGTGCTTTTAACGTCCGTTTTTGCCGTTCCAGTGCATTGAGCAGACCGTTACGTCGATTGATCCGGCTCCACTGGTGGTAAAGATCAACCGGTTATTTCGGTTGACGGTGGAACCAGGCACGCCCGGCGTATGGTTTTCAATTTCAACAATGTCGAAGGTGTCATTCTCGATTCGATTGTTGTAATTGGTGTACGCTCGGAGCGCGTCGTATCCGTTGGTAGTAACCACATTCCGTTCGTTTGACTCGAAGGAAAGATTCGTGATTACGTCGTCGATATCCTCAAGGTACAACGCGGAAACGTTGTTTTGATTGAGGTTGAAGCCGTCGGCATTGAGAGCAGCAGCAGGGTTGATGTCATTGCCCAGGATCTTGTACAGATACCGTTCGGACAGTGAAACCATCTGCTGTTCAAAAGTGATGTCCAGATCCGCAAACACGGTTCCATCATCAGCCGGGATGAAGCGCACGTTCAGTTCATCTTCACCGGTGATGTTTAGGGCGTTCGGGTGTCCTTTTTCGAAAAAGGGAATGAATGCAGACGCCAGAAAAGCGGCGCCGTCGGTGGAATCGTACAGGCTTTTGCCGGCACGGATATCATTCATATCCACAAAGTGATTGAATGACCGGTTGACAATCGGCTGACCGTTTCGGGTGATCTCGATCCGGCCGACGTTTTCATCGGTGCCGACCTGGCCGGCTTTGTTGGTACCCTCGGCAAGTACCAAAATTGCGTTGATGCGACCGGGCTGAGCATTGAACTGGCTTTCGCTCAGTCCGTCGATCGACTTAAATTTTACTAAATCTGCCATTGGTAGTGAGTTTTAGAATTTGAAAGAATTTCCTTAGCTGGACACTTTGCTGGAAAGCATAGAGCTAACGCCCAGTGCCTTGTCCACAGTCAGGGCCAGAAGTACCGCGCCGGCCGTCCACAACATCGATTTAATCTTAGAATTCATAATGGGTGTATTTGTTTTCTTAGAGAGTAACTTCGGTTGACTAAATCTTAATCAGTCCACGGCTTTTTTTTAAGCATGTAATACAACTTTTTATTTCTCCGTGTCATTTTGCTGTAACCGCCGAAAAGACCGTGCACAATGGGTTTTCGTGAACGAAAAAGTACTTGTCATACATCGGGATCTGTGCGCGGTTAATCCAGATCATGGCTAGAGGCATTTATTTTGCCTGTTTTTTTATAGGCTTCAAATTCTTGTTTCAAATAATCAATGCGTTCCTTGGGAATCTTTTCTAAAGAATCGTATTGATATAAGTCGACTGTGCTACCCCAATATTCTGCGTTAAATCCTTCAGCCGAAAGAAGAAATCCAGCTACATATGCCTCAAATCCAAAATCGATTTTATCTAATTCTTTTAACAGATTTTGATTATCGCTTATTTGAGCATCTATAGCCTTTACTTCATCATTAAGACCATGCCTTTTTTCAGTTAAATCTCTAACCTTTCGCAGAACCTCGGTCGATTCTTTTAGATTCTTGACCAATTGTACTATTTGTGATTTTCCCATAAGCCTAACTTTTTATTTTGTATTTGATTTTAGTTTTAAATGGTCCGGGAAGGATCCCAGAATCATATATTCGGTTTTGTCGAGCTCGCGGGCCTGCTCGGCATTCAAAAATCCATTGTCGTTATACATCACATAAATATCGGCGCTGTGCTGCTGAAAAAACGTGATCCGTTTGGTAAACTGGCTACGGATATCCGGAGGCATGTCCATCACGCGCTGGCTGATCATTATTACGTCGGTTCCGTCGGACCGGCCGGCACGGACCAGCTTTACCAGGGGCGTGCGTGCATCGCTCAAATTATTGTCTTTGAAAATAAACTGCGCTTCATCCAAAATGATGGATACCTGGGCGCGCTTCCATTCCAAGAATTGCAGGCCTTTTATGTAATCTTCGTTATTCCTGGAATAAATGACGTGCACCTGCTTTGTGATCTTTTTGCGCTTTACCGACTTAAACAAAAAATCATCAAAATCTTTGTAACTGTTCCAGCTGGGATTGTGATCGATGGCACGGGGGCCGGCATACTCGCCTTTATAGTCAAAAATGATTACCGGCTTAAATTTTACAAGCAGGGGAATAAGCTTCTTTTTGGTCCAGTAGCTCTTTCCGTTGCCGGTGATCCCGGTGATATGCGTTGAAAATCCTTCGTAAAGTTTACTCATTAAATCTTTCTTTTGTCAATTAGCCATTTTAACGTGTGCTTAGCAGTCAATCCCAGGAGTAATGAGGTATATTCATCTTTGTTTAAATACGGCTTAAATGAATTAAGAAAATCAACATCATTTTGAGTCGACCCTCTAGATTCACCAAGTGCTTTTGCCAAATCATTAACTAATTCTCTCATCTTTTTTCTTTTAACCTCCCGTCTTTTGTCATTATTGGATGCAATCCCAGCGACCGCATTTTCATTTCGCAATAACTGCAATAATAGTTCAAGTGATTCTTATGCCGGCGGCCGCAGTTCGGGCACTGCTTTTTACTGCTCATTGTCTTCTTTATTTCCGCTATCTGCCGATTCTTGGGCGTGGTTATTTTGTGCCGCATTCTCCTCCTGAATTTGTTTTAATACGATTCCTTTCTCGATCGCCAGCCCTGTTAGGATGGTCCCCAGGAACAGTTCCGGGGAATTACGCAAAATATCATCGCTGATATTGCGCCGTGCGACCAGTACCGACAGTTCGCTAATGCGTTTAATGCTTTCGGGATCCGTGCCCAGTCGTTCGTCTTTTTTCCTCAGTGCAGAATCAGCGGTTTTAAGCAGCCAGCCAACCGCTTCGTTAAGCTGTGCCACCGGATCGCCGCCGCCTGGGGCCGCGTCCTCGGGGGATCCTGCCGGGCTACCGTTGTTAAATTCATTTTGAAATTGGTTAAGTGTATCCTGATCTAATGGGATTCCTTCCATTCGTCAAACCTCGATAACATCTTTTTTCTGTTGTAAGTGATCATTTTAAGCAGCGCCCAGCGACCGGGCCGCGTGGATCCAAAAAACCAGCTAATCCCACGCAAAGAAAGTACCGCCAGTTTCAGCGCTCTCTTCAGTATCCATTGTTTCATTTTCTGCCGGATCGGTTTCGACTTCGAGTTCCTGGTATTTCTCAAACTGCTGATCCGCCGGCGGCTCGTCTCGGTCCGCCGGGTTCACAGCATCTTCCTTGAGGGGAACATCTTCAAAAGGGGTGGGGGAGTTTCCACAGATGCGGCCGTGCTTTAGAGACTGCTTGACCCAACAGTTATTGGATTCGTTAAAATACTGTACAAACTCGCTCATATTAACTGGTAATTGGAATTCGTGCCCAGGGCGTTTTTCGGGTCTCCAACACGCGGCGTTCCTCGCGGTGGTATCGGTACCAGGTTTTTGTATGGCTATTATAAAATTGAATTATTATTGACATATAGCCTCCTATTTAATCCGCGACAGGCTTTCCAGCGCGTCGGGAAGGTTGGATTTTGTAACATCGACCGGCTGTTCCAGCGTCAATACTTCGTTTTTGGTCATGGCCGAGCTGCTTTGACTGCTCAGCTTGATTTTTTCATCGAGCAGAGTATAGCCAAATGCCTGCACCAGCACGCGCAAGTAGTATCCGTCGGCCTTCTCGACCGTTGATACATCAAAAAACAGATTTGAAACCACGGTCGGAAGTAGGCGCTTTGCAAGAAATTTCAGCATAACAAAAGGGTCTAAAGTTGATTGATAGTTTTGTCTATGGGTTTTTCGTGAACGAAAAAGGCACCTGTAATACATAGTCATTCCGGAATTTTGTAATACAAGAAAATTAGCCCGGCTGTCCTCCTAGTCGCTTTTAACGGTTAGCATTTAAAGTACATTTTGCCTCACCGGGCCTCTTTTCCGTTCCTTACGGTTGCTCCCCAGCAGAGCCGCAAGCTCTTTCATCATTTCAATGAGCGATAAAGTTTAAATCCTATAAACGCGGCCACTCCAAGAGCGCCGATTTTAATTACGCGTACAATATTTTTTCCATTCAAGGCATCAAGAGCAGAACCAAATCCAGAAAATAATACTGATTCATCACTGCTTTGATTCTGTGGATCCAAGTATTGAGCGCCTCCCGAATCTGGCAAAAGATCTAAAGCAGATTGATTGTGCTTTATAAAATAGAAGGGAGGAAACTCATTTATCTGATAGTAAACCGCATCAGTACCATTCTTTTTTGGAGTCCATACCGCGTAAATGGGAGGGGTTACAGTTCCCCGGGAAGTTCCTGGACCCCACGTCTCCGTTTCGCTGGAATTCCAGGAACCGATACGAACCTCTATTGGTTCAATAATTTTTAGTCGGTTTCCTGCTATGTCTTCCGTACTAACAGACATTTACCCGTTTTTTAATGCAAAAATGGCAATGAGCACACCGGCGGCCAGAATGCCAAGCAGTGTATTTTGCTGGGTTAAAAAGGAGGGACCGGCGGCCGATCCGCTGCCGGATCCGCTTTGCGTGGGAGTCATTCCAGGCACTGGGGAAGCAGACATTCCGGCGTTTTGCTGTTTCCATACCTGGTAGCCGCTTATAATATCCTGGGCCCAGTTGCCGCCCGGGGTTCCGGGCCGTGTGTCGTTGATGTAGGCAATAGCATCTTGGCCGTTACTTTTGACAAACTGCACGATCTTTTGCAGTTCGGCCCAGTTATCGGAGTGAATATCGGTAAAAATCGACCGACTGACTCCGGCATTCCAAAGCTGGTTCCGCAGCGCGTCGCGTTTTTCACGCTTATCACCGCGATTACTGCTGAATGGATTCAGATCCGAAAGATCAAAACCAAGCGTTTTTGCCGCCCCGTAAGCGCCGCTAGCTATTGTTGCGAGTGCCATAATGATTAATTCGTTTGGGTTTCAACTGTAAATAAATGAGTCTGCACGGATAAAACCTAGCATGTATTACAAGTTCGCCGTGATTAATTGCCGTTAGACGGCAGACGGATAACTTTTGATTCAACCGCAAGCGGTTAATCATTTGTTATACGGGCTAATTTTGCAGTATTTCCGCTTCACTACTTAGCATTTCAGCAACTTTATCCTGTAACTCTCTCACCAATTCCATTGCCTCCGCATGCTTTTTAGTAGCTTTGTAAGTCTCTTTGTAGCGTTTTTCCCTTTTCTCATCACTTAAACTACTATACATCAAACTACCGCATGCTTGGTCGTAAATTTTGTGGGCTTCGCTTTCCAGTTCCTCTATCTTATTCAGCTTCTTTTTAATCTGTTTTTTATTAATCATAATAAATTAGCCGTATAACCAGCGCTTCAAGCGGACGCGGTTGCGTCCTTCTGAAGCGCAAAGTTGATTATTATTTCAATTAACATTTGTAATCTCCGCGCAGCTTAAGCGCAAGGTCGTTATCCGTTCAGCCTTAAACTTTGCGCGTTTGCACATCTTCGTGCATCACAAATTCCACGTCGTATTTCGACGCCCAGGGGAAATGGGTTTTAATCCATTTCCAAAACAGGCGCTCAGCTTCAAAAGCCGATTCCGCGGTTATTTCGATTTGCGAATAATGCCCGTTAACATCGTACTCGAAAAAGAATTTATTTTTCATCAGTTCATCCTCCGTGATTTCATGAGTTCAATCAGGTCGATCCGGTCGCTGATATACATCAAAGCCCGGAGGCTGATTATCTCGCTGTACTGCATCAGCAGATTGTATTTTTCATCACTGCTGGGCTGGAAGTCAGAACAGACTTCCAGCAGGCATTCTTCGGTACCGGTAAATGACTTTCTGATTTTAACCATTGGCAACCTCCGCTGTTTTGCGTTCGGTTACCGCGGCCCAGTTTATATCCTGGTATATAGGATTCGTTTTTGTGTTGGGGTGGACCTCCTCAAAAAATTTGCAGACCGCATGAATAAAATGCTTTGAAGTACAGACCGGCATCCGGGAGCTATTCCACTCCGAGAAGGGGCGCACTTCATAGATCCCTTGTTTGGTGTTATAAAAAACGACGTTGGTTTCGCTGTCTATTGATTTGCTCATTGTACTTGCACCTTTTTTATCTCGATAGAATTATAATTTGCTCTTACTTCTTTTATTTCCTCGATAATAATTTCTGCCTATGATTCAGTTAAATAGGCATAACTTCCAGCCAATGACCAAGCTGTCTTCGTTGCCCGTTTATATTTTGTGAATCCGCAAAAAAATCGATCATCGATTTTTATCACATAAGCCGTATCTGCCTGTGGTTTAAAACTCATTTTGTTAAAGTTCTAGCGATTGCAATTGTGGTTATCCCGATAATAAGCGGCCAACCGGCGGCCCAGCTGGTAAAGATGATAATGCCGATTTTTACAGCACCGACGATTACCAGCAGAACGCCGATTAGCTCCGCGATTTCAATAAGTGTTCGTTTCATCGATCCAGATTTTTGATATCATTCATAATTGATGCGATATAAGCTTCCAGATCGACCACCTGGTCATGCGTGGCGCGGACCGATTGGTCCATGATCATTTCGCGGCCGTCTTTAATTTGCCGCAAATCGATTTCGTCAATGTCCTGGTCGAAAGTGAATGAGTAGGTAATCATATTTCTTCCTCCCAGCGATCAAATAAAAATTCTGCTAATTTCATATTTGAAGTGTTTAATTCTTTCATCTTTTCGGCAATATTCTTCATCAACGAAAGAATTAAGACTACTATCAGCAGTCCAATTATTTGAATTACTCCAAGTGTTAAAAGCATCCCGTTAAGCTGTTCCATATTAGTTTTCCTCGACGATTTTTAAGTGCTGTTCGATTTTTGCAAATGTGATATTGCCCGAAAGTATTTCGTGAACCAGACCGGAGACCGACGCGCACCGCTTGATCGATGAATCGTAGGGGAATTCATACTTGTGATCATCGATCCGCTCGGCCAGCTGCTCTACTTTGTCCTTCGTTCTGCTGGTAGTCCGCACAGATATTTGCTCGTTTTTTGATAACTGCGTCATAAATGATGATTTATTTTTAAAAGCAGGAGAACGGCGGCCCGAAATTTCGCTTTTAAGCGCTTTAAATTTTGAAAGGCACATAATTATACTACTAAATAGGTTATCGGCCGATACTGACCCCGTGCCGAACCCCTCGTTATTTGTCGTATAATTTATAGTATGCAAAATCTCGGAAGTTGCACCGATGCTTACTATAACACCTTTCAAATTATACCTCCCCTGCTCGATTAAGGTTAACGTACATTAATTAAAATCTACCTCTGGGGGATCCGTGACTACTGATAGTTCGGAATCCAAAGCTTTAATCCAGCGCGACCCCTTGTCATAAAAATATACCAGATATATTTTATCCTGGTATTTAACAATCGCGTCCACGCGGCCAAGATTGAAGTTTTCGCGCATCACAGTGTAATCCGATTCCGGGGAATTGTGATAAACGATCACTTCGCTTTCGGCATGGATCGCTTTACCGATAATTTCCGATGCGGTGAGGCCGTCGATCAGCTTTTTACTGGGATCCACGGTCGCATCGTAGCTTTGCGCCCAGGAAGGGCACGAGATAACGGAAAGCAGCGCAATGATTAATAGCTTTTTCATAGATGATAGACGTTTTCATACTTGATCCACCAGTATTGTAATACATTTCCTGCAAAAAGTGTAATACATTTCCCTGCAAGACGTACTACTGCCAGTCCGGGTTCGCCTGAAGCATTTTATCACGGTAAAAATCGTCCTCAACGTCGGTTGAGTAGGAAAAACAGGAGGGAGGAGGGCCCGGACCACGGGCACGGGCGGCCTCGGGATCGTAATCGTTAGCCGTTAAAAATTTTCTGACGTTCGCAATTCTGTGCGCGTCGGAGGTTCCGCGCTCGGCGGCCTGCAATAGGTCCGGGAGCTTGCCGGCCCGTTTAATTTTGATATAGGTACGGTATTCAAGGTCGCAGATGTGCGCGTGATTTTCACGGTCAGAATCGTCTTCGTCCGTGATTTCCAGTAATTCTTTCTTCCAGTTGCCGTCCGGAGAAATGCCGCCCGTCTGTAACATTCGTTGCCCGTGCATCGCTCCATAGTAGGCACGGAGCACGGCGGCCGTGCGCTTTAATCCGATACGACGGCTTTCACGGTATTTTCTATCGTATAGACACCGCTCCAATTCGGCAATGCTAAAGTTACCGGCACGGGCTTTTTTCATGCCGTCACTTACCAGCTCCGTGGCCGCGCTCCATTTTGCGATATACTGGGCCTGCTCGGGATCCTCGCAGTAGGATACATCCACGCCGTGTTCCCAGCTGGGGCGTTTCAGGCCTGATTCGACGCAGGCACGGCTCCATGTTTTATAGAAGCGGTGCCGGAATTCCTTAAAATCGAAGGTGTACTTTGAAAAGATGAGCATGTGCACGTGCGGATGGAAGCCGTTTTGCTTTCCCCAGGTAACTTCCACGCCGCGCACGTCGCCCAGGTACCCACTTTTTTCTTTGAAGAGCCGGCCGAAATCCCGTGAGGACCGAAATTTTGCCATGGCGCCGCTAATTCCGGTTCCCTGGGCATTGGATCCGTACAGTTCGGCCAGATTATCGCCTTTTTTATGCGGCACTGTTAACGTCAGCATGAAAACATGGCCGCCCTGGTCGCGCCATTTATCATATAACTGCTTGAGCTCCTCGCTACGCTCCTGAATGATTCGCGTGCGGCATACCGGGCAGGCCCACACGCTTTTACACGTTGCCACGCCGTTGATCGACCCGCTGCCATGCTCTTTATGCCGCTGTAGCTCAACTACGTGGCCCAGCGGCTTGCCACAACTGCATACGGTGTCCGAAACGATGGGCCGTTTCAGGGGAATGGGCTCAAACCGGTAGGGCACCGGCGAAAATTCAGCACATTCAACGACTTCAATATCAAAATCGGAAAGATTTACTCCCAGACGTACTTTCTGGATCATGTTTTGAGCTCGAAATAATCCCGCGCGGACCTCTTTTTCGAGCTTCGATGTATTACAAATGTCAAGGTTACTTCCTACAATACCGAGAGCACCGGGCCTTACGGCTCCGGCGCTTAAACGCTGCTCATAGTTCTTTCGCGCCCGGATTTTGTCGCGGCGCTTTTGCACATAATAGGAGGAAAGAACGGTCTGTTTTTGATATTCAACGCCTTTGCCGTAATGAACGGCTTCGACCGATTGGCCTTTGAGCTCTATAAGTTCCTGGAGGGAAACTTCTTCGTGTAAATCGTAATTAGAGGATCCGAAAAGGAGGGGGGCCGGTGTATCTTCCGGTATCTGATCGAACCAAAACGGGTACAACCGCGCCAGCTCGTTTTGTTTTTTTGTGGTTATTTGCTCGAATTCTTGCACCATATCAATAATTTAATGTATTTTACTGGTGCTCGAACGGGTTACAGCCCGTTGCACCATATTAAAAGCCTGCTGATTAATTTCAGTGGGCTTTTTTTTATTTTAACTTGTTCTCATATTTCACGTTTAAAATATACTTTATCTGAATTCCAAAGCCGCTAACGCCATTCCGGTTTTGAAACTCTGCTTTCCAGAAATCATTTCTATCCTGGTTATAAACATAAGTTGCATTTATTTGACCTGACGCAACTGATTTTAACGGCTGTCCGGATCCGGGCCATTCAGAAGCCGCTATTCGATCATTCATATTTAAATATCCATCGATGGGCTTTATCTCAGGATCACGAATTGAAAGAAATGGCCATATATCGTCTGAGCTGCTGCCAGTTATTTTTATTTCAAAACTTTGAAAAAGGAAGGTTGTTCCTCCTTGAAAGTTTCTTAAATCCAATGGGTTCGACACATTCTGAAATGATGAATCAGCATCATAAATAACGGGCTTAAAAATTACACCGCCATTTGATGTCCAGACAATCCTGGCACTCTTTATTTCATATCTCGGACGTGCCTTAAGAGGAGAGCGCCGGCCAATTTTTTTTGTTTCTCCGAAAGCCATTAATAACGGGGTGTAATGGTTAAGGTTGCCTGTGATCCTGCAATAGCCGCGGCAAATCGCCAGTTGAGAATAAAGTCTATACCTTCAATTTCCAGCAGGGAAACTTCGCGCTCGGAGCCCGCCGTATAAACGGCAGGGATAAGAACATGCCCCAAGTCATTGGCCCGGTCCGGGTCTGCATTAAAGGCATAAATAGCCGGATTGACCTGAGCAGTGACAATTATTGATGTAGGCAAGTTCCCTTCCGAATCGGCCAGCTGTAATTCGCTAAGCGTCTGGGCCGCGTCGGTGGTATCAACGGTAAAACTGGTACCTGCTTTAGCCTTGGTAATATCGCCAACGTTCTTGTTTCGCTCGGGATCCAGGCACATATCCACGGACAGCAACACAACTTCATCGCCGGCGCTTTCGCTGGTACCGGTAATAATCACGCGATCATAGCGGCCGGCATCGTTGGGCCACTGATTGCCGGTTTCGACCGGGAAGCCGTCGCCGGGATCATCAAAAGAAAGCTTGGGCGCGTCCAGTGCCGATTCGTAGGCCGGGGCGCTTATCACAATCACGGAAAGCCCCTGCAAATCAAATGCCTGGTTTTCACCGGCGGCCGGTACGGTAATCTTTTTAAGTGCCATGCTATTGAGTTAAAAGAGTTATCACTAATGCTAAAAATCCAATGAATTGCGTTCCCACAATTCCCAAAATCACGTTTAATTTTCCTTCCAGAACGTCAATTCTGTTTGAGTTGTCTTCACTGATTCCCATCTGTTTCAATTGTTCAATCATGCCGAATAACCAATGATTCGCGCCTTATCTAATACGCTGTTTGTATAGTCGTCCGGGCCATAGTCCCGGGATCCTCCCGTGTAGCCTTCGTTGTAGGCTTCGAGCGCGTCCACCTTGGATTTGCCCAGGGCATCAGCCAGCTTGCCGGCTTGACTCCGCATTAAATGCAAATAGGCCGTGCCGACCTGAATGTTTGATTCGGGATTAAACTTCCAATCGTCGGGCACTTGGTAGCCGTTACGCCGCAGGTCGGTGACGGCTCCAGGTGTAACCTGCATCAATCCGTAATCATTGGCCGCACCTACAATATTCGGGTCGCCGGTGGATTCCTGCCAGATCTGCGCCAGTACAATTTCCCAGGGTAAATCGTAGTTACGTGCCCATTTTAGCGCCGTATCATACCAACGGGCCACGGGGCCGGGTACCTGGGGCG
>OBLN01000610.1_pt1 | contig 12814 bp, 12 predicted proteins | sample 1519301 | NCBI WGS metagenome assembly OBLN01 (sample SAMEA2452533, study PRJEB22499) | sediment metagenome | reverse complement strand
GCAGTTCCTGGTTCCAGACATTGCTCTACTTTTTCAGTCTGTTTGAATCTATTCGCATGAGTACTGATTGTGCTCCCCATCAGGGTTCACATAGTTCGGAACCAAATACTGGTATGAGCTGTCTGAACCTTCAGCTCACCAACTAGTAATCTATACTTTATGGTTTTAACTCTCTCCAAATCGGATAATTTCGGCAGACTTATATACGTGAAAAAATCGTGGAGCAAAAAAATCCATATTAATCATATTGTATTAACTTGAATGTTTTTATTTTCAGAATAAATACCGAGATCTATCGCAGTAATTCGATAAATAAGCCAAAATACCATCATAGATAAATTATATATACTGGTTTTTTTGAAACTAAATTTATTTATTCAGATTATTTTTTAACTGAGAAAGAGTTAGACCAAGCTTTTTCTTAGTTTATCCTTTCAGCTCAAAAACAAAATAAAAATTGATATATTAATTTTATTGATAAAAAACCTGAGAATCATAAGATTCTCATATTGCTCAGAAAAGTTTATTATTATTTTATCGATATTCTATTTTTATTCTATTTCTATTCTGTTTTATACTATTTTATATTGTTTTATTCTATTTTAGTCTGTTTTAGTCTATTTTATTCTGTTTTATACAGTATTATCCTGTTTTATTCTGTTTTTACTCCATTTTAGTTTGTTTTTTCCATATTATTTTGTTTGATTCCGTTTTATTTCGTCCCTTTCTATCCTCTTTTATCTGTTTTATCTGCTCATTCTTTTTTTCTGTTCTTCAACCCGCATTCCTGGGACGTGAAATGGCGATCAGGACTTCCTGTCCTTTCCATGACCCTCTACTGAATCTGGTCTCGGTGAAAACTTCAGTCCCTTCCCTGGTAATAAAGGGCAGGGTGTAAAGGGAGATTTTCCCTTCGAGAATCTCTGAAAAAGTTTTTGCAGCTTCGAGGACTCTGTTATGGGGATGAAAAGAGAGAATATTTTTTCCAAGGAGTTCTTTTTCCGTATAAGATAGGTGTTTGCGGAATGCAGGGTTGGAATGAAGGATACAGCCTTCGTGGTCCACTACAAAAACAAAATCCTTTATGCTTTTAAAAAGCCCCTGAAAATCACTGCTTATTTGCTGGAGCTCTTCTTTTTCTTTTATTCGGGTAATCTCATTTCCAATCTCAAGGGCAATGGTTTCGATCTGCTTTCTGGCAGTTTCGGGAATTTCATCCGACTTATGGGAACTGAGCTGCATGACCGCAACAAAGCGGCCACCTGAGAATACAGGAAGAAAAGCTGCTGCCCTGAGCTTTTCCTCAGGCGGGGTTTCAAGAGAAGCCATATTTTTGATCTCGAAATACTGCCTGTAAACAGGCTTTCCTGTTCTGAACAGATTTGCAAGCCCCTGGGATTTTCCAAAACCGGACGCTGCTTTCACAAAGGTTGGAGACAGCCCTTTACAGGTTTTTAATTTCAGCTCCCCACTGGGCTCATCCATATCATAGATGCATCCTGAGTCCAGAGGTTCAACCTCAAGTGCCAGGTCCAGAAGCTGCTTTAAGATTTCCTGGAGCTCGTCCGTGGAAGCAAGGGCAGAGCCGGCATCTCGTCGGAGGCGCAGGAAATCAGAGCTATGCCTTACCTCAGTAATGTCAATAACCGTCCCGTACAGGTATTCGATATCCCCTTTTTCATCGGAGTGTATAAACGTCTGCTCATTAACCCAGTGAACCTCTCCTGAGGCTGTAAGAATTCGGTATTCCTGGAAAAAATCATTTTTGCCTTCCGTATAATTCCTGAACAGGTTATCACGTACCTTTTCGATATCAAGGGGATGAATAATGTCCTCATAAGTTAGCTTTCCTGATGTGAACGATTCTGCAGGATACCCAAAAAGGATTATATTTTCGGTTATGAATTCTACAGGTCTTTTTTCTTTTGGTTTGCTCAGAAAAACAATTACAGGACTGCTGCTTATAATCCACTCCAGTACTTTATTAACCCGCATAGCATGCGAGAGATCATTTTTCATCCGTTTTTGCTCGCTGATATCTTTTGCAACAATGAGGACTGCGGTCCTGCCTTCATAATTCATTACACTCGCTTCCACTTCTACCGAAATAGGGATCCTGTCTCTTCTCAGATAGGTGGTTTCAAAGGTAATTTTTCCTTCCTGACTTATTCTCTTGACCTGCCTTGAAAACTGATTCCCGTACCTTGTGTCGATATTTGCAGGAGTAAGTTTAAAGAGTTCTTCTCTTCTGTACCCCAGATAAGTGCATGCCCTTTCATTTGCTTCCAGAAGTTTTCCGTTCCTGTCAAGGACAATTATAATGTTACTGCTTGAATTAAGCAAAAAATTGAATTTTTGTTCTTCCTGCCCCAGCTTTATTTCAAGTTCTCTTTGGGAAGTGATGTCCGATACAACCCCGAAATAATGGCTTATCCTTCCGTTTTTCCCATACTGTATATGAGTCCTGTCTTCGATCCAGCGTACCTTTCCGCTTCTCGTGAGTATCCTGTATTCCAGATTATAATCCTTGATCCCTCTTTCGGAGTTGCTTATGACCCCGAAATTGAAAGCCTCAAGGTCTTCAGGGTGAACTATGTCAGCATACAGAATTTTCCCTGCTTTAAATTCGGCAGGTTCGTAACCCAGGTCTGAAACATTTGCGGAAGCAAACTCCACCGGAAAGCCAGCTTCTGCTTTCCTTATGAAAATAACCGGAGGGGTGCTTTGTAAGAACAGGTTCAGCTCTTCCCTGGATTCAAAAAAGTCAGTCAGCTCTTTTTCAGACTGGCCTCTACCTGCAAATTTACTCTGAAGGCTTCTTTCCGTAATGCTTATCCCCTGTTAAAATTAATGTAAACTGATACTTATATCTTTTGTTTATTTATAAAATTGTTTGTAATAATGAAATAAGATCATTGATAAAACTTTCTTTTTATTGCAGGAAAGGACATTTGAAAGCAATTAATTGTATATCGGGAACATAATTTTATGTAAGGCCTGAAAGAGTGTTTTGAATGCTAAATTATATATAAAAATCATCTAATAACTCTTATTGTGAAATAAATACAATAGGGGAGTGAAATATGGCTGACAAGACAGATAAAGTTGCTGAAAATATTCCCGGACCTTATTACTGTGACTACAGCTGCATCGCGTGTCGTTTATGTGTAGATACCTCACCAGAGAACTTCAAAATGAATGACGATGAGTCAAATGCTTATGTATATAAGCAGCCAGAAAATGATGAAGAAAAGGAGGCATGTGAAGAGGCACTGGAAGCCTGCCCGGTTGATGCGATAGGCAACGACGGCTAAACGACATGTTCCATTTTAACAGATTCCTTTGATTTTTCTCTGTTATTCTTATATCACGAATAACTTTTTATTTTTTCTTTATTTTTATTCTTTCTTTATTTTTATTCCTTCTTTATTTTTATTCCTTCTTTATTTTTATTCTGTCTTCCTTTTTTGTTTTTCCACCGGTTCTTTATTTATGTTCTTTGTTTCTGTTTTTTATTTTTACTCTATTAATTCTATTTCTGAATATATTTTGGAAAGACCCTGAAGGGTTGAGTACCCTTTTCTTGTAATGATATAGTCTCCCCTCTCACTTCGCTGCAAGACCATGCCTGTATCAAGCAGTTTTTGAAGGTGAAAGAGAAGGTTTCCGCCGCGAAGCCCTGTAAGTTTAGAGAGTTCGGAAAAGGTCTTGCTCTCGCCTGAAAGAGCCTTGAGCATGTGGAGCCTTTGTTTATTTGCTACCGGTTCACAGACTTCGGGGACTATTTTGTCAGGCTCAATTGAACTTATGTCGCCTTTTTCATCTTTAGCTTCCCTCTCTTTATATATCTGGAGGGAACGCATAAGTTTAACCTGTTTTTCTAAAAGACTGCTGGCTTCCGAAAAGCACCTGCTGCATTGGGGAGATTTTGCTTCCTTTTTTAAGTCATCAAGCCTGTCCCTGTACATTTTTACAGTCCCGACTTCGACTTTTGGTGTGCCAACAAGCCCTGCAGTTTCCTGCAAAATCTCGTTGAACGCGGTCTCACAGAATTCCCTCATACCGCAGTCCCTTGTCATCTGGCTACGCATTTTTTCATTTGCATCTTCGCAGAGATAGTCAACCATGGGTTTCATGAAGCTTTTTCTCATCTCTTCCATCATGCCGTCAATATGCTGCTGGTTTGCCCTCTGCAAAAACCGCGAAAAGTCATTCCTCAGGGATGTTACCTCTTCCTTAATCGAATGCAGTTCTTCCCTGTAGTAAACATTGTCTTCTGCCTGTGCTGTCTCCATGCTTTTCAGTCTCCAAACCTATTAAAAAGCCTTATGTGCCGATAAAGGTTATTTTAGCTGGCTCAGGATAAATTAAGGTAATTTTATTAAGGTTTCTCTGAGTGTTGCCAGTTTTCATTTAAGGTTATTTTTCTATACAATTTTAAACTTGTACATAAAAATGACGCTCAAGTATATAAATATATACAGCTTACTAGAATCTGGTGATAATAAATGGAATTGAATGAAATCAACAACTTCGTACAGAATGCAAATGAAGAACAGCTCAAAGCCCTCGGTTTCCTCGGACAGTGGATGATGGAAAATGTCCCAAAATACTGTACCTGTGCCTCAAAGTGCAACCAGAACTGCGAGCTTGCAAAAGCACTTGGCGGAGCACTGATGACAGCGGGACAGAGACTCCAGGGACAGTAAGCAGATTCTACTGGAATACTGCTCTCTTTATTTTTTATATTCTGGCTTCGGGGCAGCTGTTGATCAACTCCTGCCTTTTGTGCCAATTTTGTGTTTTTTATATTTTACATAATTTCAAAACAAACGTCAAAAAGATCTCAGTTACTTTCATACATGTCTTAATTACCTCATATGCCAGGAATTACCTCACAGGTCTTAATAACCTCACATGTCAGGAATTACAAGAGATATATACCTCAAATGATATATTTTTAATATACTAATTTAATTACAGAACAGAGGGGAATATAGAATGGAACCGACAGCCTCAGATTGGGAGAACTTCTGGAGTGCAAATGTTTTTGCAGTCATTACCGATAATACAAAGCCAGCTATGAAATGGGCTGCCTCCGAGCTCAAAAACCGGGGGAGAAAAGTGTATATTGTTGACCTTTCAGATAAACCTGCACCCGAATCATTAAAAAATGTTTCCGAACTTCCGGGCGGGCTTGACCGGGCTATTATCGGGATAACAAAGTCCGAACCCGGAGACCTGATCCCGACCCTGAAAGAAAAAGGTGCAAAAAAAGTCTGGATCCACTGGAAAACCGAGACCGAAAAAGCACTTGGTGCATGCAGGGATGAGGAACTTGAATATCTCGCAGGGCGCTGTCCAATGATGTATCTTGGAAGCGGACTCAGCATACACGGGTTGCATAGGACAATCGCAAAGATGACAGGAAATTATTGAGCGAAGCCAGGTAAAGTCTCGTTTGCAATAGTTTATTTACGGTAGTCCCGTTCGCAGTAATCTTATTTACGTTAGTTTCCGGCTCGAGTAAGCCTATCCTTTGCTCTACATTTTTGACAGTTCTTCATCAAATTCTTTAATTAAGTAGTATTCACATTTTCTTTTGTATGGCCGGAAAATGCGTATATTGCGCATCTGTCCCCTATAGCCTCAAGGGCCTGAACCATTATTACAAGTGAATCCTTTTCAACATCTATTACACTCTTCCCTTCCAGGGTCTTTCTTTTATCCTCAATATTTCTTCTTTCATCAAGCCTCTCTCCTGCCCTGCAAAGCCTTTTCCGTGTAGAAGCGCTCACGTCTACAAGAAAAAGAGTAGTAACGTCCCTTTGCGTTTGTCACGCCTTACATAGAATTTTTCATAAGGATTATCCCGAATCTTCTTTCAATCAAAGCATCCGAAAGGGCGTCAATGTTATTCTCAGTTCCGTCTGTCTGCCCTTTTAACCTGTGAAATGATTTCGGTTTCATTCTTGTGAAAACATTTTTTATGAGGACAATTTCATTGCTGTAACGGCTGGAAGCACCTTTATAAAATTTTCCCGATCCCCCGCCAGGCTCAATTCATTTACAGCACATCATCCTGACCTTGCCTGCATGTCATAAAATGATCCGAGGACCTGACCCCTGTCCAGAAAGAAAACAATGAAAGGAAAAATGATTAGTAACCATTGAAAAGTAGGTTTTATTTCTTGATTGAGATCTTTTTCTGGATTTATTTTCACTTCCTAATTTATCTTTACTATCCTGCGTAAATTCACTTTGCTGAAATGATTCAACCTCAAATAGAAAGGCTCTCCAATAACTAACCAAAATATTTTTAACCTTTCCAGGATGCATATAAATCATATACTAAAAAAATTAAGGAAAATAGGGGATTGGTTAAATACGGAAACAGTTAATGTTACCGGTGAGAGTGGTAAATATCTTGAACATATAAATGGAGAAAAGACGATTGAAGAAGCTCGTCTGGGCGAAATCTGGAAAAGATGCGCAGCTTATATTTTTGATATTCTACTGGTAAATTTATTTGTATTTCTTATCCTTATTGCGGCCACATTAATTACTGGTCCTCTGGCTGAGGCATATAGCATTACTTTTGCAAACCTTGCACTTTTTGCCTACTTCGTTTATTTCGAAAGCTCTCAGTCGCAGGCAACACCCGGAAAAAAATGGATGAACCTGAAAGTAGTGGACTTTGAGGAGAAAAGGATCTCTTTCATGCGGGCATTTTTCAGATATTTTGCAAGGGGAACTCCCCTTATCGTTCTCGTAACCGTGGATATAGCTGCTAACGGGACAGGCATAATTAACGAACATCTGGGATGGTACTTCCTGGTACCATTTGCGATATACGCGCCTATCCTCTTTCTGGATATGAGACAGGGGGTCCACGATGTTCTGGCAGGGACCGTTGTCATGAAAAGCTTTTCGGAAAATAGGAAATAACTTCCCGCCTGTAAATTAAAACCATATCACTATAAGCAATACACTTTTCCATTAGTCTCTTGTTTTGAGAGATTTTTCTTTTCTTCTTTTTCTTTCTTTATCTCTTTTTTTTCTCAATCTCTTATCTCTTTTTATCTCTTTCTTCAATTGCTGGTTTTGCATATGGTACATACGGTTCTATGAGAACATCTTAAATTTTATATCAGGGGTTTCCCATAAATCTTTAAGCTATGCTAACAGATATTCTAATATGGCAGCCCCGAAGTACCTGAAACGTTACCTTAAGGTGCAGGGAGATGAAATGCCTGCCCTCTCCAAAATTTCAGAGAAAATTTCAGTTGAATTCGACCCTGAAGCGGGGCTTGAAGAACTCCGGAATATCCATAAAGAAAGCATTAAAGAATATAGAAAGCTACGAGAAAGCCTTGACATTGAGGCAATGGATGCCCTTGTTTATTCAGATAGTTCTAACAGGCTGAGGCTGTATACCGAAAGCTTCCTGGAGATCCCCAAAGCCAGTCCCTCTTTGCTTGACCTCAAGATTGCAATCGTGGGCAGGATGCTTGAGAACTGTTCTTGCTGTGGGTGGGACTGTGGGGTCAATAGAGAGATAGGTGAAAAAGGCTTCTGCAAGCTGACAGATGTTTCCTATTATGCTTCCGAGTTTCTGCATATGGGGGAAGAGCCCGAACTTGTGCCCTCGCATACGATCTTTTTTTCAGGCTGTGTTTTTGCCTGCGTTTACTGCCAGAACTGGGACATTTCTACCTGCCCGGACTGCGGGACCCGGGTTGAGCCGCGCAAACTTGCAAAGCTAATAGACCTCAGAAGGCTTCACGGGGCAAAAAATGTGAATTTCGTGACCCCGACCCCCCATACATACACAATCCTCAAAACCGTTAAAGAAATATCTCAAAACACCCCTGTCATCTGGAACTCAAATATGTTTCATTCTCCTGAAATTGCAGAAATCCTCGAAGGAGTTGTAGACGTCTACCTCGGCGATTTCAAGTATGGAAACAACGAATGCGCCCGAAAATATTCAAAAATAAATAATTACCTGGAAATCGTTCAGCCGAATTTCAAATTCGCCTACGAGACAGCCGAAGTCCTCCTCCGTCACCTTGTCCTTCCGGGCCACCTCGAGTGCTGCACAAAACCAATTGCAGAATGGGTTGCAAAAAACATCCCTGAAACCAGGTTCAACCTCATGTTCCAGTACAGGCCCTGCTACCATGCAATGGAATACCCTGAAATCGCACGTGAGATCACTCCGGAAGAGGAGGAAAGGGCGATTGAGATTGTAAGAGAAGCAGGGATTGAGGACTTGTTGATTTGATTTTACTAATCTAATGTTTAATCAGGACGGGCTGGAACGCTTTTGAAAAATTGCGAAATAAAGAGTTATGAAATGAAATATTATGAAAAAAGAGTTATGAAAAAAGAGTTACAAAAGAAATGTTACAACAGAAAATATTACGAAAGAATATACCAGGAAAGAAAAAACACTCTGGAAAAGTAATTTTAATAAGAAATAACTATAATATTATATTATTTTCAATATATATAATCAAGTATATATAATTAGATAAACAAATAATTGTCTATGGGGAGGCTGAAGGGAGCTTTTAAACTCCTATTTCTAATTTTAATTTTGTATCTGCTGGTCTATGGGGGCTATGCACAGGAAAATGGAATAGATACGGATTTAAACGGCACAATAGACGGTACAGTAAATAATGCAGCGAGCCCCGCAGCAGAAAATATACAAAAGTTTCAATGGATTCTTTTATTACCAATCTTTTATGGAAACCTTCTTTTTTTAAGCTGGATGTCCCGGTTTTTTGACAAAATGAACCTGTGTTTTGTTGTTTTTGTGGTTATAGGGTTCTTAGCTTTGCTTTTATCATTTTTTTATCCTGTAAGAGAAATTATTCATTACTTTATCCTTCCGCTGAGTTTCATTGTAATTGCTGCAACGGTTATCGCTATTCTATATGAAGTCTTTTTTATGCAGAGGAAGGGAGACGAAAGTGACCTGATAGAAAATCTTCATGACATAGTAAGGAATTTTCTGGTTATTCTTACAGGCCTTATGTGGCCTTTCATACTCTTATATTTAAACTTAAATAATATTACATATGTTGCATTTTATGGGATAGAGGAACTGGAATTTCCAGTCTACATCATAGCTGCAGCGTCTATTGGTATCCTCTCCTACCTTTTTTTAAGCATTGAAAAAATCTTTAGCCAGCTTATCCCGGAATACAAAAAGATCAGCATTGCCTGGTCATATTTAAGAAGAATCAACATTGCACCTTTTATAGCGATTATAGGCTTTTATCTCTTCAATCATCTTCAAAATATAGAGGAAATGAGCGAGATAAACGATTATTTCGTGTTCGTGTTTTCTTTTTTTGCTGGAATATTCACAAAAACAATAGAAGAATGGGTTTATTCATGGGTCCAAAAACTTCTTCCCGGAGGTAAAAGGGACGAATTTGGCGCCAGGACCGAACACGAAGTCAAAGAGTCTGAGTTTGTCAAAAAGATGAAGTTTGACGAAGACCTGGCGTATGCCCTGTACAGTGCAAAAATCAGGACGATTGAAGAACTTGCAACCTGCGATCCCAAAGATCTCCTCAAAAAACTGAATTTCGACACCCGAAACCTTGGGGAAGAGATGAGTTTCTTACTCAAAGAACATAAACAAAGACTTGGCAGCTATTCGGAGCGCCAGATTAAAATGTATATAGACAGGGCACAGACCTACATGAATATCGGCAAATCGGAATTTGTCGTAAAACTCCAAATGGAAAAAGACCTTGCATTCATGCTTTACTACTTCGCCAGCATAAAGACCCTTGAAGACCTTAAAAATTGTGACCCTCACGAGGTTTACAACAAACTATACGACTGCGAAAAAGAAGCCGAAGAACTGGCAAAACACGAGAAAATTGACATTGAAAAAGCCCGCCAGATAGTATGTACCTGCCCTGAAGAGAAAATCAGAAGACTAAAAGAAAAAGCAAGAGAAGAACTGGAAAAAGAAGAACTGGAAAAAGAAGAACTGAAAAAAGAAGAATTGAAGCCAAAAGTAGAGTAATTGTTAAGATAATCCGAACCGGAATATATTAGCAAAAAATTCAGAGCATCAAAAAGTTAAAGCCGGATTGCGAAAATTAGTTACCTCCTTTATTGGTCACTTCATGCCTTCAATATCCTGGGTGCGGCGCAGAAATCATTCGAAAACGGATTTAAACTCTTTTAAATTCTTTTCCCTTGGAGCCTTAAATTACTTTATTGATCCTTTACAAAACTCCTTTTATTCTTCCATTATATGGGACTCCAAGCTCTCACCGGTAGGGGGGAGATGACCTTTCTATAGAAATGCATAAGCATAAACATTAAAACCTTTACTTTCAGTATTCAAGGTTCTGGCAAATTCTAAGCTTATCGAAATACTCATTGAACCCTCATTATGACACCAACAATGTTTCATTTTTCTAAAGAAGGAAATTATGAATAGGGGAAAAAAGATAGTAAATTGCCGGGAAAACTGTATAGAGAAACACATAATGAGTCGTACGGACAAACAGGAAACCGGACCAGCTTCAAATAATTCTCTACTTCTGGCAGATATTTGCCACATGATTGAAGAGACACGCTCTGTTGTGGCTACTGCTGTTAACGCCGGAATGACAATGCTCTACTGGAATATAGACAAACGCATTAATGATAGATTCTCAAAGGTGAAAGGGCAGAGTATGGGCAGAAAATTGTCGCCTCGCTGCGGCGAGAATTGATAACTGAATATGGCAATGGATTTTCAGAAAAAATCTACGCCACATGATCCGCTTCGTTGATGCGTTTCCTGATGAACAAATTGTCTCCGCAGTGCGGAGACAATTGAGCTGGACACACTTCAGGTCACTCATCTGCTGTAAAAGAAACATGAAATTGCGCAGCAGCTTGCTAATCTATCCTCTTTTTGCCTGAAACGTAGTAGAAACTGTCAGCAAAAAATTGAGAGCCTTTGTCGCTCTTTAGATGCAAAAGTCTTACCACTGGCGAGACAATATCTTGTGCAAAAGATCTCCTGAAATTAAACTAGTCAAATTTCTGGTTTTAGCCCCATAGAAACTTTCCCTTAAACTGATTTTTTAAATTAATACCAAATCATCAAGCATCATTTTTCCACTAAAAAGCGAAATTTTATATTTTATTCGCATATTATTGGAATTAATGAATTTCTCCAGAACCGAACTTCAAATAATCGCAGAACTCGCAAAAGGCAATACCTCAATAAGTACAGTAGCCGAAGCTCTCAATAAAAGTGAAAAGCACGTCTACAGGATCGTACAAAAGCTTAAAGAAAAAGGCCTTGCCTCCCTCTCGGCAGGAGAAATCGTCCCGAAAAAAAGTACATTGATGGTTAGGCTTACTCAAATTCTCGATTCTTACCCTAAATTGATTCCTCTACTGGCAGATTCCGGCATCCCGATACTCATCTCTCTTCTCGAAGAAAAAAGCGTGGATGAAATCACCGAAGACGCAGATGTAAAAAAAAGCACAGTTTATGCCTTATTGAAAAAAACCCTGAAAATAAGCCTGGTAAAAAAGAACGGGGATCTGTATGTGCTCAACGAAAAGCTCTGGGAGGATGTGGCTGACCTGCTGAAGGAAATAAGAGATATTGAAAGACTGCTTGACCCTCGAGTGCCCTATAACTCGGTAATATACTACAGGGACAGGGATGAGGTTGTCTATTCCAATAAATACGGTGGGGATTTTGGGGAAAAGACCGGGTTCTCAGTTTTTGAAAAGGAAGGGATCAAGCTCCTTTTACCAACAACCTATTATTACTATTCGGAGAAAGAGCCGGAAAAAGAACTTACAAAAAAAGATATTTTTCGGCATGCGCTTTTTGTTGCAGGAAAAGATCCTTCTGTCAGGCATCTCATATTCCTTGCGCTATTCTACTGTAAGTTTGAGGAAGAATTAAAGGAAGTAAAACACGATATTGTTGATAATCTGAAACTCGTCCTGCAGGGAGAAAAGATCAAAGGGTATCCTTCTTTTGAAGAAATAAAAGAAAAGGCGGCGATTTATGGCATTGAGATTTCTTGTCACCGACCTGCGAGATAAAAGTCTCAACACTGCTAAGGGAATTCATCTGGTACACATCAAGGTAAGTCATTCAATGAAAATTGGCTTTCAGCAATCTGTTTAACAAATCCTTTTTTCACAAGTACTTTAAGTATTTTTTTAACATCCCTCGAATCCATATCCTGGCTTAAGTCATCAAAAGTCTTAAGTCCACCCTTCAGTCTTTCAGTAAGCATCTGAGCCAGCATATCCTGATAAGCAAGATCATGCAGCTCATCGACGACAGAATGGGAGATCTTATACCTGTCCACAAACTCCTCAAGCCCGTCAAAGAAAAAAGCTATCCAGGCAAAACTTTGGTCGTGCTCATTTTGCCAGATAATCTCGTCCCGGACGATGCCAAAGTTCAGACCCCGGGTAAAAAGAGTGTACATATCTTCACGATCCCGGTCTCTTGAGGTCACACTTTTGAAAACGAAGATATCTTCCGGGGCCAGCATGTATACTGAAACGTTTTTCAGTGTAAACAGCTCAATGGAACGTTTCGCCATGAATTCGGAAAGCTGCAGGCTGTTGCAGACTACCTTAACAAAGAGATCCCATCTGAAGCCATCGGAATTTTGAAGTATGGCACTTGTGTTCATTTTGGCATAGGCTCCCCGGATACATGGGACAAAATAGCCCAGGGATAAAAGAGCGTTTTTTATGAGTTCAAGTTCTCTTTTAGACTTCAAGGACAACGTCGATATCTTTTGTA
>OBLN01000609.1_pt1 | contig 12818 bp, 8 predicted proteins | sample 1519301 | NCBI WGS metagenome assembly OBLN01 (sample SAMEA2452533, study PRJEB22499) | sediment metagenome | reverse complement strand
TACATCCTTTAGAGTAAGCCCTGCGTATTCGATTCGCTTCAGCTTGGTAACCACCGTTCCGTGAAATTCCACCATACGCCGGATCAGGCGATTTCGCCCTTCAAAAACAGACATTTCAAAAGTATTCGGATCATCCATAAACTGAGTGATGTTATACCCCTTTGCCACACCATCTTCCAGCTTCACTCCATTCAGGTATTCTTCAAGCTGGGCTTCGCTTAGCGGTTTGTCTGTGGTGATCTGATAGGTTTTTCGAACGCTGTAACTTGGGTGCATCAGCCGGTGAGCCAGGTCCCCATCGTTGGTCAGGATCAGCAAGCCGGTCGTATTTCTATCCAATCGGCCCACCGGGTAAACGCGATACCCCGTGGCATCCTCGATCTGATCCATCACAGTCGTACGATCCTTCTCATCATCTGTAGTGGTGATCACATCCTTGGATTTATGCAACAACAGATACACAAAAGGCTCCAGGCTCAGGTTCTGCCCATCAACCACTACCGAATCCTTTCGGCGCACTTTGGTACCCAGTTCTGTGGTCACCTGACCGTTGATCATCACCTTTCCGGCCGAGATATACTCATCCGCTTCCCGTCTTGAACAAAAACCGGCATGGGCAATAAATTTATTCAGCCGGATCTTCTCATCCTGCGAATAATTCTGATCTATCGTTTGTGCCTTCTTGTTATCTGCTTTGTTCTTGTATTTTTTCTTACCGCCTTTACTCATTCTTCCTCGTTGGCTTCACTGTCTTTATTCTTATTAATTTCGTTGTCATCCACTTCATCAACTTCATCGGACTCACGGTTCATTTCTTCGGGTTGAACCGATCCTTCCTCTTCCTGTTTCTGATCAATCATTTCCTCAACAATATCTTCAAGAGGATCAGAATCTTCCTCATCCATTTCATCGATCATAAGCTGCCGCTCCATCAATAACTGACGGTGCTCGGCCATATCATCATCCTTAAGGATCTCATCGATCTCACGTGGTTTTGGCAATTCATCTACCGAGTTGATCCCAAAATGTCTCAGAAAATGCTTGGTAGTTCGGTATAACAGGGGCTTACCGGGACTGTCTGCTCTTCCGGAAACCTCGATCAGGGCTTTTTCCATCAGTTGCCTCAGAATATATCCTGAATCAACCCCTCTGATCTGATCCACCTCCGGCTTGGTAATAGGTTGCCGGTACGCCACAATTGCCAGAGATTCAATGGCAGATTGTGACAGTTTCCGATAGGCATTTTCGTGCTGAAAGATACTGAGCCAATAGTGGTACTTAGGCTCGGTGACAAAGGTGTAACCGCCGCCCAAAAGCTGGATACGGAAACTCAATCCATTTTCATCATATCTCTCATTCAGCTTATCTACAAAATCTGAGACGGTCTCTTCCGTGATCTCGATCTGTTCTTCATTTTCTACAATGATCTCACGGATCTTGGAACCGGGAATGGGCTCATCACTGGCAAATATCAGTGCCTCTATCACCGATGAGAGCCGGGTTCCATCAATAAATTCATAGTCATTCTTCATTATGAAGTATCAAAAAATGTTCAAAGGTTTTATCACTAAAATCAGTCTATAAACATACACAAAGTGTGAACCACCCGACAAAATTATTTTATGATTTTAATCTGTCTTAGAAACACCGAGTTCTGTTTATCGTTTGTAACAGAGCAGTGTATGCGGATCTTTTCGGATCACTCTGTACCCCATCAGGTGAAAGATCTCTTTAACTAAAAACTTTGCGACTTTAAGATCGACTGTAAACACCCGGTCCTGTTCCTTTTCTACCCCCGGAAGCAAATGGAGGTAATTGTTTATAAATGACCCACGAAGTTTAGACGACAGTTCAAGCCAGAAAGCAGACCTTCCCCTCAGAATAAAAAAACCGTCATTGCCTTTCGATTGATACAGAGGCATGAAGATCAGTCCACTTTTTGGAGCATATATCGGCTCTCCCTTTTCATTTGCCAGAAGATCGCCTTTGTAAACCGGATCAAAATTCAAAAACCCCTCTTTCATTTTGAACTGTGAGGCATCGTCCACATAATGATGATAGCTGATCTCGTAATAGCTGTCCTCAATCTCAGAATCTCCATGCATCATTTTTTCGTAGTAGTGAACCTCCCTGAGCTTGAGTGTATATACCTGAGTATGATGTAAATACAGCCAGAGAAAAGCCTCCATTCGATCGACTGAGCTTTTAGCCTCATGTTTTCCAGCCTCGAAACCAATGGCAGGGTATCCAAGATCGTTGATATAACTTAGCAGGGTTCCATGAATGGTTTCTTCGATTCCCAGAATTTGTGGAACCGGGAAGTAGCTGGCGCTTTTTCGATTCTCCAGTGTGTCGTTAAAAAGAATGAAGGCGCAACTTTCGGCTGAAGTGGTGTGCAGGTCAATAAACTTTAGATCCTGCGTAACAAAACGGTGCTCATTGACAACCTCATTCAGGGTAGCAAGTAACTCATCGGCTTCTTTCAACTCAGGAGAATCTAAATCGTTACTTTCATTTTCAAGAGCTCCATTGGAAACCTCTCCCCAAAGCCTGTTAAGGTCTCTGTCAAGATATCTAACTCCTTCCCTTAACGCTTTTAGGTTCCCGCTTATCATGTAAATGGAACCGTTGAGCCGATCTGTATTTTCAGAAAGGGATCGTGCGAGTCGCCGTGAGGCATGTATTCCGGCAACTTCGTTTCCGTGAATACCCGCAAAAATTACAACAACGGGACCGGTGTCCTTTTTATGGCTCCATATGATCCGGTCAACCGATTCCATTTCAAACGACTCTTCTTCATTTTTTACTAACGTACTTCGTTCTTGCAAAACTTTGCTTTTAATCTGATTTATGTTCCAGTGTTTTAAGTAACCGGATCGTAATATTCATAAAATTTCCTTCTGTGATGATACCCACCAATCGGCTGTTCTTTACCACCGGCAGGCATCCGATCTGCTGATCTTTCATGATCGCCATCGCTTCCATAATGGATGCTTCGGGGTGAATGGTGATCGGATTTTGTATCATCACATCCGACACCGTTTTGGACCCCGTGTCATTTGTTTTCTCTTCAGTCTTTGAATATTCCCTGAGCAGTTGCCTCATGGTTATCAACCCGATCAAATGCTTCTGATCATCTTCAACCGGCAGGTACCTGATCTTTCGCCAGTCTAATAAGTTTGCCACAAACTCAAGAATATCATCCTTGCGAACCGTAAACAAATCAGTGGTCATGAATTCTTCCACCATCAGCTTGGAGGGTTTCCAATGCTCGAGGTCTTCCACACGGGCTGTTCCCCATTTGTGAACCGGTTCCCCTTTGTTCTGATTTTTGATCATGGCATTGGTGATGGCCGATAATGCCTGTTCCTTGTTTCCGTCCTTGATCAATTTACCATACGATTTCACCACCCAGTATGATCCGGTTTGAGCAGTATCAGCCCGGTCTTCAATGATACTGAGATAGGTATCTATATCTGATAAATCGATGTTTGCTTTATTAAGTCCGTTCCGGGCAATGGGCAGTAATTCTTCCTTGATCAATTCAACCGCAGTGATCTTTCGGTCTTTGGTCCACACAAATTTGGTATCCAGCCCCATTTTTGAGGCCGCAAAGAAATTCATACGGGCGTTATCGAAATCCATTTCCTGTGTGATATCGGGATACTCATCCTCAAAGCCGTTCAGCAAACCCAGCCAAAAGGCTGCATTGGCTACTTCATCCACCACGGTAGGACCTGATGGCAACACACGGTTTTCGATGCGAAGGTGTGGCTTTCCGTTACTGACTCCATAACAAGGCCGGTTCCATCGATAGACAGATGAGTTGTGCACATTCAATGCCATCAACTCCGGCGTCTTACCTTCTTCCATCAGCTCTTCAACTTCTTCCTCAATCTCTGCACTCAGCATCACCCGATACCTTGAAATATCCTCTTTATAGATATCAAGAATACTGTTTTCCAGCCACTGATTGCCAAATGTGACACGGGGACTCGAGTCCCGCAAATGCTCCCCCACTTGTCGCGTATCAATCGACTGATGAAATAAAGCCACCCGTGTTTCTGCCCAAAGTCGTTTACCAAACAGGATCGGAGAGTTTACAGCTGCCGCTAAAACGGGTGCCGTCACAGCCTGAGCAATGTTATATCGGTTCACAAATTCAGAAGGTTTTACCTGTAAATGAACCTGAAATCCGGTATTACAGGCTTCCAGCAATGGAGAATCGAACTTCATCAGCAATTCATCCATCCCCTGAATACGTAACTCAAACTCTTTCCCTCTCAGCTTATTGATGGCTTCACAAAGTGCCTCGTAACGCTTGAGTGGTGTGAGGTTTTCGATATCCACATCCATCTTTCGAATGGTAGGCAGGATCCCAGTCAACAAGATGTTGCCCCCCATTTCCCGGACGTTTTCCCTGACATATTCAACTTCTTTGTGGAGATTATTCTCCATTTGTGACAAACAATCACCGCCAAATTTCAGCGGATCCATGTTGATCTCAAGGTTGAACAGAGCGAACTCAGTGGTATAATTTCCCTCTCCAAGTTTTTTTAGTACCTCCAAAGATCGTGGAAAAACCTTGCCGTGTGCATCCACCATGCACAATTCCTGTTCTGCACCGATCCTCAGCGTGTCGGTTTCAAACCAGTTTTCGTCCAGCATTTTTTGCAGGGCACGCAGATCCCGAAGCACATGCTTCATGAAGGTTTGGATCTGTTCATTATCGTCAGCAAGCTTTACGCGCTCTTCTCCCATTTCCTGATAAATTTGAGTGGTGTAGAACTACCCCACTAAATACCAACTTTGCCGGGGTATTTGCAAATTTTTTAGCCGGCCTGTTTTGATACCTCTTAATGGGTCATTCCTGAAGTTCTACCTACTTTTTTACTGAATAGCATCCACATTTACATTTATCCGGACGGAGGAACTCTTTCCTTTTGAAGCGGCATTATACACCTCAAACACCTTTTCAAGTAACATTTCTATATATGAACCGCCTTTTTCGGGCTCGATCTTTAGAGTCACTTCCCATATAAATTTTTTATTGAGCCATGGAATGGCTGCAGGTGATGGCCCTAGTACCGGGACATCAGGCACCACTTGTTCTATCGAACGCTTCAAAATGTGCGCAGCTGTGTTCACCTGAGGTTCTTTGCTTGATTTGATCTCAAACTTGATCAATCTGGAATATGGGGGATAGTACAAGGGTTTTCTAAACTCCATTTCCTGTCGTGCAAATCCCCGATGGTCGTGTTGTTTGGCAAATATCAGAGCCGGGTTTTCCGGCTGACGGGTTTGCAGGTAAACCGTTCCGGGTTTATCACCCCGACCGGATCGGCCTGAAACCTGACTGAGTAACTGATACATCCGCTCCGTTGCCTGAAAGGATGGAAAAGCCAACTCTGTGTCGGCATTTACAACCCCGACTACCGTTACATTTGGAAAATCGAGTCCCTTAGCCACCAGCTGAGTCCCGATCAGAATGTCTGCTTTACCTTCTCCGAACTCTTTAAGAATGCGTTCATGAGCTCCTTTCCTGGAGGTTGAATCCCGATCGAATCGAATAATATTGGCCTCCGGAAAAAACGTTTCAAGCTGTTCCTCCACATTCTGCGTACCCGATCCCTGTACTTTTAGGTTTGGGGAACCGCAATTTTCACAGTGAGTATCCTTTCTCCTGGCATAGCCGGTGTAGTGATCCATCAGCAAGTTTTTACGCTTGTGGAAGGTCAGGCTGACCGAACTCTCCGGGCTTTCCGGAATATGCCCGCAATCCTCACATTGAAGGTAACTGGCATAACCTCGGCGATTGTATAGTAAAATGACCTGCTCCTCTCGCTTCAATGCCTCCTCCATGGCAATAAACAGCGACGCAGAAAACTCTCCTTTCATGGCTTTGCCTTTGTACTGCTTCAGGTCAACGATCTCAACTTCAGGCAACACAGCATTGGCATGGCGATTTTTTAGTTCCAGCATGTCACATTTACCTTTGGCGGCCATATTCAAAGCCTGCATGCTTGGGGTGGCCGAGCCCATGATCACCACGGCATTATTCTTCTGCGCCCGAACTATAGCTGTTTCCCGGGCATGGTACCTGGGCGCCGGATCCATTTGTTTGTATGAGCTGTCGTGTTCTTCATCTAATATGATGATCCCCAGATCCTGCACCGGGGCAAATACGGCTGAACGCGGCCCGATCGCGATCTTTTTCTTGCATGAATTCAGGTCCTTCCAGGCCTGCAACCGTTCTGCGGCCGACATCCGGCTGTGTAACAAAGCGATCTCATCACCAAAAATTCGATAAAACCTTGATACGGTCTGTGGCGTTAACGCGATCTCAGGAACCAGCACGATGCCCCCTTTCCCGGCTTCGATCACCTGCTTGAGAGCATGAATATAGACTTCCGTTTTGCCACTTCCGGTAATGCCAAACAACAGGTAATTGGCAAACTCATTCTTCTGAGTAGACTCACTGATCTTATCAAAAGCCTGTTTCTGATCTTCATTCAGCGTTTTGATGGATCCGGGATCAAACTCCAGCCCCTGTATATCAGACTTTTTGTCCACTTCCCGGAACGAGATCCATCCCTCATCCTGCAATTTTCTGATACTGTACGAATTGAACAGGGGATCATCCTGCAGGTCAGACTGTCGAACCGGGATCAAGGATGAGATCTCAGACAGAGCTTTGGCCCATTTCAGGGATTCATTGACCTCCTCACTATCCAAAAATTCACTGGCAACTTTTGCCGATTTCCCCTTTGCCCAGATCCACTCTCTTTCCGTTGTGACCGAAACTTTCAGATCCGGTTCTTCCCAGATCTCGATCTTTTTATCTTTTAATAATTTCTTGAAAACTTTATTTAAACCCGTTCCCTTCCAGCGTTTTTTGGCCTCATCCAAGGTGGTCTTGTTTTCACTAAGTTCGATGATTATCTCTTGTTCTTCTTCACTCAGACCATCTTTACTCACCTTATCTGATACATTCAGGTATTTTCTGGATACAAAGTTGAGTCCTGCAGGAAGAGCGGCTTGTATCGTTTCTCCCCAGCTGGCATAGTAAAATTTTGAGATCCAACCGGTCAGCTCCAATAACTCTTTGGAAAGCAGCGGTTCATTGTCCAGTATCTTTCGAACCGGCTTGGTCTTAAATGAAGGGACCTTATTATGTACCCGAACAATAACTCCGATCGCATAATAATTCCGAAATGGGATCCACACCCGTTGTCCTTCCTGAACGTGGGGTTCAAGCTCATCGGGAACATGATACGTAAACTGCCTGCGAACAGCCGCCGGAAGAGCAACATCAACAAATGTGGACAAAACGCCGGATCTGGTTTGGGATTAATTTTGAAACGAAAGCTTATCCAATTTTCCACCCTGAATCAAACGATTTATACGAACATTGAACATTCAACACTGAACATTCAACATTCAGTGTTTATCACTTGGTCTTCATATTCTTTTTTGCTGTACTAATGCTTTTCACAAAAATTGAAATTAATTCCTCACACTCAGCTAATAAATCATCAAGCAATTGATCTTTTAATAAGGGTTTCCTCTTAATGATTTTCATGCATGTTGATGACTCTCTTAGCTCTTTCAATGCTATCTTAAATTTATGGACAAAATCTTTTCTAGATTCAGCACTTTTGCCTCTGAGTAATGAAATGCTGGAGACGTACCACTCCGAACCAATTGATTTGCAAAATACTTCCCAGTGTAAGACTTTGGAAGCTTCTCAATTAAACTGATGATATTAATCGAAAATCTGATCAACCTATCCTCAAGATCATATACTCTTTTTGTACTGTTATTTTCCATTTTACTTCTGATTTGAATGTTCAGTGTTGAATGTTCAATATTCCTCACCCCAGCCATCCTTCTCTATCCAAACTTCGATACTGAATGGCTTCGGCTACGTGGTTCGATTTAATGTTTTCAGAGTGATCCAGGTCGGCTATCGTTCTTGAGACTTTGAGAATACGATCATAGGCACGGGCAGACAGGCCGAGCGTGGTGATCGCTTTTTTGAGGATCTTTGATCCGGCATCATCCAGTTTGCACATTTTGCGAACCATGCGCGTACTCATTTGGGCATTACTGTACACTCCCTTCACCCCCATAAAACGCTTCGACTGTATATCGCGAGCCTTGATCACCCGCTCCCGAATATCGTTGGAAGATTCACCTTTAGCCTTACCTGATAATTCCTCATAACTCACTTTATGAACCTCGATATGCAGATCTATCCGATCCAGAAGCGGGCCGCTGATCTTACTTAAATACCGCTGCATTTGTTGAGAGGTGGTACCTCCCATATCATTGGGATCATACCAGTCACCTGAAGGAGAAGGGTTCATAGACGCCACCAGCATGACGCGACTCGGGTAGGTCACACTCATCCGTGCCCGGGATATTGAAACAAAACCATCCTCTAACGGTTGCCGCATCACTTCCAAAGCACTCCGCTTGAACTCCGGCAATTCATCCAAAAATAATACCCCGTTATGGGCCATCGAAATCTCACCTGGCATAGGCATGCTCCCTCCCCCAACCAAAGCCACATCAGACACCGTATGGTGTGGCGACCGAAACTGCCGGTCAGTGATCAACGCTTTTCCCGATTCCAAAATACCTGAAACGGAATGAATCTTGGTTGTTTCGAGGGCTTCGTCCAAAGTTAGTGGCGGTAAAATCGTTGGGATACGCCGGGCCATCATGGTTTTTCCTGAGCCGGGAGGTCCCACCATCACTACATTATGTGAGCCTGCCGCAGCAATCTCCAAGGCCCGTTTAACATTTTCCTGTCCGCGCACATCACTGAAATCCAGTGGATTGTGTTTTCCGTTCTGATGAAAATACTCCTGAACATTACTTCTGAGCGGATCCATACTACCCCTGTTTTCAAGCCAGTCCTTTACCTGATTTAAATGTTCAAACGGAAACACCTCAATCCCCTCCACTACGGCAGCTTCTCCCCCATTTTCTTTAGGCACTACCAAATATTTGAACCCTTTTTTAGCGGCTTCAACGGCAACCGGCAATACCCCTTTAACCGGACGGATCTTACCATCCAGGGCCAGTTCTCCAAGCATAACCGTATCATCCAGTTTATTGGTATGAAGCTGACCTGACATATTCAGGATACCCACTGCGATCGGCAGATCGAATCCATTGCCTTCCTTGGGCAGGTCGGCCGGGGCCAGGTTTACGGTGATCCTTCCCAATGGATAGTAAGAACCGGTGTTTCGAATGGCAGCCTCAACCCGGTCTCGTGATTCCTTAACCGCCCGATCGGGTAATCCAACCAAGAAATAGGCAACCATTCCGTTGGTATGATGGGTTTCTACGTCAATGATCTTTGCATCTACACCGACGGTGGATGCACAATAAACTCTTGAAAGCATGTTTTGTACCTGAATCTTTTTTATTCTCTTTACGTAGTTAGAGCGGTGAGAAAGCAAACCCTTACAAAAAATTTTCATAAATCATACATATCATGAAAAAAGAAGAAGCTAAAGACAAGGCAAAAACGATCTATCAGGAGATACAGGGCGGTGTTAATGAAGTGATCAGTCAGATCCGTAAAATGATCAAAGAAGGAAGTGCCCGTAAGCTTATCATCAAGAACAAAGAAGGAGAGATCAAGTTTCAAACGAACCTGACAATGGGTGTGGGCGGTGTGACCCTGGCAGCAACTATGGCTCCGGTTATTTCAGCGATCGGTATGTTTGCGATGTTCATCAACGATTATCAGATCATCGTGGAGAGGGAAGTCACCGACGAAGACGAATATTCAGTCGATGCTGAATTCATTGATATTAAAGATGAGGATGAGGAGGAATCTGAAGAAGAGAAAAAAGATAAATCAAAAACTAAGTCTGAGTCAGATCCCCAAAAAAAAGAAGAAAAAGACGAAAAAACGGTAGGTAAGAAAAAGAGTGATTAGTACATAAGGGAATAAGGACATTAAAGACCTTATTCCCTTACTAATGCATACTTACTTCCAGTGTGACTCGGCAATAGCTTCTCTGCTTTCCAGCTCTCCGAGGTAGCGTTCAGCATCCAAAGCCGCCTTACATCCGGTTCCTGCAGCTGTAATAGCCTGTCGGTACACGGCATCCATGGCGTCCCCGCAGGCAAATAATCCCGGCTGATCGGTTTCCGTGGACTGACCTTTGGTCTGAATATATCCCACATCATCCATCTCAACCACACCTTTGAAGAGATCGGTATTAGGCTTGTGCCCAATGGCTACAAAAATACCGGTTACATCATCAAGAGTAGTAACTTCATCCGTATTTCGATTTTTGACTTTGGCTCCTTCTACAACATTATCACCCAGGACCTCAACCAGCTCACTGTCCCACATGAATTCGATCTTATCGTTGTTGAAGGCACGCTGCTGCATGGCTTTTGAGGCACGCAATTCATCACGGCGATGCACAACGGTAACCTTGCTGGCAAACTTGGTCAGAAATGTAGCTTCTTCCATTGCAGTATCTCCACCTCCGATCACAAGAACATGCTGATCCCGGAAAAAGGCACCGTCACAGGTTGCACAAGCAGACACACCTTTACCGCGAAGCTTTTGTTCACTTGGCAGGTGCAACCATTTCGCCGATGCTCCGGTAGAAGCGATCACAGTGTGGGCAAAGATCTCCACATTATCATCAATAGTCAGGATATATGGCTTTTGGCTGAAATCAATATTCGTCACCATTCCGTAACGGCAATCGGCTCCAAACCGAGTGGCTTGCTCACGGAAATCCTGCATCATCTTTGGACCCATTACCCCCTCAGGATAACCGGGAAAGTTCTCGACATCAGTGGTGGTCATAAGTTGTCCACCGGGCTCCGGTCCCTCAAATACGATCGGTTCCAGGTCGGCACGAGCTGCATAAAGTGCCGCTGTTAATCCGGCCGGACCACTTCCAACGATTACAACTTTGAATGTTTTTCCTGCAATATCTTCCATAATAATTTCCTTATTTAATTCAGCTTTAATTATAAGGTTTAATAAGCAAAATAGCCCCTCAAATTATCCTATCTAAATCATAGACTTTGCTTATTCCGGGTTCATTGATTCTTCATTTACTCTATAAAGAATCAAGTTTATAGAAACTACGCCCTTCTCTTCCATAGAATTCGGGGCAGGCGAAAAGACCTACTTCCCATCAAGCGGATGAGGTTGACAAGTGGAATATCCAAAACTCAGCAAGGAATAATGACCGCCTCGCCGGCAGACAGGTATCGAAGTGAATCCTGTAAATTTTTCTAATCCTGTAAATCCCGGTTCTATACTAGATAGTAACTAAAGATTTTACTGCACTACCGATTTACCAGGCATAACATAAAAGGCGCCCTTCTCCTTGAGAAGGAGAAGACCTACCTCAATCGGCAGACAGGCAAATGAGGTCGTGAAAAGGATAATTATTGTGATTCAGGCTATGCGGATTCTACTCCAGAATGCTCAGGATCAGGGTGACTCCTTTCTTTGTATTTGGATGCCTAATTCATTTAGATCACAAACCTGAGACCGCGATGACTCACCTATTTGTTAACTCTTAGCCTCAATTAAATCCAACACCTTCTCCACGGCTTCTTCAATGGATAGCTCATCGGTATTGATTGTGAGTGCCGGATTTTCAGGGGCTTCGTGATTCGCATCGTAGCCGGTGAGTCCGGAGATCTCTCCTTTTTCAGCTTTGGCATAGAGTCCTTTGGGGTCCCGTTCCTGAGCCGTTTTTGGATCACAGGTGATATGAACCACTTTGAAGTTTCCTTCAGGGAATAAAGCTTTGACAGCTTCTCGGTCTGAGTCAAATGGAGACACAAAGGTACAGATCACAATATTGCCGTGCTCGAAGAACAAGCGTGACAAGTGTCCTACTCTGCGGATATTTTCACTTCGGTCTGCAGCGCTGAACCCGAGGTCGCCATTCAATCCGTGTCGGACCTGATCTCCATCCAGTAACATGGTCTGTTTACCGGATTCAAATAGTCTTTTTTCCACTTCTTTGGCAATGGTACTTTTTCCGGCCCCGGAAATTCCGGTAAGCCAAAGTACTTGTGCTTTATGGCCGTTTCGTATCTCACGTTCTTCCCTTGGAATATTCCACGGCTCCCAGGTCACATTAGGTGAGTGCTGGGTTTTGAGTTTTGAGTTTTGAGCTGGGTCATCTTTCGATACTGTTGACCCCGCTCGCATCATACCGGCCCCGACCGTTACATTGGTGGCCTTATCGATGATGATAAAGCTACCGGTCTTTTTATTGACCTGATACGCGTCAAAGAACAGGGGTTGACTGCTAACCAGTTTCACCCGACCGATCTCATTAAGCTCCAGCTTATTGGCATCTTCACGGCCCATGGTATCCACATTCATGCGATACACAATATCATCCGCATAAACCTGAGTTCTGCGCGTGTTGTGTTGCAGCACATATTGCTTACCGGGTTCTAATGCTTTGCTGTCCATCCAGCACACATAGGCTTCGAAATCATTTCTAACAGTCGGCACATTATCTTTGCGGACGATCATATCTCCGCGCGAAATATCAATCTCATCTTCTGTGGTCAGTGTCACAGAATCACCGGGATAGGCTACTTCCAGGTTCTCACCCCGCGTCACGATATCCTTGATCTTGGTGGTCAACCCGGATGGCAACACTTTTACTTCATCACCCGGGCGCACATGTCCTGATGCTACCCGGCCTGAAAACCCTCTGAAGTTCTGATTCGGTCGGATCACATACTGCACCGGAAACCTGAAATCGATGATATTTTCATCAGCATCGACCTTCACA
>OBLN01000608.1_pt1 | contig 12828 bp, 13 predicted proteins | sample 1519301 | NCBI WGS metagenome assembly OBLN01 (sample SAMEA2452533, study PRJEB22499) | sediment metagenome | reverse complement strand
TCAATATCATATGTTGATATAGCTCCGCCGCCATTATAATCAAAGAACCATCGATTAGGCAATTTATAATATTCATCCTTAATCCATATTAATTCTACACCATAATCATATTTGCATAAATCAATTATTATTTCGCGGCGCGATGAATCTATTAAATTTAAAACGTCTTCAATTGATATGTTATCAACAGAAGTTTTATCATTTATAGCTTTAATCAGTTTTTGTTCAAATGTAGTTACCGCAATCTCATCAGTTGTGGTTGTACCATTAGTGTAAGCAACAGTAATGCTGCCATCTATAAATGAATCATCATTAATTTCATACTCAAGTCCATCTGATGGCACTCTATCGAGTTCAACTCCATCAACGTAAATAATAGCAGTTTCCAGAGTTGGCTCTGGAAATGCAAATGTGGCTTTCATTTATATCACTTTGTGCGCATGGATTTGATAATATCAGCAACGATATCCTGCTTCTCCTGTGCAGACATTGAGCCATCGGCGAGCGCCGTTACAACTTTAAGTGCAATTCTCTGAGCTTCATCGCCATCAACATTTTTAACTGCAATCTTAGCATACCCAACTGCACCTAAAACTAAACTAACGGCTATTAATGCAAGCTCATCTAAAAATGGTGTTATAATTTCCATCATAGTATTTACTCCAATGCACTTGCGTGCATGCTTTCAATGAACATATGAATGGACATAACACCTATACTATTTAAATTTCACTCGCAGAACATAATAAATCTTCTAAAGTTCGTGTCGTGCCATCAATGCGCTGGCATGCTTCTTCTATTGTATTAACACGTCTTAATGTGTCAGCACCCTCAATTACATATATATAGTCATATATAGATGTTAGCTCTTTCCATAAATCTTCAATAGTATCATCCTTAGAATTATTACTATATGCAATAGGATTAAATTCTATTAACATCGTTGGTTTATATTTTTTAAGTGTTTGTTTAGCGCCCTTTATGAATTTAACTTCAAAGCCTTCAATATCACACTTAATAAAATCGAGTCTATTAAGATTTTCTTTAGCCCAAGTGTCAAGACGCACAGCCTGAACAGCGCTTGTTGTAGAATTATCAACCAACGGTGTAACATATGAACCACCGACATTGCCCCTATTATGATGGAAATATACAATATCTTTCTTATTAGAAACTGCCAAATATAATGCCTCAGCATTCTTAATATTATTAGACAGTAGGTTGGATTTCAACATTCCATAAATTTCAAATCCTGCCTCAAATGCATATACTTTATTACATAAAGCAGACATCGGAATTGTAAGAGCTCCAATATTAGCACCAATATCTAAACAGACGAAGTCCGGTTCAATTAATTTGTGCATCCACGCAAGATTGTCTGTTTCCCACCAACCGCTGGCACGAATACATGCCATAATAGCAACATCGTAACCGAATCCATGCATTAAATATTTTTTAGATTCATCCCATGGTAATTTTAATATACCTGATACATAATCACTTGTAGCTACAATATAATCAATGAATATACATAAATCGCGCTCGTCACCAATGCTTTTAATTTTATTATTACCAGTAATTACAAGTTTAACGCGTGCTGGCAATTGTGCAACAGTATCATTCAATGGTATGTGATAAACTCCCGCGCTGCGTATATCTTCAACTTTACCAATTAACGCTTCATCGACTTTAGGATTTTCAGAAAATGTATATAACGATAGGTCAACAGTCTCATATTCACCAAATGTAGATATTTTAATTTCTAACTCAGATGCTTCTGGTGTATGTAAATCAAAAACAATTCTAGCATCGCTTGAAAACCAGCGCGCAACGTCACCATTCTGGAAATATTCAGCATTATAAGCACCATATGTATATTCATTGGTCATTATGTCAGTATATTCTATCCAACGATTATTCTTATATTTCAATGCAGAATGTAAGGGTTCATATTTTATACCAAACTCTGTTTGCTTATCATGTATGATGTGTGTTGATAATACAACAGGTTTAACATTTATTATTTCATGAATATCATTCTCATACCTAACATTCGAAGAAACTTTAATAAGTCTTGACTGGTAATCAGGATAAAGTTCTGGCATATCAACATAATCAATAAAATTATGTCTAGGAAATGCATATACAGCTTCGGTATAAGTTTTATTAAATACGGATGCAACATCTTCAAGCGTTTCATCGGCATCTAAAAATAATACATATTCAGCCGTTGACAAATCTAAAATTAAATTACGCAATTGTGCAAATGAACCATTGAATGGTTGCATATATATTTTAGCACCATATTGTTGCGCAATATCGTGCGTATTATCGGTTGAAAATCCATCAATTATAATAATCTCGTGTGCATATGGTTTACACTGTTCGAGTAAGGGCTCCAATTGAGCCCCAGAATTCTTAGTTAATATTCCCAAAGATATAGTTGTCATCTAATAACTTCTCCATACATTCAATTCTTGGTGGTAGGCATTTTTCCCATGAATAATATTTTCTTATAAATTTAGATGCATTAGCTCCCTTTATAGCAGCTTCATCATAATTTTCAGTTACAAGTTTCATAGTATCGCAAAGCTGGTCAAACTTAGGTTCGGCCCAATGCATGCGATTATCATCAAAGTAGTATAGGCGCGCTTCATCGATAGGAACTTGTACACGTACAAGTTCATAATCTAACATATATGCAATTTTACTATTTGCATACTCTGTCATTGCCGACCAGTCAGTGGTTATAACAGGCAATCCGTGGCTCATCGCTTCAACAATTGTGCGCCCAACACCTTCACCACGCGAGGGCGATAATAGACAATCAACAGTATTATATAATCTATGAAGTGTTGTGTCATCAAAGTGATCGAGCAGTATAATTTGCGGACTATCTGGATATTTAGTTTTAACTTCCTTTATATCAGAAACAATATTAATCGGTGATAACCCGAGTCCACCTAATACGAATGTGCGTATATATAGAACTACTGAATCTGATGCTCTAAAAGTCTTACAGAATGCTTCAATTGTTTCTTTTGCAAATTTACGATTGCTCCATTGATTTATGAATAAGAATTTAAAGCGTTTATCAACATCTAATTTTGGCAACGTAGTTGTATCATCGCTAAAATCAAAACCATATGGCATATACACAACATTGTTAACTCCACTGCGCTTAAATGTATCAACGCAGAATTGTGATGGCACCCATGTTATATCATACATGTTACATGCATCAACCCAATTTTGCTGTATATAATCGGTTTCAAATACTGTCTCTAAAATTTGCGGGGTATCAATATCATAAACTGTAGAACACATTGGATTCCAGAGATTATAAAATAAATCTGGCGTGCCAATATTATTCAAACACATGCGCTTTAATTTATATTCCCAGTCCGCGCCGTGAGAACTATCTATACGACTAAAGTCGGTTTTGACTTGTATATTCTCTTCTTTTAACCCGTTGCGAAGCAACTGTTGTAAAAATGAAGCACCGACACTACCATAACCAGTGGTGTCTGTAGCACCATTAAATAATAATTTACTCTTCTGTAACATTAATATTCATCCTCCTAACTGGTAATACTGACTCGGCAGCTTCTTTAATATCATCATAATTATTAAATAAATTAATCCATAAATCATTTACAATTTTATTTGTATAATATTTATTTACAAACTTTTTTGCAGCAGCACCATCTTTACGCCGCACATTAATATTATCATAATAATTATTCATTGCATCAACAGTTTTATCAATATCAACATATGCCCAATATATGTTATTCTGCATGGGTCTATAATCAGCAATATCTATTAACACACCGTGATCACGCACAAGTTCTGCGTGTGCCGAATAATCACTTACTGCGCATGGGACTCCGCACGCCTGTGCTTCTAGTACTGGAATATTAAAACCTTCGCTGCATGAGGTTGATACATACATATCCATAGCATTATACATTGATGCCATATCAGCTTCTGATAAATTGTTAGATTTAATAATTAAAACTTTATCACCGAGTCCCATAAATTTAACCATATGTACAAGGTTAAAATCAGAATATTTATCAATTGTAATATTTAAGAGTAATCGTACATCAGGTTTATCGCGCGCAAATTTTTCAAATGCTATTATAAGCGCCATTAAATTCTTGCGTTCCTGCTGTCTACCAACAAAACCGATTACGAATAAATCATCTGTAAATTTAAATTTAGCGCGCGCGGCATCTCTCTGAATTTGTTTAAACTGATAATACACACTATCATTAAATGAATGTGGTATAGGTTCACATGCTCCAACGTTATTAATACCTAGAACTTTTTTACCATAATGGGATGCTGGTACCATTAAATCTGCCATCTGTGATACTGTAGAAAGAGTAGTATCAAATGGTTCGCCATCGACGGGTATATGCATTAACAATTTAGTATCACCAAATTTAATATCCTTATATGAATACATTGACCAAGCTTCACCTATACCTAAAACGAAATCTGGCTTTCGAGTTTCAACATGCAACTTCAATTCTGATGCCGACTGTTGAAAGTCTATATTACCTCTATGAATCCAATACTTCGTATTAGCTAATTTATTTTCAAATTCAAATGATAATCCCTGATGTTCATGACATATATGACCAACCTCATTGGTTGGTGCTAATGCATTACATACATTATATGCAACCTTTGCAAAGCCTGTATTAATACCCATTCCGGTTGGAATGTGCGGTCCTTGGCAGTTAATTAAAATTTTAGACATTATTCCTCCAACAAATTCCACGCTTCTTTGTATCTATAATATTTATTTTTAGGATTTAGTGTTATTGATATATATGATGCATCAACATCAGCAAAAGGAATAATATAATACACATCAATATCAACCAAATGTAATATAAAATAATCTATCATATGAGATTCATAGGGTATATTACCATAAGAACCATGAAAACAATTAAAATTATAACAACCATTATTTCTAACACATGCAGTTGATCTAACCTGTATTTTAGAAGATATAAGATTTTTATAAATTACAAAATCGCAACCATATATATCAACTAATGGTTTATAAACTTCAAAATCGCGTGCCATAAGCTCATGAGCTACAGCATTTTCAGATAAAAATCCTTTAAGTGATGCATTCATAATATATTATAAATGTATTTATAATATATATAGATGGCGGTCGGCTCACATGCGGAGGCAACATGGTCATCGCCTGCTATGTTAAATGCTAGCCATTATAGCTATATATAACATAAGAATTGCCATTAAAATTTCAAAAGCGCTCCGTGTCCATTTAGCTCCACCCGAAGCAGTAGCAACACAAGTTTTTAATGTATCAACTTCATTCTCTAATGCAGCTAATCGTACCATTAATGGTCCAGTTCTGTCATCAATAGATTTCATCAATTCATCGCGCACTCGTTCTTGGGCGGCTCTAAAATCAATTTTTATACTCTGAATCTCATCTTTAACGTCTTTGAAAGACTCAATGATTACGCTCTGTCTCTCATCTAAGCGAATGAGTAATTCGTAGGTTGAGGGCGGAGCTAATCTCTCCGTCTCTTTATCCATACGAATCATCCAATTTAAGCACTGTTAATGATAACTACAGCGCCGTCGTTAAGTCTCTTTGCCTGATACATGCTGGTGACGTAGAAGTAGTACATACGCTCAGCAGGCTTGTATTCAGTCTCAACTGTTATAGGTCTCTTGTATGCCAGAGCAACTGCATTCTTAGAATCTATAAGGATTGCCTGGTATCCGGTTACTGAACCAGAAATCTCGTGAGTTGGTACTCTGCGTGAAGATACAACCTCAAGACCCCAAACATTTGCAACACTCGCATTGGATCTAGCAGTTGCAGCACCAGCGCGTGCAGCATTTATAAAGTCCTCGCTGCGAAGCAGGGATGCCTTCTGCCTTGGGTGAATGAACAGAGTGTCTGCCTTAAATCCATCGGTCGGCATAATAACTTCAGATGCTTCTACAATTACAGAGAGATCAAGTACATCGGCGGCGGTAACACCAGTTATTGCGGCACCTGCAACGGTAGTTGTATAATCACCACTTACGAATGTGGTTGCATCCTTCTTAGCATTAATGTACTTTGGTCCACCAGAAACGGCAGTAGTCATTATAGCGGTTAGAATGTCCTGGTCTTCCTTATCAGCCATTGCTAATGCAAGACCGGCCTGAGTATCGTTGACCAGAGAAATCATTGCCTCATCAATAGCCTGCTTAGTTATACGACCAGAAATACCCATTTCAGTTGGTGTAAGAGTAATGGTATCGAGAGTGAGCTCGAAATTCTGCGTCATTGACACTAATTCAGACTGAGCTTCTGCATAATAGGTGTTTAAATCTACGTATGCTCTGCGTGGAATCTTAATAGTGTCACCAGCGCGTCCGACCAAGTCGGTGTTTACCTTACAATACTTCTTAAATACTCTCTCAATCTCGGCGCGTGCCTCGATTTCAGCAGCCCAGACTTCTGGTATACGTGCAGTTATATCTGCGTGAGAAATTTCGTCACCAGCGGCGAGCTCCATATTCTGTAACTCTTCAATTGAACCTGTCATTTATTGTTCACCTTAATTACTGTTTGGTTTTTAAATACTGAATGAATTGTGAAGTCGTATCTATTGGTTTCTTAGCAACAGTTTCAACTTTCTGTGCTGGTGCTTCATTCAATTTCATTCCCTTTGGAGCACTTACAGCGACCTTTTTCTGAGAAAGTCTCATAACAGTCTGTAAATATGCACCAAGTGCATCATTAGAAGTTTTTTCTAAAATTGCTTTATCTGCATTTGGGTCTGCTGACATTATAGCACCAATAAGCTCTTCGCGCTGTTTACCAGCAAGCTCTTCATTCTGTGCTCTAACAACAGACACTTCTGCAGATAACTGTGCAATCATAATCTCTTGTTCTGCAATCTTTGCTTTATAGTCCTCAAGCTGCGCCTCGTATGCAGATAAACGCATGTTGAGAGCTTCCATTTCGCTATTGTCTGCGACAATAGTTTCAGTTGTTTCAGTTGCACTAAGCTCTGCAGTTACAATTTCTGGTGTCTCTACAACATCAGCAGTGAGCGTTACTTCAGGTGCGGCCGCAGCCACATCAATAACGTCAGCTTTAACTTCAGAAGCAGCAGCAACTTCAACAATTGTCTCAGTTTCTACATTTTCCATATTATCAGTCCATGTGTTTTCTAGCATGCACACGCGGCACGCCGGATCGGTAACAACTGAAATGTCCTGTTGATTTACAAGCTGTAAAACTATTTTACGAACAGGGTCAACATATGCATCCGTAGTTACACTCAAACCTTTTAATTTTTTAAGTTGTATAAGATTGCATACAGTTTTAGAAGTAATAACACCCTTGGCTTTAAACCCAAGTTCGGTTGGATATAAATCTAAAATACGTCCAACAGATGCCTCGTGTTGACATGTTATAGCTTTACCTCTGAAACCTTCCATTCCAGCATGAATAATATTTCTAGGCCAGAATGCTGTATGTCCATACATATCACTCCAGACACCCTCTTCAAGAGCAGTGCCCGTAAAATACATATATCCACGGCCATCAACGGTGATTTCATCAAATGTGAAACCTAAATGCATTCTGGTTGTTTCCATTTATAGCCTCATATTATATAAAACATATGACGGCGAGGCGTCATATGTATCCAACGCAGAAATATTTAAAAATTTCCATTGTTTAATTTCTGCTAAACGTCCAACGCTTCGCATCAATATATGTGGCAGATTAAATAATGCGAAACTAGAGATGGACATTTTTATTCTCTCCTATCAACGTATATAAACTTCGTTATTATAAACATTATTTAAATGTTTCTATATTTATGACATCTGAAGCACTTTAAATGCAGGGTGTTTATCTATAATTTCCTGAGCTCTTTCAGGCGTCATTGCTTGTGATTGTACGGCAAATCCAATACTTGTTACTAAATCACTAATATTAACAGTCATTGGTGAATTAAAGTCCATCTTGACAGGCTCATCCGTAAATGCTGGAAATATTTGTTGTTCAAACAAGGTTGCCACGGCATTCTGCCTATCTTTAATAGTTTCTAACCATTCGGCATTACGCTTATCAAAATCATCTAATTTAAAATTAATGGTTGGTGCTATTAATTCTATAGGCATATCAAAAGCTGCTGCAATTTCACCAATCGCCGGTTCCATATATTCGCTGGGATGAACTGGACTAGAGTTTGCGTTAATAACATCCATAGCAATGCGATCTGATGTAACATATGCTGTTTCAGCTGTAAACTGTCTGGACATGTCAACAGATATATCATCAAGTTCTTCTTGAGTGGCGCCAGTAGCTTTAACATGTACAACATTTAATGAGCGTATAAACCCATCAGCAAGATTAGCTCTAGTAAGTCCGTATTCAGTACATGGTTGAACTAGCGGTTGTAACATAGATACACCTAGATCGAGCGCTCCATACTCTAAAAATCTTAAATGCCCAATTTGTTCTGGTGACCATGTTGCAATATTTTCATTATTACGCTTTTGAACATAACCCTTTGGTTTATTATCCTTATAAATAATCTTATTATTTTCGTCTTTAAGATAATCAATTTCCGGCGGCGGTAATAATGATATTATTGGCCCTAAATTCTTATCTTGAGCCATTTCTACATAACCATTACCATATATACATGTATTTCGAGTTATATTAACTATTAATTGTGTTAAAGCATTTGTGGATGCTAATTGTTCTATTAACTCCTTATCACCACTATTTGATGGTGTGATGTTATAACCATTACGAACAATAGCATTGGCTGTTTTTTCAACACCGCGTCTAACATACGCATTAGAAAATACTAAAAATTCTACAGTCTTCGCATCAACAGGCTTTAAATCTGTTGACTGTGCAGCTCCGGCAACAGAGCGCGGCTTCTTTAAAGGCTTAACAGCTAACGCAACCTTTTCACGTTCTAAATTTGCAATCATAATAACACTCTGCGCCTCGGCGCCTTCATTCTAGTTGAATATTTTTTATTCTTTTCACCAAGACCAACAAGCGCTATATCGCCGCGCGGTTCAATTACACCTGCAGCTTCAACTGCTAATGCAATGGCTATTGGTATATCATCATGAACGCCGTTTGCGCCAGACATGCTTATATGTTTGGTCAATGGATTTTCTTTATAAAAGAATGATGCCATCTCTTCAAGAATATCTTTATCCTGTAATAATTTAATATGTCTCCGAACCAATAGAATATTTAAATTGTTCATAATTTTTGGTTTGCTGGTTCTATTAAAATTAAAACCCTCATACCTAACACCAGGATAATGTGCGTTTAAATGTTCTAAAACCGATTGTCCGATTCCTGCAGAATCTATTAAAACGCGCTTAGCATAAAATTGTGATGCTGTTGAATGTAGGCGCTGCATAATTGTATCAGTGCTTTCACCATTAAAACGTATTAAATCTACAAGTTTACAATCTTCTGGATTAGTGTAATCAAGTACAGCAAAAACGGTGTAGTCATTCTTCTGTCCTATATCAGCACCGATAGCATAAACATGATTTGGTTCTGCAACAACGCGTCTATCTATATCAACTTCCATTGCATCTTGCACAGCTTTAATATCAAAGAATGCACCATCGGCATCTGTAAATTCTACAAGATATTCGCGCTTCCAAAACGGAGATTCTTCGCCACCAGCGCGCTTACACTCACGTTCTAACTCTTCTCTCGGAACATGGGGTCTACCATCCATGAAGACTGCGTCGTCATGAGTGAATTTAAATGATGTATATCCACTATCGCTAGAAGTGCATGCGTGATAGAATTCACCTGCAGACAGCCCGGGCGTGCTAATTAAAACTATACGACCCTGCGTTGTAATAACCGTCGGGTATAAGACGCTAAAAAGTTCGTCGCGTACATATGCGGCTTCATCTATTAAAGCTAAATCGATTGTAATACCACGAAGCGAATCATAAGAAGCTCCGGGCAGGGATGTAATTTTAGAGCCATTAGAGAACTCTAACTCACTCATTGTTAATCGTATAACAGAATCATTCAATTGCGTTGGTGTTAATAACCTAACAATCTGGTCAAATAACCACATTGACTGCCTCTGAGACCTAGAAACAAGAACAATGTTCTTGTTCTGGTTAGTGGCAGCAAACCATAAAGCATATGCACTGAAAACGAATGATTTACCAAATCGGCGCGCTGCACGAACAGCAATGAATCTATCCTGACATTCTAAAATTTTTCGCTGCCCATTGTGAAGTTCAATACCTAGAACTTGTTCAGCAAAAATATTGGGGTTCTCACGTAACTCATTTAGGTCGTACTTCAATTTCCTTCACATTCCTGTCGCACAGTAATGCTACAAAATCCATCTTTTCAACAATTTCTTTATTCTGTCTGGCAGCGCGCGTGATATTAAGACCCTTTAACCACTGCAACAGCTGCGCATCTAATTTAGAAACGATAACAGATGCAGCATTTGGTTCAAACCATGTCTCAACAGAGCCATCTGGTGCGCCACGTTCGCGCTTTATAATCTCACCGCGCAAGGCTATATACCGCTCATTACGTGTGATACGAATAATTGTCATTGCAAGACGCTGTAAAATAATTAAATCAGCATCATCATTAAGTTCATAATTGCGGGCAAAATGCTCAATTATATTATCATACAATTGTTTTTCATGTGCACAGCGCGCGCAACCATCTGCATCAAAATATTGGTTAACATATTGACATGTAGCCGCATGTAATTGACACGGGCAATACATTATCTGATTAAATGTTGTACCAGATACAACTGTAGAGCGCATAAGCTTAGCTTTATGCTGTGGTGATAACGCAAATGTGCCGCCGTGCCCAATACATGTGTTCTTCCCGAAAGCTGCAATCTCACGGCATCTACCCTCAATTGTATCAATGTTACAAATTGGGCATGTATAAGTAGTGTTTTTGCATACTCTATCACATTGTGGGCATACACGAATGGATGCAGTACACTGCCGAGCAAGCTCTCCGGTGCTCAATTCCATATCATTATTTACCCAATCAGTCTCGTTTGGCTGATTGGCATATAATGTTCTGCTGGCACCTAATAAAGTCTTTTGTTCCCTATCAGTATGCACAGCACCGCCAGTTTTATTTCTTAGTGCCATCAATAGGGTTATATATAACTATATATAAACTTTTATATTAAGTTTATGCAAAGAAGTTCAGAGAACTTCTTTGGTTTTAACTAATATATATGGTTTTACAGTGTTTTCAATCGCACAATCGCCATGGAATGCTATATAATTATTAGCTTCTGCTAAAGATTTAATGAATATTCCAGTGTTTGGCTGCGCGCCAGTGATATATGCATTTACTAATTCTGTCACATCTATAGCTTCATTAGCTTTTATAGTAACGGAGCCATATGCTTTAGTAGCATCATAATTTGTTGCATGTGTATTCCATGTGCCGGTCGCTGGTAATGGTGTTAGAGGTCTATATGCAGTAACAACAGTATCAGCAAGCCTGGATTTGCCAGCAGGGTAATACCAAGCGAGCATAAGATGTGCTGATTCCACTGGTTCTTTGAACTTAGTGACATCAAATGTAAGCTGTTCACGCACAGCGCCAGCTGATTTACCAACATCATAATATATATTACTATCAAATACGGTTGTTGGATTAGCTTCTCTGTATCTGCGACTGTCAATTATTGGAACTTTAACACTAACAGTTGCTGGTTCAGCTGTTATATAAAGCTGCGGTTTGAATGAACCCGTGCTATACATACCATAAAATGCTATATAATCGTTTAATTCTAAAGCAGATTTAATTAAAAATCCTGTATTAGCGTGCGAGCCAGCAATATATGCATTCACTAATTCTGTTACATCGAATGAATGATACTTGTTATCAGGAACTGCATCTGATTTAAATGTTTTAGATGCAAATGGTTTTGTACCACCAAGCTTTCCATCAATGTCATAATACAATGATGCATTCTTAGACCATGTAGCAGAGCTATCTGTCCATGGACCGGGCCGATAAACTTCAACTATCGTATCATTGGTACGAGTTTTGCCTGCGGGATAATACCAACAGAGCTGAAGTTCAGCTTTGTATACCGGCGCGGTTAAATTGTCTAAATTAAAGTATATTAAACTACGAGTTGTGGCTGTTGAACGCCCGACATCTAAATATGGACTAGTTGTATAAACAACTGTTGGCGAAGCTTCACGCAAGCGAGTATCACAATTTATAGTGTTAGCAGTCGGCACCTCTGGTTCTGACTCTTCCTCTTCATTTTCAACTGGAGTCGCGCCAGTAACTGCATTATATCCAATGCCAGTACCATATAATGCGCTAGATTTGCTTACTTCATAATCAGATGTGAGCAATGGATTGATAGTGCGACTGTTTGAAAATTTTGCAAGAGTCGTGTAAGAACCAATCATAAGAGCAGCATTGCCATAGAAATTACAGTTTACAACTGTTGCAGAGCCGCCAGCATCAGTCATTCTAAAGGCTGCAATATCTGCACCAATGAATATACAATCTTTGAATGTAGTATTAAATGACAGGCTTAATCCATTGCGGTCAAATGTAGAATATCCCCCCTTATTATATTTAAAAAGTTTTTTTATTTAGGGCGGCTCTGGTAAAAATATTATAAACATAACATTTTCTAATTTCCCATTACAGTTAAAGAAACTTTAGACAGTTACAAGTGAAAAAAAATAAAAATTTTAAATCTCTCAATTCTTTCATCTTTAAATCTCCCGATT
>OBLN01000607.1_pt1 | contig 12850 bp, 11 predicted proteins | sample 1519301 | NCBI WGS metagenome assembly OBLN01 (sample SAMEA2452533, study PRJEB22499) | sediment metagenome | reverse complement strand
GTTTCGATCACCCCCTTCACAGTCCTCTGTTCGATTTCGACGAGACAGTGCTTTCCCTGGGGGCGGCCATCCATGCCCAATGTGCGGCGGACTTCCTGTCGGCGACCGTCGTGCCCCGGGTTCCGGGCGCGGAGACCCGCCGGCAGGGGTGCGAGGCATCCCGGAACCGGCCATGAAGCGTCCTCCGGGTCATCTCTCCGGGCTTTTCACCGACGGCCTGGAATGTCGGCAGTCGGTTCTCCAGCCGGATGTTCGACATGAATCCGGCCGCCTGCCGACCCCGGTTCAGATGTCGGTTTTAGACGGCCACGGCCCGACTTTACGCTTCAGCAGCATCCAGTCTTCGTCCACCATCCCCTGAATTGTATCGTAATCGACCTCGGATAAATGGCTGAAGCGTCCTTGGACCTGAAGATAATCCCTGACCGGGCGGGGGGAGGCATCCTGATTGAGGGTATAGTGAATGCCGTCAGTCACTTCGTAAAGGGGAAAAATACGGGTCTGCACCGCCAGTCGGGCGATCTTGATGCACTGATCGGTGGGGACCCGCCACCCTGTGGGACAGGTGGCGAAAACATGGATGAAGCGGCTGCCGCCCTTGAGCATCCGTGCTCGCTGGAATTTCCGGATCATGTCTTCGGGAAAGGCGATACTGGCGGTTGCGGCGTAAGGGATGCGGTGGGCCGCCAGGGCCTCCACGATATTTTTTTTCCGGGTCTGCTTCCAGTTTGAACCGGGCGTCGTGGTGGTGCGCGTCCCGAAGGGCGTTGACGAACTGCGCTGGACGCCGGTGTTCATATAGGCCTCATTGTCGTAACAGACATAGATGAAATCCTCGTTGCGCTCCACTGCACCGGAGAGGGCCTGGAAACCGATGTCAAAGGTGCCGCCGTCGCCGGCCCAGGCCACCACGACGGTGTCGGTGTCGCCTTTCATGTCGAGCGCTGCCCGAAGACCGCTGGCCGCTGCGCCGGCCGTCGCAAAAGCGGTGTGCAGGATCGGGGCCTTGAGGTAGCAGTGAGGATGAGAACCGGCGATGATGGCCCAGCAGCAGGCGGGAATCACCATCATGGTTTTTTCGCCCAGGGCGCGGAGGGCGAATTTCATGGCTACCGTGGCGCCGCAGCCGGGACAGCCCACGTGTCCGGAGGTCATGTAATCGGTCTGGGGGAGTGGCGATCTGATCATGATTGAAACCCTTTTTCCTTAAAATGTTCAATTTCCGGTATTCAGAGGCCGGTGGCGACAGAGGACGACCCACGCTCCCTGCGGATTCGTTCACGTGCCGCTGAAGCTTGCTCCGGTCGGTCCGGAAACCCGCCGGCGCTCAAACAGTCCGGGCCGCTCTACTACAGACTGAAGGCTACAGGGGGATGCCTGCGGCGAAAGGGGCGTTGATGCCTATTCAGTCTTCAGCCTTGAGTCTCTATCCGTCAGGCGGTCCGTCACACCGGGCATATCCCGGGGTCCAGCCCGACCCAGACGCTTTCAATCTCCGGATGATCCGCCGATTTGGAACGACGGTAAATCTCCTCGATGATCTCGGGTGTGACGTCCCGACCACCCAGACCGGAAATGTAGCTGAAAACCGACGGCTGCCGTTCGCCGTGATAGAGAGCGGCCCTTATTTCCTGGGCGAAGATGCCGCCCAGGCCGAAACAGAAATTCCGGTCGAGCACGGCGATTTTTTGTGCGTTGCCGACCAGACGCCTCAGAAGATCCGTCGGGAAAGGTCGAAACATCCGGATTTTCAGGAGACCGACCTTTTCGCCGCGATCCCTCAGATCGTCCACCACCTGGCGGCTGGTGCTGACGGCCGTTCCGGCCATTGCCAGGATGATCTCCGCGTCCTCGCATCGATAGGCCTCGAGCATGCCGTAGCGTCTGCCGAAAATATCTTCGAAATCGTTTTCGGCCGTCGTGTAAAGGTCGGGTACCCGTCGCATGCCCGCCTGAATGTCGTATCGCATCTCCATGTAACATCCGGGAGGGGCCATCTGGCTGAGGGCGAAAGGCTCCCGGGTGTCGAGTTGAATCCTGGGGCGGTATGCCGGCAGGAATCGGTCCGCCGTCGCCTGATCGGGGATGTCCACCGGCTCGTAGGTGTGGGAGAGGAAGAATGCGTCCAACACCACCATGACCGGAAGGTCGGCGGATTCGGCCAGACGGAAGGCGAGGAGGGTCGTGTCCAGTGCCTCCTGACCGTCTTCGCAATACAGCTGAATCCACCCGGTATCCCGCTGGGCCAAACTGTCGGTCTGGTCCATCCAGATGTTCCATCCCGGCCCCAACGCCCGGTTGACCTCGGCCATGACGATGGGGAGACGGGCGGCCGAGGCCCAATGGAGCAGTTCATGCATCAGCGCCAGGCCGTGGGATGAGGTGGCCGTGAAGGTCCGGGCGCCGCCGCTGGCGGCCCCGATGACCGCCGCCATGGCTGAATGCTCGCTTTCCACGCAGATGAACCGGCCCGCCATCCGGCCCTGGGCGCAGTATTCCGACAGGGCCTCCACGATATGGGTCTGGGGGGTGATGGGATAGGCCGACATCACCTGAACTCTCGCCAATCGGACCGCTTCGGAAACGGCATGGCTGCCTTCCACCACTTCTTTCATGACTGCTCCTCCTCAAGGGTCATGGCGTTCCTGGGGCATTCCACCACGCAGATGCCGCAGCCCTTGCAGTAATCCAGGTTGATGCACCGGGTGCCGTCCATATAAATCGCCACTTCCGGGCAATAAAGGCGACAGTTGTCACAGTCGTTGCAGATGCCGCAATTGAAGCATCTCGTCGCCTCCCTGACGGCTGTCTCCGGGCTGTAACCGCCTTCGACCTCCTCAAAGGCGGTTCGTCGTTCCAATGGGGAAAGGGTTGGCGGCACGGCGCGGTCGGCCGGCGTAAAGTAATCGGTGTTGATGGCGGTGTAGGGAACGATGGCGGGATTCCGGGATTTACGGCTTCCGGAAAGGTAGATCTCCATGGAGAGGGCCGGCCCGTCGCCGACACGGCATTGAGCGATCCGTTCCGGGATCCCCGCCTTCCCTTCCCGGAAGAGGGTGTCGAGCATCATGGCGGCCTGTTTCCCGGATGCCACGGCGTCGGTGACGCTCCTGACCGGGGCCGTCAGGTCTCCACCGAAAACCAGAGGCAGCCCGGACGCGGGATGCGCCCACAGGGTGCAGTGGCTCATCCTGAGCACATCCGGCCGCTGTTCGGGAGGACGGTACCAGCTTTCCGAGGGCTCGGCACCGATGGCCGAATAGACCTGGTCGACCTTGAGAATGCGGGTTCGTTCACCGTCAGGCACCACGCGGCAGCGACCTCCGGCGGTTTCCATGTCGGTGATCCGCATCTCTTGAAGGGTGAGGGTCAACCGGTCGCCGTCGTTGTCGATTCGAACCGGCGCCGCAAGCTCCATAAGCCGGATGCCTTCGGCCAGCGCCATCCTGATTTCATGGTCGAAGGCGGGCATGTCCCGGCGCCGTCTGCGGTAGACGATAACGGTATCCACTCCCAGGCGAATGAGAGATCGCGCCACGTCGACGGCCGTATTGCCGCCGCCGATGACGGCCGCGGTTCCACCGCTGCAGGTGTTTTCGCCGCGGCGGATGTCGTGGAGGTATCGGAGTCCGTCCTGAACCTTTTCCCCGCCGGGAATGCCCATCTGAAGGGAATGTCCGTGGCCGCACCCCAAAAAGACGGCGTCGTAGGATGCCGCCGCTCCCGCGAGGAATTCAGCGGTCACCGGCTTCCTGCAGTAGATGTTGACCCCCATGTCGACGATTCGGGAGATTTCGGCCTTGAGGGCGTCCTCGGGCAGCCGATACCAGGGGATGCCCCACCGCAGCACGCCGCCGGGCTCGCTGTCCGCGTCAAAAACATCGCAGGCATGTCCCAGGCGGGTCAGGAAATAGGCGGCGGAGAGTCCCGCCGGCCCGGCGCCGGCGATGGCGATTTTTTTCCCATGGATTGCCCGCCGGTCGGCTTCGGCCTCGTCTCCATAAAACGGGTGGGGAACGGCATAGGCATTTTCAATGGCCATGTCTCCGACGAACCGTTCCAGGTGATGGATGCCGACGGGGCTGTCCATCCGCCCGCGATTGCAGACCCCCTCGCAGGGGTGAAAACAGACCCGTCCGCAGACGGCCGGAAAGGGGTTTTCTCTCAGGATCGTCTCCCATGCGGCCGGAAACATGCCTTGACCCACCAGCATCTCGATGCGGGCGATGTCTTCTCCGACAGGGCAGGCACTGCTGCATGGAGCGGTTTTTTCGTCATAGCCCGGCCGTACGAAGCGCCAGGATCCGGTCTTGTTGATCTCGGTAGAGATGTTCGATCGCGATATCCGCATCGGCGTCTCTTTCATGATTTCCGGATCATACGTCATCTTTATTCCCTGCCTCCGTTGTGGTGTTTGAAAAACGGACCTCCGCGTAGGCCTGTTTGGCGGCGGCGATATTTTCCTCCTGCTTGATGGGAATCTCCTGTCGGATCGCCTCTTCAACGGCGTCCATGGGGGGCATCCCGAGGATCCTGGCGAATGCGCCGATCATGGCCGTGTTGATGATGGGGTGGGTTCTCGTGCCCAGGTGATGGGTCGTGGCGATCCGTGCTGCGTCAACGGTCGCCGTCCGAAAACCGTTGAAGGCTCCGGCGGCCGTCGGTTCGGCTGTGTTGAGCAGTATCCATCCCCCGGGCTTGAGTCCGCGCGTGATGTCGACGCTCTCCAGAAGCTTCACGTCCTGAACCAGAACATGGTCCGGGGTGTAGATGTTGCTTCGAATCCGAATCTTCCGGTGATCGAGACGAAGATAGGCCTCAACCGGCGCTCCTCGGCGCTCGACGCCGAATACCGGGAAGGTCTGAACATAATATCCCGCTTTGAAAAAGGCCTTGGCCAGGATGATGGACGCCACCACCGTCCCCTGCCCGCCGCGGCCGTGAAACCGTATTTCTTCCATGACGCACCCCCCGCCTTCTGTTCTCTGCCGTTGTCTCGGAATTTACGAGCCGTTTTGGAATTCGATGCTTCCCGGGATGCGGCGGCAAAGAACCCCCCCCGCAACCGTGTCGGGTTTTCGGCCGAAAAAGGGGTCAGCATACCCGAGATTCTCAACCTTTGCAAGACCGCGGTTGGATTGTCTCTTCCATTTTCGTGGTGATTGGGATATATCAGCCGAGGTCAAACCCAATATTCCTTCAAGGGGGCGCAATGCGGTCTTTCATTCAATATGGAAATCAGCTCCGGGAGCTCTTCGCCGCCCAGCAGCTGGCGGTTCTGGCCACCGATGCGGGGGGTCGTCCCTATACCAACCTCGTTGCCTTTGCGGCGACCGATGATCTCAAAACACTCGTCTTCGCCACGCTCCGGGAGACCCGCAAGTTTTCAAACATCACGCATAACCCTCATGTTTCCCTCCTGATCGACAGCCGATCCAACCAGGTGACGGATTTCCAGGACGCCGTCGCCCTCACGGCCTTGGGGACCGGCGAGGAGGTCTCCGGCGAAGCCAGGGACACCCTGCTTTCCCTGTACCTGGCGCGGCACGCCCATCTGTCGACCTTTGTAAGAACCCCGTCCTGCGCTCTCGTGGCGGTCGCCGTTCGCGAGTACTGCCTGGTGAGCCGATTCCAGAATGTCGACGTATGGAAGATGTCACAGTGAGGCGCGGGTTCGGCCCTGATGTGAACCGAACCGTCGATGCAATATCCGTCTCTTATCCAATCCGTTCCCAATTCAATTCATCCCCATCCATTTGTTTCCTCAGTCGTTCGTAGAAATTTCCGCGCCGGAGCGAAGGCGATCCGCCTGTCGATGACGGCTTCAGGATAGCCGGTTTTACACCCTGTAAAAAATGTCGACAGGGCCGTATGCCCCGGCCTGTGAAATATGAAATCACCATGTCATAAAATATAACGAATTTAATATATTGGATCAATTATGGTGTGTGGCACAATGCTTGCTGTAGATAGTTCGGCAACATCCATGTGCGATAGGGGACCGCCACTGTTCAATAAACGGTTCAAACGGAGACCTGTCATGAAACCGAGCTATTATAAATCGATACAGAACAAGATCCTGATCAGTATGATCCTGGTCCCGGTCGTTTCGTTTGCCCTGAGCCTCCTGCTGGGATCCTATTATTTGACGAACTCTCTGCAGCGCTCCACCATCGCAAGTCTTCAACGGATTGTTTCCGATCATCGCCATATGATCGAATCCTTTCTCACTGAGCGTGCCCACGACCTGCAATTCATCCTCAATACCTATTCCTATGATGACCTGAGCCAGGCGGATCATCTCGGCCGGGTGTTCAAAAACCTCCAGGAACAATCAGGGGCGTTCGTGGACCTGGGGGTGTTTGACCAGGACGGCAACCACGTGGCCTACAACGGGCCCTACGAGCTGAAATGGAAGAACTACGGTTCGGAGAAATGGTTTCAGCGGGCCATGGGGGATGGGATCTACATCAGCGATATCTTTCTGGGGTACCGTCAGGTGCCGCACTTCATCATCGCCGTCAGCAAAAGTGACGGCGGTCGCAGGTGGACCGTCCGCGCCACCATCGACACCCAGTTTTTCACGCAGTTGGTGGAAAGGGTCCGTATCGGCAAGACCGGTGAGGCGTATCTCCTCAATTCCGACGGGGTCCTGCAGACCCGGCAGCGCTCCGGCAGGGATCTGATGGAGAATCCCCTGGACCAGGTCGAATACCCCGGTGATCTCGACAACATTCATACGTACCTCGCGAAGGATATTACCGGAGAAGACTTTCTGTATGCCACCACCTGGCTGAAAGACAAGGAGTGGCTGCTGGTCGTCCGTCAGGAAAAAGCGGAATCCCTCCGGTCACTGATGGCCGCAACCTACGGCATCATTCTGATTTCGATCATCGCGCTTTCGGCCATCGTTGTCGTGGCGTTTTATATCACCGGCCGGATCATCCAGCGGATGAAGGAGATGGACACGGAAAAAGAGAGCCTCAACCAGCAATTGATCAGGGCGCAGCGATTGGCGGAGCTTGGAGAGATGGCGGCTGGGTTTGCCCACGAGATCAACAACCCGCTGCAGATCATTCGAAGCGAACAGGCCTTGATCGAGATGAATTTTCAGGATCTCAAGGCGAGCGGTGCGCTTGAGCCGTCGGAAGCCTTGACGGAGCTCGATGATTCCATGGAGCAGATCAAACTCCAGATCGATCGGTGCGCCGGCATCACCCAGGCCATTCTCAAATTCGGCCGCCAGGGCGAACCCCGTATGCAGAACGTGGACCTCACCGTCTTCATTCCCCAGGTCACGGACATGGTGGCCAAAAAAGCGAGCGTCAACGGCATTGAAATCATCCAGGAGATTGCCGAAGACACCCCTCCGGTCCACGGGGACCCGGGGCAGCTTCAGCAGGTTCTGCTCAATCTCTTCAACAATGCCATGGATGCGGTCATTCATCGGCACGGCGCATCCGGAGGACAGCTCGCGATCCGGACATCGGCTGCCGAAGGCCGGCATACCCGAATCGTTGTCGGGGATAACGGGTGCGGGATCGACGCCGATAACATCAAAAAGATATTCAGCCCGTTTTTCACGACCAAGCCGCCGGGGAAGGGCACCGGTCTGGGTCTGTCGGTTTGCTACGGCATCATCAATACCATGGGCGGAACCATGGAGGTTGAGAGCAGTCCGGGTTCCGGCTCGACCTTTACCATCCTTCTGCCTTCGGCGTCGATTTAGGAAAATGATAAACCAATCAGACAGAATGGGGGAATCAGCATGGAGCAAATGAAAATGATGTTGGTGGACGACGAGGAGCGTTTTCTAACGACGACCCAGAAATTGTTGAACAAGAAAGGCTATGATGTCCAGATCGCGTCGAGTGGCCAGGAAGCCTTGGAGATATTGGAAAGGAAGATCATCCACGTGGTCATTCTCGATGTCAAGATGCCGGGAATGGACGGCATCGAGACCCTCAAACAGATCAAGTCCCGCTTCCCCCTGGTGGAGGTGATCATGCTCACCGGGCACGCTACCGTGGAGTCGGCCGTCGACGGCCTCAAGTCGGGGGCCACCGATTATCTCATGAAGCCCACCGGTCTTGAGGAACTGATCCGGAAGGCGGAAGAGGCCTTTGAAAAATGGAAGCGCATGGAGGAGAAGATTCGGCTGGCCACCAGCAAAAAATACATGAAATCGCCTCGGGAGATCCTCAAGGAATCCGAGCCGGAATAATGCCCGACGGGTTGATTGCCTGCACATCGGACCGGATCATTCAACAAAGGGAGTCACACATGTCTGAGAAAATCAAGGTGCTGATGGTCGACGACGAAGCCAAGTTTCGTGAGACCACTTCGAAAATCCTACGTAAACGAGGTCTGGACACCACGATGGCCGCAACGGGAGAAGAGGCCGTCGACATTCTGACAAAGGAGCCGATGGACGTGGTCGTGCTCGACATCAGGATGCCGGGTATGGACGGCCACGAGGCCCTGGCCAGAATCAAGGAAATCCGTTCAGACACACAGGTGATCATGCTCACCGGGCACGGCGGCGTGGAATCCGCCAAGGCTTCCCTTGAAAAAGGGGCCTTCGACTATCTGAGCAAACCGTGCGACATCGACCTTTTGGTCTCTAAAATCAATGACGCTCACAGGGCTATCCACGACACCGAAGCGTGGGCCACTGAAAAAAAAGCCGGCGAGGTCATGATCCGCGTGGAGGAGTACACCACGATTCAGGGGGATCAGAGCGTCAGGGAAGCCATCGAACACCTGATGCGATCGTTCGAGGGTCTTATCGCCAGCGGATCCGTCATGGAAACCGGACACCGGTCGATTCTGGTGTTCGACCGTGACGGGGATATCGAGGGCATCTTGAGCATCCAGGATCTGATCGGGGCTGTTCGGCCCGCCTATCTTTCCGCACCAAAGCCGTCCATGGCCGATGTCATGCAGTATTCAGCCATGTTCTGGACAGGGCTCTTTACCAGCCAGGCAAAAAAACTGGCTGACGTCATGGTTTCCGACATCATGTCCGCCACGCCGCCGAGCGTGGACGAGAACGCCAACCTCATGGAACTTGCGGATATCATGTACAGCCGCAATGCCAGGCGGGTCGTGGTCACCAACGCCAAGGGGCGGGTGATCGGGGTTGTCCGGGAACAGGAGCTTTTCTTTGAGATGGCGAAGATCATCCTCAAGTGAGGCCGCTTCAGGGCCTAATCCGGCCGGAAAGGAGAGAAGAAGGATGTCGATGAAAAACGCCTTTGGCATGGGTAGCGGCGGCCGGACCGGGCTGCGCGAATCCGATGGATATTCTTGAAAGGAGATTCTGATGTCGGCTGCAAAAAAGAAAAAGGTCACCGGTTACGATAAATATGTGGACTGGAAGTTTTTCATCGTTCCGGTCGTACTTTTTTTCCTGATCCTCGTTCTGCCGACGCCTTACGGCATGAAGGACGTGGGAACGGAATACAAGGTGGGGCCCGGGGCGGTGATCAACCTTATCACCCAGGACCTCTTCGGGAAATCGAGTTCGGACGCGGAGCAGTGGCAGTTGGTGGCGGCCCAGATGATGGAGCAGAATCTCCGTATGGGCGCGTTGACCAAAAACCGGTTCATGAAACGCGACTACAAATGGGTCCGTAAAAACAATATTCAATCGAGCGAGGCCAACTTTAACCGGGCCAGTGAATGGATCGAGGGGAACGTCACCGACGAGCGTTTTGCCGCATTGATGAAAAGCGCCATGGATCTCCGCCGGGACGGGCTCAAGTACGAGAATCTCACCGGGAGGGAAAAAGAGGCGGCGGATAAGGGGGCCTGGCACATCAAGGTGGCCATCGCCATGGGCGCTTTCGTGGTGCTCTGTTTTCTCACCGAATGCATCCCGCTTCCCGGGGTCTCCTTCTGCATCGGCCTGATCCTCGTCTTCTGCGGTGTCGTGGGTCGGGAAGAGGTGGCCATGCTCTATTGGAGCGACGCCTGCTGGTTTATCATGGGCAGCCTGATGTTCGCGGCGGCCTTCGTCAAGACCGGCGTGGACAAGCGGGTCTGCATGATGATGTTCAAACGCCTCGCCGTGCCCAACATCCGGGCCATCACCCTGATCTTCATCGTCATTATCGCACCCCTGGCGGCTTTTATCTCCGATCATGCCCTGGCGGCCATGTTTCTACCCATCGGCATGCTCCTTTACCAGAACAGTCTCACCAAGGAAATTCCGGAAGATCCCGAACTGGGGAAGATGATCATGATCGCCATCGCCATGGCCTGCAACGTCGGCGGGCCGGGAGCGCCTTCGGGCGGTGCGCGGAACGTGATCATGATGACCTACCTCACCGACATGTTCGGGGTGGACATCGGCTATTTCCAGTGGGTCACCTATTGCTTTCCCTTTGTCATCGTCATGATTCCCATCACCTGGATCATCGTCAACTGGCGGTTCAAGCCCCGCATCACCTCCCTGGCTCCGGCCATGGAAAATCTGCAGCGGGAGATCGGGAAAATGGGCGCATGGAACCGTTCCCAGAAAATCGCCCTGGTGATCTTCGTTGTCATGGTCTTCGGGTGGTTCACTGAAAAGGAGTTTTACTCACTGGGGATCTATCCGGTGCGCCTGGGCATCGGGGTCATTGCCGTGGCCGGCGCCGTCGCCTATCTGCTCACCGGCATCGTCAACTGGCGTGACTACCAGGAGAAGGTGGACTGGGGCGTGGTCTGGCTCTATGCCGGCGCCATCATCTTCGGCCGAACCCTGGACGAGACCGGCGCGGCCTACTGGCTGGCCCGATCGGTCATCGAGGTTCTGGCGCCGCTGGGAATGGACTCGGGGCTGCCCCTCATGGCCACCTCCAACGCGCTTACGGCCGTCATCACGAACCTGATGGCGGACGGTCCGGCAGCTGCCGCCGTAGGCCCCATCACCCTCAATATGGCAGGTCTGGTCCATCCGGGGACGACCTATCTGCCCTTCATGGCCATGGCCACGGCCATTGCCTCGTCCTTTGCGTACTGTCTGATCATCGGCACGCCGCCCAACGCCATTGTCTACGCCAGCGGATATCTGGAGCCCAAGGACTACCTTCGGGCCGGCATACCGGTCTTTTTCGCCTCCAATATCCTTCTCCTGCTCATGACGGCGCTGTACTGGACCTGGCGGGGGTTTGGGGGGATGCCCGCCTACTGAGAAAGCAGGCGGGCGCGGGCGTTGATCATGAAGGTCAAGGGGCAACGCACCGAAAGATCGTCTACACTGAACCGCCTTCGCAAGGCCCCGGATAGAGGCTTTGCGGAGGCTTTCCGACAAGGAGTCAAAAAAATGGGGAAAGCACGCGATCCAAAATCGTTGAAAGCCGTCCGGCACGAGGCGGGGGTCACCTATTTCACCCGGGAAGCCGAACGACGACTCTTTTTTTTCCTGACCATCATCATGCTTATCCTGGGAATTGTTTATAAAATCGGATGGCTGTGATGGAAAACCCAACAGGGGCCCAACGATTTTCGCTGCGTTTTTATCTGCGCACGCTGTCACAGCTTCTGGGAAGCCCCCGGCGATTTTTCGAGGAACTGCCGGAGAATATGGGGATGCGGCTTCCCTTCTGGTTTCTTCTGGTCTCCAGCATCATCTTCACGGCGGCCGGCCTCATGAACGCGGCGGTGGGCCCCTGGGTCGCAGCAACCATTTTCATGGCCAATGCCGTGGGCATGGTGTTCGTCACTTCGGGCCTGGGTTACATGACGGCCATGCTGACCCTCGGCCGAAGGCATTCCTATGTCCGGTTTTTTACGATATACGCCTTTGCGGCCGGGGTGACCCTGCCCGCCTCCTGGATGCCCTACTTCCTCTTCATCACCGAGCCCTGGAAATGGTGGCTGATCTTCACGGGATTGACCCGGTGGCTTCGGTTGACCTGGCAACAGGCCCTGATGGTGATCGGACTTTCCATCGGTCTTATCATTCTCCTTTTCTGGACGCTGCTTCCCGTCATTTCGAAACCCTAGCCCTTATTCTTCCGTTACCTTCCCTTTGTGGACAGCCACGGGATGATCCTGCATACGGAGCCGTCGTTGTCCGGATAGGGCAAAACTTGTGCAAAAAAAGCGCCTTCCCTTTGGAAAGGCGCTTCCGATTTTTTTTAACCCGTCAGGGCCGTTTGGTATCTGTTTCAGGAAGGGGCGGGGGAGCCTCCCCGATGCCGTTACTGAACCATGCGTCGTCCTTTTATCCCCCGCATGCCAAGGGTGCTGATGAAGTGTTCCGGCACGGGGCAGACCGTGCCGAATCTGTTTTCCCGGTTCAGGACCAATACCCTGGCCTTTTTGAGAGAGTTGAATTCGGTGGCGGTCGCCGCCGTATAGGCTCCCATCATGTGACCCACGACGATGGTGCCCAGGGGAAGGTTCGGCAGAGGAATGTCCTCGGCGATCACATCGATGCTGTCGCAGGTCGGGCCGGCGAAGACGCTGGGATAGACCGGGCCGTCCTCGGCGAAAATTTCCAGATGATAGCGGACATGGTCGAATATCTGTCCGCTGAAGGAACCGTAGACGCCGTCGTCCAGATAGTACCATTTCATTCCCTGCCGGTCGGCGCGGCCCACTACGGTGGTGACGGTTCGGGCCGCGGGGGCACAGATGAAGCGCCCCGGTTCGGCAATGACCCTCACGTGGGCCGGCAGCTGAGACAAGGCCTCACGGATAGGGGCGCAGTAGGCGGCGATGTCGACCTCCCGGTCCTCATAGGAAACCGGAAATCCGCCGCCGATGTCCAGGATGCTGAGGGGCATGGTCGCGACATCGTGGTGCCGGCGTATCAGCACGTTACAGGTTTCGATGGCCTGAACCTGCCCCATCCCGA
>OBLN01000606.1_pt1 | contig 12859 bp, 10 predicted proteins | sample 1519301 | NCBI WGS metagenome assembly OBLN01 (sample SAMEA2452533, study PRJEB22499) | sediment metagenome | reverse complement strand
ATGCTTTTATCACTCTTTATTTACGGCTGCGGCGGAAGCAGCAGTAGCAGCAGTGAACCATCCGCCCCCTCATCAACAGGTATTTTTGTTGATGCACCTGTGGCGGGCATAGCTTATTCCACTTCACCCAGCGGGTATTCAGGTTTTACCGATGCGGAAGGTAAATTTCTGTTCAATGAAGGCGATACTGTAACTTTCAGAATAGGTAACCTTGTGCTGGGAAGTGCGCCTGCGGTTTCCTATATTACACCCTTTGACATAACAGACCGTACTAATGCTGTTCTTATAGCAAGGCTTATTCAGACTCTCAGCACAGAAGATTCTGACGGAACTCTTGTGATGAATGAAACTGCTGTTGAAGATATTAACGGTCTTGTGCTTGAGGAAACAGAGCTTGACGATTTTGCTGGCAGCTTTGACACTCTCAACCTCATAGACGAGGATGTGGCAATAGGCAATATGAACTCCGATGCACTTTACGGTGTATATGCTGCCGAAGTTAATATTGTGTGCGATGGTGAGGATAACACAACTGAAAGATTTGTAGCTTATTTAACCGGAGGCTCAGTTAATGTTTATGCCATTTCTACAAAAGATTTAAAGCAACCACCTGCTCTTTCTTCCGGTTTATCTTCATCCTCAGCGAAAGATACTCCTAAGTGGGGTCTGGACTTTTTTTCCGGTAATCTGACTGATCCTAATTCCGCTGTTCTTCGTCAATACACAGAAACAGGTATGCCTGAATATAATATGTCTATGGAATACACGGATTCCAGTGAGTTTCTTATGACTTTTTCACCCAAGGACGGCTCATGCACTGCAACTGCAACCATGGTACGTGTTGTAGGGGCTAACTCTGCTGATCCCACATGCTCAAGCGTTGATATCTCTGTTACAGATATGCCTTTCATTTCTCGCATTATAAGCAGCAATGACCCTACTGAAATAGAGGAAGACAACGGCACAGTGACTATTGTGCAGGATGGCTGCAACGTTACACTCACCGAAGGAGATGATACTTTCAAGGGGTTTATAGATACCAGCACGTACAGCATTATGTTTTTCGGAAAATATATTGATGATAATGAAGAGAATATAGAGATGATTGCTCTTAATTACGAGTTCGAGGACCAGACTCTTTCATTTAACGGTTCTGTAATCGGTATAGAGAGAAGCTTAGGCTCAAGCGAACCTGCCGAATGGGAAGCTGAGGAAGTGCGTATTGGTAACGTATTCAATTAATTGTTTGTAATTAAAAAATAAAGCGGAAGGTTCTGCCTTCCGCTTTTTTTAGTTTAAAAAGTCGTGGAGTTTTTTCCGCATGGCTTTCTTGCGGAGTTTTGATAATGCTCTAGCCTCAAGCTGGCGCACTCGCTCACGGCTTATTTTAAGCATATCGCCTATTTCTTCCAGAGTTTTCGGAGCGTCACCTTCTATGCCGAAACGAAGCTCTATAATCTTTGCCTCACGCTCGGTAAGTTCATCAATAATGTCACCAAGAGCCTGTTTAAGGGTTTTGGAGATTATATCTTCTTCTATACTTTTAGAGCCTGATTCAAGGAGATCTATAAAAGAACGGTCTTCTCCGTCTTTTATTGGTGCTTCAAGTGACAGATAGTTCCTTGAAACACGCAGAACATTTTCAATGTCCGCCTCTTCCATGCCGAGGTATTCGGCAAGCTCGCTGTTTGTCGCCTCACGCCCTAGCTGTTTGCTGAGTTTTTCTATGGCGCCGTTTATTTTGTATAATATTCCTGCCTGTTTAATAGGCAGCTTCACTGTTCCCGACTGTTCCGCCAGAGCCTGAATGATAGCCTGGCGTATCCACCATACTGCATAGGAGATGAATTTTACTCCTTTGGTATGGTCGAAGCGTTTTGCCGCCTCCACAAGTCCTAAATTGCCTTGATTTATCAGATCAGAAATAGGTAAACCAGTGTTCCTGTAGCGGTTTGCGATTGAAACAACAAATTTGAGATTTGAGAGTATAAGAGTATTAAGAGCATCTTTATCGCCCTTTTGTATTCTTTCCCCTATCACAAACTCCTGCTCTTTTGTCATCGGTTTGTATTTGCTGATGCTGTTAAGATAATGCTTCAGCGTGTTTTCACTCACAGGAGGCGGGGTGTCATTGTGAATTACTTCTTCAACCTCTGCAGATTCAGCAGTGCTTTCCGTTTCTTCGGTTTCTTCCTGCTCTTCCTGAAGGTCGTCAAGTTCATGATCCATTTTCAACTCTCAACCCTTATATAACTTATGAAAGTATATCAAATATACCACATTTTGAAACAAAAATCATTTCCGTATATAGTTTATTTATAAAAGCTTTTTTCATGAATATAAAAAAGGCGGGGTGCTGCCCCCGCCTCTTTTCAGGAGGTTGTACTGAAGTTCATGCCGGTTTGACCATAGGTCAGTTTTATTTTCTGTTCTGCTTTTATGTCACCTTTTATAAGTGCTTCCGCCAGTTTGTTTTCCACAAGTTTCCTTATGGCTCTTTTCATGGGTCTGGCGCCGAAAGCAGGATCAAAACCTGCTTTTACTATTTCTATAATGACAGAATCATCCCAGACAAGTTCAACAGAATTTTCACGCATTCTTGCAGCAAAATCTCTCATAAGCATTTCTGCAATATTATGAAGATGTTCCTTATTAAGAGGGTGGAATACAATAATATCATCCAGCCTGTTAAGAAACTCCGGTTTAAAGAATGATGAAAGCCTGTTCATCACCACGTTATCGATGAACATATATTTCTGTTCCATAGAGCTTTCTTTGGCAAATTCTTCCTGTATCTCCTGCGATGCGATGTTTGATGTCATTATTACTACACAGTTTTTAAAGCTTACTGTTCTGCCTTTGGAGTCTGTTAGCCTGCCGTCATCAAGCATTTGGAGCAGTATGTTAAAAACATCCGGATGCGCTTTTTCTATCTCGTCCATGAGTATGACAGCGTATGGTTTGCGGCGTACTCTTTCAGTAAGCTGTCCGCCTTCATCATACCCCACATATCCGGGAGGCGCTCCGATAAGCTTTGCTACTGCGTGTTTCTCCATGTACTCACTCATATCTATGCGGATCATCGCATCTTCCGAGTCAAACATAAACTCCGCAAGTGCCTTTGCCAGCTCCGTTTTACCGACGCCAGTGGGTCCAAGGAATATGAATGAACCAATGGGTCTGTTCGGGTCGCCCAGACCGGCTCTGTTTCTGCGGACTGCTTCACTCACTGCTTTTATTGCTCTGTCCTGTCCTATGACCCTTTTGTGGAGGTAGTCTTCCATGTTGATGAGCTTGTCGGCTTCCTCCTGCATGAGCTTGGTCACGGGTATTCCTGTCCATTTGGAAACTATGGCGGCTATGTCTTCCTCGTCCACTTCCTCTTTGAGCATTTTTTTACCGCTCTGAATTTCGGCGAGTTTTGCGTTAGCCTCTTCAAGCTCCTTATCAAGCTGGACAAGCCTGCTGTATTTTATTTCTGAGGCGAGGGCGAAGTTTCCTTCACGCTCGGCCTTCTGCATTTGATGCTTTTCCTCTTCTATATGCTCTTTTATCTCTCTGGACTTTTTGATAAGTCCTTTTTCGTTGCTCCAGTGGGCTCTGAGTCTGTCAGCCTCAGACTTGATATTGGCAAGCTCTTCCTCAAGTTTGACCAAGCGGTTTTTACTCACATTGTCAGACTCACGTTTAAGTGCCTGTTTTTCTATCTCAAGCTGTGTGATCTTACGTTCTGTTTCATCAAGCTCTGTGGGGAGGCTGTCTATCTCCATTCTCAATTTTGCTGTGGCTTCATCAATAAGGTCTATGGCTTTATCGGGCATAAAACGGTCGCTTATGTATTTCTTTGCCAGATGAGCAGCCGCCACAAGTGCAGAGTCTTTTATACGCACCCCGTGGTGAACCTCATATTTTTCCTTGAGTCCTCTCAGTATTGAAACGGTATCCTCAACACTGGGTTCTTTCACCATTACAGGCTGAAAACGTCTTTCAAGGGCGGCATCTTTTTCAATATGTTTTTTGTATTCATCAAGGGTTGTTGCGCCTATACAGTGCAGATCACCCCTCGCCAAAGCAGGCTTTAGCAGATTGGCAGCGTCCATCGCTCCTTCTGCCGCACCAGCGCCCACAAGAGTGTGCATTTCGTCTATAAAAAGGATTATTTCCCCTTCTTTTTCCCTTATCTGGGTGAGGATAGCTTTGAGCCTCTCCTCAAATTCGCCCCTGAATTTTGTTCCTGCGATAAGCGCACCCATGTCAAGGGATGCTACTGTTTTATCTTTCAGGGAGTCCGGCACATCGCCGTTTACTATTCTGTGCGCCAGTCCTTCAACAATGGCAGTTTTGCCGACACCCGGTTCGCCTATCAGAACGGGGTTGTTTTTTGTCCTGCGGGAGAGAACATGCACAACACGCCTTATTTCCTCATCACGTCCGATAACGGGATCAAGTTTGCCTTCTCTGGCAAGGTTTGTAAGGTTGATTGTGTATTTCTCTATGGCGTTCATTTTGCCTTCAGGGTTCTGGTCTGTAACCTTGGCTGAACCTCTGACTTCCTTTATCGCCTTTTCCACGGCTTTCTTATCCGCTCCTGTCTGAGAAAGCAGGGTGCGCAGTCTGTAGCCTGCGTTATCAATTATACCGAGGAGAATATGTTCAGTAGAGACATACTCGTCCCCGAAGTCTTTTATTATTTTAAATGCCTTTTCCAGTGCCTTATTGCAGTCGGGTGAGAAATACTGCTGACCCGAACCGCTGACGGTGGGCAGGGAGTTTATGATATCATCTGTGCCTGCTTCCAGAGCATTCACATTTACCCCTGCCTTCTGGAGAAGAGGCTTCACAAGCCCGTCCTCCTGTTTTAAAAGGGCAATAAGAAAGTGTTCGGGCTCTATCTGCTGTTGGTTTTTTTCAGAGGCGAGGGCAAGAGCCTGCTCTGCTGCCTCCTGCGCTTTTATGGTCATTTTGTTGAAGTTAATCATTATAAACTACCTCCTTGTGAGGCTTATTCTTTTTCGATTTTTATTTTAATTATTTCTTTCGGCGGAGAGGGAATCAGAGCCTTTTCCGCCTCTTTTGCCTTCATCTCCTCACCCATACGCTGCCGGACATATTCTTTCATACCCTCAAGCTGGGCGTGGAGTGTTTCTATCTGCTCACGCATGTTCAGAATAATTTCAATTCCCGCAAGGTTTACTCCCATGTCTTTTGAGAGGGTCATTATAAACTTTAGCCTTTCAATATCCTCATCGGAGTAAAGCCTTGTATTTCCCACTGTGCGGGAAGGGGTTACAAGCCCCATACGTTCATACTGGCGCAGTGTCTGCGGATGAAGTTCCAGCATTTCCGATACTATGCTTATTACATACAGAGGTTTATTTGCCATATGTCACCTTGCTGAGGTTCCTTAAATATTCTTTTCAGGAAACCGGATGTTTTATATCTTGCCTTTTTTTAAAAGATCTTCCCGTGCGCTCGTTGCGTATTTCTGCATCATTTCCCTGAGGGCTTCCCTGTCAGCTTCATAAGCAACAGCAGGAATTTTAACGTTTATTACAAGGTAAAGATCTCCTGTTCCGCTGCCTTTCAGCATTGGAACACCTTTGTTTTTCAGCCTGAATTTCTGTCCAGACTGTGTACCTGCGGGTATATTCAGCGTTACAGCTCCGTATGGAGTAGGGGCTTCGATCTTTGCACCGAGTGCCGCTTCAAACATGTCCATCTCTACATCAACATAGAGATTATCACCTTCACGTCTGTACACAGGGTGATCCTGAACATTGGTGACAATATATAAGTCACCGGATGCCCCGCCGTTTACACCTGCGTTGCCTTTGCCGGGAACACGTATTTTGGAATTCTTATCCACGCCTTTAGGGATGCGCACTTTGATTCGTTCTTTGCTTTCCACATGCCCTTTACCGTGGCATGTACCGCACTGCTTAACAGTAACCTGACCGGAACCTCCGCAGCTTGTACATACGCTGCCCACAAAAAATCCGCCCTTATTGCGTGAGGACTGACCTGTTCCCCCGCATGTCGGGCATGCTTTTTTTTCGCCGCCTTTACCGCCGCATGCAGAGCATGTTACGGTGTGGTTGATGTTCAGTTCGTATTCGTTGCCGTGTATTACATCATAAAAAGGTATGCGTACGTTGTAGTAGAGATCATCACCGCGCATCACCCTGTTTCTGCCGGCTGAACGTCTGCCGCCGCCGAAAAGGTCGCCGAATATATCATCAAAGTCGAAGCCGCCGCCGAAGGTGTTTCTGATATCGTCAAAATTAGCGCCGGAGAAGTCATACCCCTGACCGCCGGATACAAAGGCATCGTGTCCCACTGAGTCGTACTGTTTGCGTTTTTCCTCATTACTGAGAACGCCGTAAGCCTCGGAGATCTTCTTAAACCTGTCTTCTGCTGTTTTATCACCCGGGTTAACGTCAGGGTGATACTTGCGGGCAAGTTTTCTGTATGCCTTTTTTATTTCATCAGCGGTTGCGCCACGCCCGACACCCAGCTCTTCGTAGTAGTCTTTAGCCATTTTTCACCTTCGTTTTTTAAGCGGTGCTTACTCGGTCTCAACCTTTATTACTGTGGGTTTTATTTCCGCACGCTTTTTCAGGATAATTTTAAGCACACCGTCTTTCAGATTCGCCTTTATTGAATTCATATCTATTGTGTTCGGCACAGCGAATGAACGCTGAAATTTGCCGTATGCACGTTCAAGTCTGTAGTAATTGTCCGATTCTCTGTCAACAGGATATTTTTTTTCACCCTTAAGAGTCAGCACTCCTTCAGCAACCTGGATATCCACATCATTTTCGTCTATTCCGGGCAGTTCAGAGATTACGACAATTTCATCCTCCGTTTCATAGATGTCCACCGGGGGCATCCATTCACCATATGCCGGTGAGCTTTGTTTGTCGAAGGAGTCATTGAACATCTTGTTGATTCTGTCGTGCATGGCCATCAGGTCTTTAAGCGGATCCCATCTTACAATTGCCATAGAAAACCTCCGTAGAAAATGTTATCTAGTAGAATTAATAATATCTGAGTCGATTCATGTCAAGTGTTTTGATATGGATTTTAATATGGAACAAAAAAGATGTGTGGCTGTCATATGAATCATAGTGTTTCTGGCACTTGATTTAATAAGGAATTGACTATAATTATAAAAATGAACTCAAGACTCGCATGGTTTTTGCTGATTTCGGCTGTGCTTCATCTTCTTCTTTTTATGTTCATTAAAATTGATGAACCGGAGAAGAAAGAGAAACCGATCAGTGTGGAAATAATAGAGAAAGAAAAAGAAACTCCGCCGCCTCCTGTAAGGCAGACGCCGCCTGAGCCTGTACCCAGACCTCAACCTGTTCCGGAATCTGCCCCGGAAAAAGAAATAGTGAAGGTGACTCCTGATGATCAGGCTTCATCAAAATCTGCCGAAAAGCAGCAGACAGGTGTAAAAGACCAGCAGCAAAAGCAGAGTGAAAAGCCAGGCAGGGAGCGTCCTGCTCCAGCTCCGAAAGATCAGCAGACCCGAAGAGCAGAGCCGGACAAACTGGAAAAACCTGAGCTTCCTAAGATGGATTTTCCCCAGAGAGATTCGATACAGGGGCTTGATAGGGAAGTTATAGACCGGATTCTTAATCCCACTGATATTATCAACAGAGCTGCGGAAAGCGGAGGTGATAAAACCGGTGAAGACACTGTGTCTATGCAGGAGGTCAAAACCCGCTATACTTCGTATTTTTATAAATTCCGCCGCCAGCTTTATCAGACATGGGCTTACCCCTATTCAGCCGCTATGCGTGGAGAGCAGGGTACGGTGCGCATCAAGTTTGCCATACATAAGGACGGAAGAATAACTGATGTTCAGGTGGTAAAAAGCAGCGGCTACCCTGATCTTGATAATGAGGCAGTGCGTGCGCTCCGCAACATGGGGGGTGTCCCTCTGCCCGATTCCTATGAACTGAATGTTCTCCGTGTTGACGGTTATTTTATATACTATCTTAGCGGCGCCATAGATATTTACTAAGCTTCCAAGGATGGGAAGCCGCCGTTGCGGGTGGTAAGACAACTGCGGTCTGTAAAAATTATTCAGACGGCAATGTAATACTTGTTTAATCTTTTTTAAGATAATATCATTATAACAATCGAAATATATGGAGCTGACATGAACAAACAGTGGGATCTGAAATGGATGGCATGGGAAGTAACCAGAAAATGCAACATGAATTGCGTTCACTGCCGTTCTAATTCAACAATAGAGTCTGCGGAGGGAAACCTTACGTTTGACAAATGCCAATCTCTTATGGATGAGATAGGCGAACACGCCAAGCCTGTTATAGTTATTTCAGGCGGTGAACCGCTTTTAAGAAAAGATGTTTTCGACATAGCAGCATATGGAACAGAGAAAGGTTTCCGTATGGCTATGGCTACCAACGGAATGCTTGTGGATGATGAAGTCTGTAAAAACATGAAACAGTCAGGCATCCGAATAGTCTCCCTGAGCCTTGACGGAGCCACGAAAGACGTGCATGACAACTTCCGTGGTCAGGAAGGGGCTTACGAGTCAGTTATGAATGCAGCAGAGCATTTTAGGAAGCATGATATCAAGTTTATCGTGAACTCATCTTTTACCAAAAGAAACCAGAACCAGATAGAAGGCACATACAAGCTTGCCAAAAAAATCGGCGCTACCGCATGGTATATGTTCCTCATCGTCCCCACCGGAAGAGGGGAAGAGGTTATGAAGGAGCTTGTCTCTAAAGAGGATTATGAAGACCTTCTTAACTGGCACTATGATATGGAGCGTGAGGAAGAGGATATTCTTGTCCGTCCCACCTGTGCGCCGCAATATTACCGCATATGGCACGAACGCAGTAAGGCGGATGGGCTCGACCCCGAACGCAGAAGCCTTTCTTTCGGCACAGGCGGCGGAAAAGGGTGCATAGCCGGTCAGTCAATATGCCTTCTCAACCATGAAGGCGATGTTTACCCATGCTCATACTTCCCTATGGCTGCCGGTAATGTTTTTAAACAGGGCTTCTGGGAAATATGGAACAACTCGCAGTTATTTAAAGATATGAGAAGCTTTAAAGACTATGAGGGCAAATGCGGAGTCTGTAAGTATCTCGGTGTATGCGGCGGATGCCGTGCGAGATCATACGCCGTAAGCGGCTCTTATATGGAAGAAGAACCATTCTGTGATTATATTCCCACAAACTATAAGCCCTGCGGCTGATAATTATTAGTAATAAGCAATAGATAAAAAAGCCGGTTCGTCTCATGTTCCGGCTTTTTTCTTTTTTATCTCTACTTGTTTTAAAATCAAACGTGTTTCATTATTATAAAAGCTAATAACCCTTCTGATACGGTATTGTCCGCTTAAAGTTAATAAATTTCATATGTCTTCATATTGAACTGCTTGACATGGTTCAAATTCTGTTTTATTATCACCGGAGTTTAAGAGGGACTGAATGCGGATACTATCTCTTCAGTTTCCGATGAGGCTGGGGGACATTGAATCCAATAAGGAAAAATTCCTAGCAGTTTTGTCGGAAGTTATTGATGAACAACCTTCAATTATTATCCTGCCTGAAATGTGGGCGACAGGTTTCGACTACCAGAACCTTAACGGATTCAGCAGGCAGACGGAAGAGATTTGTAACATTATTTCCGAGAGGCTTAATGAAAATACGCTGGTTATTTCAACTCTGCCTGAAGGGAATTATAACAAGGTTTACAACACCGTTTATGCGGTTTCAGCCAAGGGTGTTATAGCCTCCTACCGTAAGAATTTCCTTTTTACCCCTCTTAATGAGCATGTATATATTGATAACGGTAAAGGCATTACGCTTTTTGAATTCATGGGTGTTAAGGTCGGGCTTCTCCTCTGCTATGAAATCCGCTTCCCCGAACTTTTCCGCATGACTGCACGAGCCGGTGCCGAACTCATAGCTGTGCCCGCTGTATGGGGCGCAATGAAAAAAGAACACTGGCTGACGCTTTTACGCGCCAGAGCCATAGAGAACCAATGCTATATTGCCGGATGTAATACCAGCGTTATGCACGGCCGCAAGGATATGCCATGCGGCTATTCGGTAATGTATGACCCGTGGGGTGAGGCTGTTTATGAGCCCTCTGCCGAAGAAGGGGTTTATACAGGTTTTATGGAGTCAGCCAAGGTGGCTGAGATCAGGGAAAAGATTCCCAGTTTTGACGATGCTTTAAACGCTTTTGTAATAGAGAGAAAAAACTAAAATAATGACATTAAGTTAAAGGAGGAAAAGAATGTCTGAACTTCAGAGCAGGGTTCGTGATAAGAGCCTTCATCATCTTTTTATGAAACCTGAGGACACAATTAAGTTTTTCAAAGATGCCGATAACAGAGTTATGGATCTCGGCTGGTCAGGTTTCACACCTGTGGGTTATCCCAAAGTTATACCTATTGCACTTGCTGACCATGTTGAGAAAAACGGTCTTCAGGGGAAATGGAAGTTCAACCTTTTCATTGGCGCATCTGTGGGTTCTGAAACTGAAAACAGATGGGCAACACTTGACATGATCGACAGAAGATGGCCTTACCAGACTGGTAAAGACATCGGCAAAGGTATCAACTCCGGTAAAATCAGAATGGGCGACAAACACCTCTCCATGTTTGCTCAGGATCTTAAATACGGCTTCTACACCAAAGACAGAGGCGGCAAGCTTGACGTGGCTATAATCGAAGCTACAGCTATCACCGAAGACGGCAACATTATCCTCGCCGGTTCTGTGGGTGCTGCTCCTGAAATTATCGACATAGCAGAAAAAATTATCGTTGAGATCAATACTGCAATGCCTTCTCTCGAAGGAATGCACGACATTATGACGACTGACCTTCCTCCCTACAGAAAAATCATCCCCATAACTGACGTTCGTCAGCGCTGCGGAACACCATGGGTGGAAACAAATAAAAACAAAATCGTTGCAATAGTTGAGTCCAAGCTTCCCGACAACGGACGTGCGCTCAGAGGAACAGACGATGTTGCTCAGGCTATCGCAGATAACATAGTTGACTTCTTTACACACGAAGTTAAAGCCGGACGTCTTCCCAAAAACCTTCTTCCTCTTCAGTCAGGCGTTGGTTCAATCGCAAATGCGGTTGTGGGCGGTCTTACTGCTTCTCCTTTTGAAGATCTCGTAGTTTTCACAGAAGTTCTTCAGGATACTTTCCTTCCCTTCCTTGACTCCGGAAAGTGCAAATATATCAACTGCACATCTCTTTCACTTTCAGCAGAAGGCTTTAAAGAATGGTGGGAAAAATTCGAGTTCTACAAAGACAAAGTTCTTATGAGACCTCAGCAGATCTCCAATAACCCCGAACTTATCAGAAGACTCGGCGTTATCGGTATGAACACTCCCCTTGAGTTCGACATATATGCTCATGCTAACTCAACTTGCGCCGGCGGTACAAAAATGCTTAACGGTATAGGCGGTTCAGGTGACTTCCTGAGAAACGCTTACCTCTCTATCATGCACTGCCCCTCTGTTCGTCCTTCTAAAACTGACGAATTCGGTATATCAGGCGTTGTTACAAAAGCTCCGCACGTTGACCACACTGAAGCGGATCTTGATGTTCTTGTTACTGAGCAGGGTCTTGCGGATCTTCGTGGTCTTGCTCCCAAAGACAGAGCCCGCGAAATTATCAAAAAATGCGCTCACCCCGCATACAAAGACTACCTTACTGACTACCTTGAGAGAGCTGAAAAGGCTACTGGTTATCACCACGAACCCCACATACTCTCAGAAGCATACAAAATGCACATCAACCTTGCAGAAAACGGCACAATGCGTTTCTGGAACAAATAAGAAACTCAGACAAAGCCCTCAGGCTTATACTGCGAAGAATAAAGAAGGGCACCGGATATCCGGTGCCTTTTTTGTTTTTACCGTCTCATAGATTGCAAAATAACAGTGACTCTTCTCCTCAAGATTTTTCCGTTTTGACCGATAATATACACATGCAGCGGATGGAGGAAGTGACGCATCTGCACCTGCCTGCATATACGAAGCTTCGTTATTAACAGTACGTCGATGTAACCCTCACAATTCAAAGGATTGAAAAAAGCCCTTTACTGCGGTGCGGATATTTTTGCGCCTTCAGATATGGGCAGACTAAGGACAGTATTTACGGAGGAATATCATGCAGTCAATGACGCTGAACATGACCAGTACCCGTTTTGAGGCAACCGCCTATTCATCAAAACGGACATCATCAAAAGAAGGAGCTGCCACTGCTCCTGCATATAATACAGGAAGTAAAGCAGGAAGCAGATATGTGAGCAGCGGTTCAGCTTTTATCCTTGATATAGCAGGGCTGAAAGAGGGGGTGCAGAGTTTTGCCTCTTATCTGAATAATGAAAGCTCCCAGAGTGAAGGTTTGAATTACCAAGGCTTCAAAATGAAGATTCAATCTATTACCATCGAAGCCTTCTCTGAACAAAACAGTGAACACTCCAGAGTAAGCGAAGGTTTCAGGTTCAGCTATTCTTCCATTGAAATATCCATGGAAGAGGGGTTAGTTTCAGAAGAACCCACTGACACCTATGATAACTACTTTGGTGATGATGCTTATTGGGGTGCGGAAAAAACATCAGGAAGGATTTTCGATTTCATAAAATCCATAGCGGGCGGCGACCCCGAAAGGCTTGAACAGGCTCGTGAAGGTGCGGTTAAAGGTTATAAAAGCGTGGAAAACCAGATAGGACAAATGCCGCAGGTTTGCGTGGATACCCTTGAGCTTCTCATGGAGAAGATAGACGCCCATAAAGAAGAGATAACAGCAGCAGCGCAGCAGCCTGTTGATGTGACAGCTTAA
>OBLN01000605.1_pt1 | contig 12910 bp, 9 predicted proteins | sample 1519301 | NCBI WGS metagenome assembly OBLN01 (sample SAMEA2452533, study PRJEB22499) | sediment metagenome | reverse complement strand
ACGATGTGGAAAATACCGTCGTTACCGCGAGAATCATCGATGCCATACGAAACGCTTCCGACAACCCATGAGGCTTTCGCCCCGTCCGCACCCGGATCACGCCGGGGATACCGCTGACGCCCTATGATGAGAACGAGGACATGACCAGCAGAAAACGGATCGGGATGATCATCATTCTGATGATCGCCGTCATGGTTTCTTGTGCGCCAGGGAACAAGGTGTTGACGAATCGCCGGGCAGAGGCTTCCAGGGATCTGGGAGAGGCCTACATGCAGGAAGGAAACTACTCCGCCGCCCTGAGAGAACTTCTCAAAGCTGAAAAGGCTTTGCCGGCGGACCCTTTTGTCAAGAACGATCTGGGCCTTGTCTATCTCGCCAAGGAACGGCCCGAAACGGCCGTCAACTACTTCAAGAAAGCCATCGCCCTCAATCCTGATTACGCACCGGCACGAAACAACCTCGGTACGGCCTATCTCGCCCTTAAGGACTGGGATGCGGCCATCAAGACGCTGACGGTGCTGACGGATGACCTTCTCTATGCATCCCCCCATCTCCCTCTCTACAACCTGGGCCAAGCCTATTACAACAAGCGGAATTTTACCACGGCCCTCAAATATTATCAGGAGGCTTTGGAGCGAAACCCTCAATTCGTTCTGGCCTATCGCGGTATGGGCCAGACATACATGGTTATGAACCAGTTTCCCAAGGCCATCGAAAACTTTGAAAAGGGTCTGGAGATCGCGCCGCGGTTTCCGCCGCTCTATCTCAATCTTGCCGAGGCTTACCAGGCGGCCCGAAATCGCCGGGCGGCCGTCGAAACATACCAGAAAGTGATCGCCCTCTTCCCCCATACGGAATACGCCGAAGCAGCCCGGAAAAGACTCGCGAACGAACGCGAACCGATATGACATAGAAAGGATAGACGTCAGGAAATACCGTCCAGGGCCTGCTTGAGATCGCCCATGATGTCATCGGGGTGTTCGAGGCCGACGGATAGACGGATGAGTCCGTCCGAGATGCCCGCCAGTCGTCTCTCTGCCGGGGAATAAACGGCGTGGGTCATGGAGGCGGGATGTTGGATGAGGGTTTCACAATCCCCCAGGCTCACCGCAAGAGTACATAAGGTTACGGTGTTCATCACCGTCTTTCCGGCAGGAATCCCACCGCGCACCTCGAACGCAATCATGCCCCCATACTTTTTCATCTGCCGCCGGGCAACCATATGCCCCGGATGGGTGGGCAGACCCGGGTAGAAAACCGCCGCCACCCGGGGATGAGAAGAGAGACGTTCTGCGATGGTGAAAGCGCTGTCGCTATGACGCGCCATCCGGAGGGCCAATGTCTTGATCCCTCTCAGGATCAGCCATGCGTTGAATGGACTCATGACCGGTCCGAAATGCTTCATGTACGATGTCTTGATATGCCGAATCATTCGATCGCTTCCCACAATGACCCCTCCGATGAGATCCCCGTGGCCGCCCAGATATTTCGTGGCGGAATGAATCACCAGGTCCGCTCCCAGAGCGAGAGGATGCTGCAGGTAAGGCGAGGCGAACGTATTGTCGACGACGAGTGGGATCCCATGAAACCCGGCCACGTCTGCCCATAAGGAGATGTCAATGATGTCGAGGGTCGGGTTTGCGGGAGTTTCAACATAGAGAAATCGGGTTTTGGCATCTATTCGCTGCTCGATCTCTTCTCGGATACCGCTTAGCCGGGGTGAAATGAAACGGGCACGGATATCGAACCGCGCCAGGTCGGTATTGAACAGCGCGAAGGTTCCGCCGTACACGGTGCTGCAGGAGACAAAATTATCGCCGGGAGCTGCCAGGGTCATCGCCACGGCGGCAACGGCAGCCATGCCCGAAGCCGTGGCTGCCGAAGACTCCCCACCTTCAAGGACAGCGATTTTTCTTTCCAGAAGATCTACGGTAGGATTGCCGAGACGGGTATATATGTATCCGTCACGCTTTCCTGAAAAAAGGTCGGCACCCTGATCCACATCCTGAAATTTGAAGGTGGAAGTCATATGAATCGGGGGAACAAGATCAAGGGACGTGACAGGTTCCGCATGAATCCCGTGAACGATTTCCGTCTCTCTGGTGAGTTTTTTCATCCGAAAGGCTCCTTTTTCTATAGGTCCCAGGAATTGGGAAAACAGTGTTCCACAGGCAGTTGTCCGAGATTGGTGCTGTCGAAGGATCAATCCAGGTTCATTATTGACAGGCCGCAGTCTCTTTTTCAAGCCATTCATGCGGCTTCATTCACTCCGGGTCTGCTTTTCCCGGCCGAACGATTGGGAGCGGGCCACCGGGTCTCTCGTGTCTTTTTGCTGCAGATTTAACGGCTTATCGTTTTTAACATTTTCTCAATATGTAGTGGAACAAAATGTATTGACATACAATATATTGTGTCATATTGTACATATTATATATAATAAATCATAAAATCAACATTACAGGCCAGACCTCGAAATCCCCTATGAATGATCGTGTTGAGCGACACATGTTGATAATTCCTAAAGATTCCGAGCGCTGTTCAGATGCCGTCGCTTCAAGTCGAATGTTTTCCCATCGCTCGGATCGTTGCGAGCCTCCCGTTAAAAGACAAGATCTCCTGCTCGAAAACCGGTAAGCACCGATCCGCAATCGATTACGGATCCAAACAGCTGACCCAGAATCCCAATGGAGAAAATTGGCATGTCACAAATCCGTAAAATTTTAGTGACTGAAAAAGAACGGTTGATATTGAATACCCACCTATGGGATGACCGTCAATTTTCAGACATCTTTGTTCGTCACAACCCCGTCACCAGGGATCAAGCCGTGAGTATCAGTCGCTTTCTGCGGGAGGTGATCGGGAAGATGGAAGAGGAAACCATTCCCCTGCCGCTCATCGACGAGATGATCCGGGAAAAAGCCATGTTATTGGGGTATCCGCATGTTTCTCCTTTAAAATTGGATAATGCCATGTTTCAAAACAACGGACCGATAATTTCCGGCAATGCAAAAGTGGTCCTGGAAAGGCGGTATCTGAGGAAAAACGATCAGGGGGATCCCATCGAGACGCCGACGGACATGTTTCGCAGGGTCGCTCATCATGTTGCCCAAGCGGAAATGCGTTACGGCGGTTCTGAGACCGCAGCGGAAATGGAAGCCATCTTCTACAGCATGATGACGGAGTTTCGGTTTCTGCCCAATTCACCCACCCTCATGAACGCCGGCCGCAGGCTCGGACAGTTGGCCGCCTGCTTTGTCCTTCCGGTGGAGGACAGCATGGAAGGGATATTCGATGCACTCAAGCATGCCGCCATCATTCACAAATCGGGCGGCGGCACCGGTTTTTCCTTTTCACGGTTGCGTCCGAAAAACAGTCGTGTGGGAACTACCGGCGGCGTGGCGTCAGGGCCTGTCTCCTTCATGAAGGTTTTCAACACCGCCACGGAACAGGTAAAACAGGGCGGCACCCGGCGGGGCGCTAACATGGCTATCCTTCGGGTCGACCATCCGGATATTCTGGAATTCATCCAATGCAAAGAAAAAGACAGTGATCTCAACAACTTCAACATATCTGTCGGCATTACGGATGCGTTCATGGATGCCCTGAAAAAAGGGTCCGACTATGATCTCATCGATCCTCGGGAAAAGCGGATTACAAAAAAACTCTCAAGCATCGAGGTCTTTGATACCCTCGTTTATCACGCCTGGAAAAATGGTGATCCGGGGATTGTTTTTCTCGATCGGATCAACCGGGACAATCCCACGCCCGCTCTTGGCGAAATCGAAAGCACCAACCCCTGCGGCGAACAGCCTCTGCTGCCTATGGAATCCTGTAATCTGGGTTCTGTCAACCTTGCCAAATTCGTTATGGAGAAAGAGGGCGCAGCCGTCATCGATTTCGAAGGGCTGTCACAAACGATCTACCATGCAATCCGCTTTCTCGACGATGTGATCGACATGTCCCTTTATCCGATACCCGAAATTGAGCGAATGGTCAAAGGCAACCGCAAAATCGGCCTCGGAGTTATGGGGTTTGCCGATATGCTCTACCAGCTGGGAATTCCCTACAACAGCGAAAAGGGCATAGAGACCGCCGAAACCCTGATGAAATTCTTCCAGGACACCGCTCATGATGCGTCGAGGGCGTTGGCCGAGACTCGGGGAACCTTTGAAAACTTCGAGCAAAGCGTTTACAAGGATCGAGAGGGCTGCGCCTATCGGAACGCAACCACGACAACCATAGCCCCCACCGGAACGCTCAGCATCATCGCCGGATGCTCTTCGGGTATCGAACCGCTCTTTGCCCTGAGCTTCACCAGAACCATCATGGACAACGACGAGATGATCGAGGTCAACCCTGTTTTTGAGGCAACGGCCAGGACCAGGGGATTCTACAGTCTCGAACTGATGAAAATGATTGCCCGGAAAGGCGGCATCCAGGGCCTGGGTAATATTCCCGAAGACGTCAAGCGAGTCTTCGTCACGGCTCACGACATCACGCCGGAATGGCATGTCCGCATGCAGGCCGCTTTTCAGAAATACACGGACAACGCCGTTTCGAAAACCGTCAATTTGCATAGGAACGCCGAAGTGGCCGATGTGATAAAGGTCTACAATCTGGCCTACGACCTCGGCTGCAAGGGTGTCACTATCTACCGGGACGGCAGCAAGGACAGACAGGTATTGTCCGTCAACAAAAACGAAACGAAGGCCAAACCCGTCGTCAAGGAGCGACCCGAAACGCTTGAGGGCTTTACAACGAAAATCAAAACCGGGCTGGGTGATCTCTATGTGACGGTTACGGAAATGGATGGACAACCCTTTGAGGTTTTTGCGACCATCGGCAAATCCGGTCGGTCCACCACGGCCAAAACCGAGGCCATCGGCCGTCTGATCTCCCTCGCCTTCAGATCGGGCATCAAGGTGGAAAAGGTGGTGGAACAGCTCAAGGGCATCGGCGGTGAGCATCCTATCTTCCAGAAGGGTGGGATTGTCCGCTCCATCCCCGATGCCATCAGCCAGATTCTGGAGAAGCGCTATCTGGCAGGCAAAAATAACGGGACCCACGATGTCGCCAATGACATCATGGGAACCTCATGCCCCGAATGCGGAGAGCCCCTCAGTTTTGAGGAAGGTTGCATGCTTTGCCACTTCTGTGGTTACAGTAAATGCGGTTAAGCCGAACGCGACGCGGTCTTACCGGGCATCAGAGAATGCTCCAGAGCATCCGCGTCGCCACCAGCAACAACAGGACAGCGAAGATTCTCTTCAACCGGGCCACCGGCAGGCTATGGGCCAGTCGGACCCCCAGGGGCGCGGTTATTACGCTGGCACAGACCAAACCGACGAGGGCGGGCAGATAGACATACCCAAGGGCATATGAAGGAAGGCCGGAAGCTCCCCAACCGTTATAGATGTATCCCGCCGTTCCGGCAACAGCGATAGGAAAACCAATAGCTGCGGAGGTCCCGATGGCATGGTGTACGGTCATATTGCACCAGATCATGAACGGAACGGACAGCGTCCCGCCTCCGATACCCACCAGGCTCGATACAGCACCGATCACGCTGCCCACGCCGAACATTCCGAGACTGCCGGGAAGCTGTCGGGAGCCCTTGGGCTTTCGGCCCGTCAGCATCTGAATCGCCACATAATAGAGGAACACGACGAAGAACCCCTTGAGAAACCCCGTGGACAAGCGAGCGGCGATGCACGTGCCCAGGAAGGTGCCGACGAGAATCCCGAGAACGATGCGTCGAACGACTACCCAGTGAACCGCTCCCCGCTTATGGTGCGCCCAGAAACTCGACACCGCCGTGAACACGATGCTGGCCATGGAGGTACCCAGAGCCAGATGCATTATCAGGTCGCTCGGCATCTTCTGCCAGGTGAAACAGAACACCAGCATGGGAACGATGACCAGGCCCCCGCCGATCCCGAGAAGCCCGGCTAAAACCCCCGCCACTGCGCCCATCGCCGTATACAGCAGAACAATCGAATACATCTCATCCTTTCTGAACAGATCGTCTTCCATGTGGTTTACAGGGCCGATATCACACATGAAAACACCACGCAACCGCTATCTTCGAAACGGGAAGCGCACGGGCGCACAGACAAAAGAGCACCGGGTACCGATTCCCCGGTGCTCATGCGTTGCGATGTATAGCGTATTCCGTCAGTGCACCTTGATCTGTTTAGGCTTTTTCTCCTCCGGTCTTGGAATACTGACGGTCAGTATCCCGTTCTTGAACTCAGCCGTAATATTCTCGGACGCGACGCCCTCGGGAAGGGAAAACGAACGCTGGAAGCTGCCAAAAACCCGCTCCTTTCGGTGATACCGCTTTTCTTTGACCTCCGTTTCACTGCATCGCTCACCTCTCACGGTCAGAATACCGTCCTTTACGTCTATGGTGATATCCTCTTTCTTCATACCGGGCAGTTCCGCTTTCACCACATAGGCATCATCGGTTTCGTACACATCCACAGCAGGAAGCCACCGACCATTCGTCAGTTCCGAATCATCGTAGCGAGCGGGGAAGGCCGTGTCGCCGAGCATCCGATACAGACTGTTACCTAAAAGCCTCACGTCGTTCCATGGATTCCATCTGACCAGTTGCATAACTTATCCTCCTTGTCATCATTATTTTGACGGGTTGATACTATTTTTGAATGATGTTATTTTATCATTGGGTTTGACTTTAATTTAGTGTCAAAATGATCAATGTCAATTTATATTTTAACTTTTTTTGCACATTATTATTTTATCAATCAATAATAAGTAATACACCAAAACAGATAAAAACATAACCGGGGAATAAGAATTATGCAACTATCGAAACAGGACTATGACAATCGGATGATTTAAAGTAATATGCAGATGGAAAGGAATGAATCATGAAGAAAAATGATGATGATCATATCCGTATTTCTCTGCCGGGAGCCAACGCATCGGATCTCAGGGGAAAACAATCGGTCCGGGCGACCTTCAAGTTGACTGAAGATGCCATCAATACCATCAGCATCGTCTCGATTCATCTGGGCATCAAACAGAAATCCCTCTTTGATCACCTGATTGAAGATATAAACGCTCTGGAAACGATCGCTCAGGAGATCGAACCCCGTGAGTTCAACCATCAGCAGCGAATTCAAAAAACTTTTGTTCTCAGTCGAAAAACACTCATGTCTCTTGAAAAGGTCTGCCGGAATTTCAATGCTCCCCGGGACATCCTGGTGGAATATTCAATCCAGCGTTTGTTACCGGTGATTATCCGGGAGCAGGAACGGCATCGACGGCGAAAGGAAATTCTGAAGGAATTGGAGGCGTTTCTCCGTCAGGGACAACAGATCCTGGAAAAATCGAAACACCTGCTCGGTGACGAGGACATGGTTTATGATCGCCTCGAACGGATGATGGGTGCCTGTACGACCACCTATGAACATGTGGCGGATTACATCGAACGGGGCAAGGTCATAGAGACGTTCAAAATCGATTCGGATTGAATTCCCGGCAGGATCAAGGTCGCTTCAATCGCGAGTAGACGTCGTCGGTCATCTGCGACAGATCCCCCCTTCGGATATAATGATAGCCTACAGCGGCAATCATCGCCGCATTGTCGCCGCAAAAATCCAGAGGTGGGACGTGAACCGAAATTTTTTTATCCGTCCCCTCGTGCAGCAGGCGGCACCGAAGACGCTCGTTGGCGGCCACGCCCCCCACCATGGCGATATCTCGACAGGCTGTGGTCTCGGCCGCACGGATCACCTTCTCGACCAGCACATCCACCACAGCTTCTTGAAATCCGGCTGCGATATCGGCTATCCGACCGTCAAGATCATCACCATGGCGTTTTATATACTGATTTACCGCCGTCTTCAACCCGCTGAAGCTGAAATCGAACCGATCTCTATCCAGGTAAGCCCGAGGGAATTTGATCTTTTCGGGATTTCCTCGGGCAGCCAGGCGTCCGAGCACGGCCCCGCCGGGATATCCCAGCCCCAACATTTTCGAGACCTTGTCAAAGGCTTCTCCGGCGGCATCATCCCGGGTCTGCCCCAACAGTTGAAAACAAGTGGGTCCGGTGACATAGTAGATGCTGGTGTGGCCGCCCGACGCCAAAAGCGCCACAAAGGGGAACGGCGGCGGCGCATCGCTCAGAAAAACCGAATGAAGATGCCCCTCCAGGTGATTAACCCCCCGCCAGGGCACCTTCAGCATCCGCGCCAACCCTTTGGCGAAGGAGAATCCCACCAAAAGAGCGCCAACCAGTCCAGGCCCTTGGGTGACGGCAATGCCGTCCAACCGGCTAAAGTCGATTTGGGCGTCCTCAAGAGCCTCTAATGTCACGGGAACAATGGATTCCAGGTGTTTTCGAGAAGCCAGTTCCGGCACCACTCCACCGTACCGGTGGTGAATATCGACCTGTGAAGCGACGATGGAAGAGAGAATCCGCCGACCATCTTCGACCAAAGCGGCCGCGGTTTCGTCGCAGGAGGTTTCAATGCCGAGTATGATCATGATGCATGGATCCCCGGGTCGGTTGTTTCGAGGAAAAACGTCGGCAAATTCCCTGAACAATCGTCTGTTGCATCAGTGGTGGAATAAAAACGACGCTGTCCCAAAAACAGGGCTGTCAAAATCAGCATAGCCTCATCAATCAAGATCGATCTCCTCCAGGCAAATCGAAAACCGCCTGAGTGAAAGGCCGTGATGTTTACAAAAGGCCTTCGCTGCGGAGATGGCGGCATCATTTTCTGCCGATGACATGAAAGAAATGAAAACACTGCCAAAGCCATATTGCGTAAACAGGCGCTCGATATCCTCGAATGTCCCCAGGATCGGATAGCCCTGCAACCGCTTACCGGTTTTGACGGGGTCGTCGTCGATGAAGCCGACAGGATTGATGCCGTGGGATTTGTTGTTGACGATTTCCCGGAGGAGAATCTCTCCTCCCCGTCCGGCACCATAGATGACGGCTTTTTCTCCCCCAAGGGTCTTCCGGCTCATGAAATCCATGGAAATCCGGAATGATCCGCGAGTCCCCAGCAACAGTCCCGTGGTAAGCAACCAGTCAATGACGAATAGCCCCTTCGAAAAGTCTCTGAAACGATAAAGGAAGGTTATGGCCGCAACGGTGAAGAGCGTTGCGAGAGTAGAGGCCTTGATAAAAGTAAACACGTCGTCTGCACTCATGAACCGCCAGAAACCGCGATAGACCCCTACAATAAAGAAGGCGATGAACTTGCAGGCAATGACGGCTGGAAGGGAGGACAAAAACAATTTGAAGTAAAAAGCAAATTCAGCATCACTGAACCGCAGGCGGTAAGAGAGATAATAGGAGAAGGCAATGAGTCCGAAATCGAGAAAGACCAGAACGATCTGGCGCTTATATGTCAGTTCCATGAGAATGGGCGTATAACCGTGATTTCTGAATACCGAAAACTCCTTTTCCTCGTATACCCGCAGTTGGGCTATATAAATAGCCATGAGCGACAAAGACAACCCCAGAGGAATGATGACGGCAGGCGAGGACAGCGTGTCGATATTGTTAACGACCATCGCGGCTATGCCGGAGATGATACCTACGCCGTACAGGAAGAGTACCGCCTGGCGCTGACTGAAGCCCATCAGAACCAAGCGATGGGAGGTATGGTCCCGCCCTCCGGTGGAGGCTTTCCGTCCGCTCAGAAGCCGTATGCTTGTCACCAGGATGGTGTCGAGAATCGACACCATGAGAACCATCACGGGAACACCATACAAGGCCATGGGTCCAGAGATAGAGGACTCCGTATAGTGTATCCCCAGCATGGCCAGGGTGAACCCGATGACGAGACTTCCGCAGTCGCCCATGAATATGGAAGCCGGGTTGAAATTATAGACGAGAAATCCCGCGAGAGATCCCGCCATGAGAAGTGCCGCCGGAATACCGTTTTCGACCCCGGAAAAGGCGAAGAGAAGACCGAAGTAGACCGCGGCAATCATCCCGACCCCGGCACAAAGCCCGTCCATATTGTCAATGAGATTGAAAGCGTTGGTGATACCCACGATCCAGAAGAGGGTTATCAGGGTATCCAACGTCATGGAGTGAAACCAGTGGAGACGGAATCCCAAAAACGTCATCAGGGAAGCCGCGAGTATCTGGCCGATTAACTTGGTATGGGGCTTGATGCGAAGGAAATCATCCACTATCCCCAAAATGAACATGAGGGTGGCGCCTACCCATATGGCGGCGTCAATGGCAGGGGCGGTGGGCGGACCCCTCCCGCCGAAGATATAGTCCCAGAACCCGTCGAAGTCCGCCATGATACCAAGCGGAACGCCCATAGCGAGGTATATGGCGACACCCCCCATCAGCGCAGTCGGTGTCTTGTGCCAACGATCCTTGACAGGATAAGCGACCCAATCCCGTTGTCGAGCGAGGAACCTCACCGCGGGTGTCAGTACCACGCAGGCAAGGAAGGATATCAGAAAAATTGCATATGGCGGGATCATCTTGATTTATCGGATAACGGCGGTATCGGTCAGGGCAGGTATTCTGGAGACCCCTCATACACAAAATCGCGGAATCGCTTTTCGAGCGGTGCCGAGCTTCAATCGACCCATTTCACTTGAGGAGAGACACCTTTTCGAGCGATGATTTCACCGATGGCCCATGCCCTTTCTCCCAGGGCGTGAAGTCGATCCAAAACGTCCCCCGCCCGATCTTCGGGGACCACCGCGATCATGCCGATCCCATTGTTAAAGGTTCTGAGCATCTCGGTTTCGGAAACATTCCCACCGGATTGAAGAAAATGAAAAACAGGCGGACGCTCCCAACTTCCCCGTCGGATGGCCACGTCACACGCCTGGGGAATGATGCGGACGATGTTTTCGGTGATTCCGCCGCCGGTGATGTGGGCAAGGCCGCGGATGGGCAGGTCGCGTATCAGCATCTGTATCGTTTCCGAATAGATCCGTGTAGGCGTGAGAAGCACCTCGCCTATGGTCTGCTCCAGCTCGGGAACAGGGGTGTCGACGGTGAGTTTCATGATGTCGAAGCAGATCTTTCGTACCAGCGAAAAGCCGTTGCTGTGAAGCCCGCTGGAGGCGATGCCGATCAACACGTCCCCCATACGGATTTCAGCCCCGTCGATTATTCTGCTGTTGTCCACCAGGCCCACGGAAAATCCAGCCAGGTCATACTCGCCTGGATTATACAGACCGGGCATCTCGGCTGTTTCTCCCCCGATGAGGGCGCAGTTGGCAAGCTTGCATCCTTCTCCTATGCCTTTTACAATGTCGGGAACGACGCTTTCGTCCAACACCCCCATAGAGACATAATCCAAAAAAAACAAAGGCTTGGCACCCTGAACCGCAATATCGTTGACACACATGGCCACGAGATCGATTCCGATGGTATCGTGGATGTTCGTCATGAAGGCAATCTTGAGTTTGGTGCCGACCCCGTCCGTAGAACTGACCAGAACCGGTTTTTCATACCCGTCCACATTCAGAGAAAAAAGTCCGCCAAATCCGCCGATTTCGCCCATAACGCCTTGCCGGGGTGTTCCCTTGGCGATGTCCTTGATTTTGTCGACGAGTCTGTTGGCCTTATCAATATCTACGCCGGCTTCCGCATATGTGAGCGACTTTGTCATGATTGTCCTTTTAATTATCTCGGAATACAGGAAATTAGTAGAAAAAAGTAAACCGATTTCCTTTAAATGTCAAAACAATTTTTTTGACATCGCCGCGCGCTTTGGGTAATAACGAATTCGGTGCATTGACGTGTAAGCTAGGCGATCAGGAGCATCAAGAAAATACTTCAAGGAGCTTTCCTATGAGACAGGTCAACGTGGGCGTGCTGGGATTCGGTACGGTCGGAACAGGCGTGGTCAGGATACTGTTGGAGAACAACCACCTCCTCAAGGCGCGAGTGGGCGCGGAACTGAACCTGAAATATGTGGCGGATATCGATACTGAAACCGATCGCGGCATTCGGCTGGCTCCTGGTGTTCTGGTGAACGACGCCTTCAAGGTCGTGACCGATCCCGACATCGATATCGTCGTCGAAATGATCGGCGGCGAAGGGATCGCCAAAGAGCTCATCCTGAAAGCCATCGAAGGCGGCAAGCAAGTGGTGACCGCCAACAAAGCCCTGATTGCCGGTCACGGCAACACCATCGCTCGGGCAGCTGCCGAAAACGGCGTGGACTTCGGATACGAGGCCAGCGTGGGGGGCTGCATGCCCATTATCAAATCGGTGCGGGAGTCCCTGGTCGGCAACCGTATCCATTCCATGGTCGGCATTCTGAACGGCACCTGCAACTATATTCTGACCCGGATCGCCGAATCCGGCAGCACCTTCGCCGAAGCGCTGGCCGAGGCGCAGGCCGAAGGGTTTGCCGAGGCCGATCCCACCCTGGACGTGGAAGGCTTCGATACGGCGCACAAATTGGCCATCCTGAACGCGCTGGCCTACGGCATGGAGATCAATTTGCACGATATCTATGTCGAGGGGATTTCCGGAATCGATCCCGTGGATATCGCCTATGCCGGGGAGTTCGGTTACAAGGTCAAGCTGCTGGCCATCGGCAAGGACAACGGCGATTCGGTGGAAGCCCGGGTTCACCCGACCATGATTCCCTTTGCGGATCCCCTCTCCAGCGTCAGCGGCAGCCTCAACGCCGTTTCGATCTCCGCCGACGCCGTCGATCGGATGATGCTGTACGGTCGGGGGGCCGGAATGATGCCGACAGGAAGCGCAGTCGTCTCGGATATTGTCGACATCACGAGGAACCTGCTTACGGGAAGCGTCGGGAGAATTCCGGTGTTATCCTATCAGCCGGAGGCCATCCGCAAAATCCCCATCCTTCCGGTGGACGCGATACACACCCACTATTATTTCCGCTTCGCAGCCGTCGACCGGCCCGGC
>OBLN01000604.1_pt1 | contig 12924 bp, 10 predicted proteins | sample 1519301 | NCBI WGS metagenome assembly OBLN01 (sample SAMEA2452533, study PRJEB22499) | sediment metagenome | reverse complement strand
ACGGCCCAGTTGACGGGCGCGGCGCCTCTGTATTTAGGCAGGAGCGAGAAATGCACGTTCACAGGGGCATGTTTTGGCACGTCCAGCACAGCCTGCGGCAGTATCTTGCCGTAAGCGGCCACAACGAGGAAATCCGGAGCTATCTCTTTGAGCCTGTTCAGCACCTCTTCGTTATTTTTAAGAGATACGGGCTGAATCACCTCAAGTCCGTTTTCGAGAGCGAACTCCTTAACGGGGGGCGCCTGCATCTGGTTGCCTCTGCCTTTCGGTTTGTCGGTCTGGGTTATAACGAGAGCCACTTCTATATTATTGTCGAGTAAAGCCTTTAAAGTAGGCACCGCCATTTGCGGAGTGCCCATGAATACTGTCTTCATCATCTCTCCGGTCGTAAGTTTAGGCATATAGTATATTAAAGGGCGAGAAAATCAAGGCGTTTAGTCTATTTTATGTCCGAAAGGGTCTGTTTATAGTCGTTGACGCGATCGCCGCCAATGTTTACGGCTGTCTCTGCGGCTTTGACTGCCTCGTCTTTTCTGCCCAGCTCATGAAGTATCTGGGCGAGATTATTCCACGCGTCCGCGTCCTGCGGATAGAGTGATGTCAGCTTTGTGAGGAGTTCTGCGGCACGCTCTTTATCACCTTTGAAATAGAGCGAGTTGGCGTAGGCGAACAGGACCAGTCTGTCTTCGGGCCATTTAGCGTAAGCGGCTTCGTATGCTTTCAGCGCCTCCGGCCTTTTTCCTGCGCTTTCAAGGGCGTTTACCGAGTCGATGAGTTTAACCGGTGAAGCGTCCATAGGTATCTCGCCGGGGTTAAGGGTAACGAATCCCCAGTAGCCCGCCCTGCCCCATATGTGGTCGAAGGTGGCGGCTTTCACGGCTTCGTTCTTTTTTGTGCCGGAGTGCATGAACACCAAGCCGTCTCTGGGGCTTATGCCTGTGACCACTGCGTAGTGCCAGACGGGATGCCATGACAGGCCGAGGTTCAGAAACACCACGACTGGTCTGTCCTGAGCAAGCTCATTCATCAGTTCGTCCGGTGAAGATACAGGATAGGGTATTTTGCCGTAGCGTCTTGCGCCCTGAAGCATGTCCGGCTGTAAAGTACCTTTTTTGGATGGAGTGTAGACTGCGGAGACCAGCTCGTCGGGAGTGACGGACAGTCCCTTGTCGTCCAGCGCCATAGCGAGGGCGGCCGGACCGCAGTTATAGGCTTTTTGCGGATAAAAAGGAACGGACAGGGCTATCTGCGGTTTGTCCGTTACCGCCCTGTCCCAGTTCAGTGAAGTTTTCGCGGCGCACCCCGACATAAAGACAGCAGTCAGTATTATCAGAATATGCCGTATCTTCATTATCTTGCCGCTTTAGTAAAGGGGAATACCTTTGTGAATCCGAGTATGTCTGTGATCAGAAGCACAAAGAATACAAGCAGGCCTGCGCCGACAAGAACACCGAGGGCGTCGCCGCCTGCGGGTGCGTTTTTAAGGCTGTCGGAAAAGGCGATAGCTTCTGAGTCGGACATGTTCTGCGCCCTTGTCATGGCTTCGTCAGGTGATATGCCCATCTGTGTGAGCTGTGCCTTCACGTCGTCTCTGGCAAGAAAAGCGCTTACGTCAGCTTTGGCCTCAACGGCTCTTGCTGACTGTATGGCAGTTCCGGTGCTGATGATCTTTGCCTGAGCCAGATTCATAGGTCCGGCCACAAAGAACATCATCAGAACAAGGAAAAGAGCTGTCAAAGGTGATGATGATCTTAATTTCTGCATTTGCGTCTCCTTAAAGATCAGGATGCAGACAATATAAACCCTCATTGCGTCGGGAGCTATAGAAAAAAATGTGACAAATAACTTGTGTGATAAATGTGTTGTTGTAATGGCGGTCCGCTGAGGTGTTTGTGTGTTCATTGTGGAGGTCTCCATGTTCGGACAGAGTTGCAGTGATTTAGGAGGTTTTTGTGCATATTTTGAACATATTTGTCTGAAAATACAGTAATTTAGCGGACATTAAGATAATTTTTATGCCGCCGATACACTATTCATAAGGAAAAAATATCCGACATGGAGGACGGTTATGAACATATCATCTAACTATTCAGTCTCATACAGTTCGCTTTCAGGCAACTCAATGAGCATCAAAGGACAGTCGTCAAACGCTGACAGCACAGCGGCAAAAGATTCGTCATCGACTTCATCATCTTCTAAGGCCACAGACACTGTTGAGCTTTCCAGCTACAGCATAGGCGGCAACACTGTTACCAAGGCAGAGTTTGATAAGTATGACACAAACGGCGACGGCGAGATAAGCTCCGACGAGCTGGCCGCATACGAATCCGATCAGGAAGACAGCTCAAGCGTATCCGACTCAACATCAGCTGACGAAACTGACAATTCAGCGCTTGTTGATCAGCTCACTATGAGTTCTAAAACAACAGAGCAGACGCTTCTGGGCAGTCTCGGCTCAAACGTCAACACTTATGCCTGATAAAGGCGGTTTAAAATAGAGCGGGCGGCTTTATTGCGGCCCGTTCTAAAAAACTTTCATCGTCATTTCTATTTTCGGTTCTTTAACCGCCTTGTTAGCGGTTGAAACTGTCACAGCGCTCTCCGGCAGTCCGTATTTATCATGAAAATATTTTGTCAGAGCCGCGCATCTTTCAGCTGATGCCGCCATTCTCTCTTTATATCTAAGCGTGCTTTCCGGATAAGATATTAGCTGGATGCCTATTTTCTTTTTAGCGTCCATGAGGTTTTTCAGGTCGGTGTAATCCTGAAATCCGCCTTCCGGCTCTATCTGTCCGGATTGATAGGTTATGGGCATGAACATGGGGGTAGTGGTCACTCTTACGTTTACCGGAACGTCATATTTTGTGCGCACGTAGTTAGCTATCAGATTTGTTTCGCTGTCGGTACAGGGTGTGTCCTTGCGCACGTTCATTATTATGTCAGTCGTTTTGCCTTTGCTCATCTGTATAGTGTATCCGGTCACTGTATATGGCGAAAGAAGTTTGGAGACGTCCTGTATCATGTTGTCCGTTTTGTCTTTAAACTTTGTGGCTGACATGGCGTAGGTCTCCACGGGAACGACCGCAGGTTCGGATTTGATGATGGTCGGCTTATTGTTGATGATGTCCTCTTTCAGCGCCACCTGAGTTACGGAGAGGTTACTTTTCAGGTTGAGACGGGTATCTATGGTGTTTCTCAGTATGTCTATCTGTTCTTTGGATATAGGTTTGTCGGAGGCCAGAGCAAGGCTGATGTTCAGTTTGTGGGCCTTGTCCATGCTGTAGCTGAGACTGAATATTGTAGTATTTTTCAGGTCGGAGACGGACTGGTTGACGACGCGTCTTATCTTTATGTTTTCAATGGACTGTTTCAGAGTGTATGAGAGAGGCAGAGAGACGGCGGCTATTATCAGCAGAATGGTTATCAGTCTGCGTTTTATATAGTTGAAGTCTTTTAGATTCTGAAAATATCTGTAGCCGAACAGGATGCCGCTGAGTGCGGTGGTTGCGACTATGGCGGTGAAGTTGGTGAAGAACAGAAGGAACGAGCCGACTGATATTTCCCAGTTGCCGGTGCCTATTCCGAAGCCGACAACGCTGAGCGGAGGAATGATTGATGTGGCGATAGCGACGCCTGTCAGAGTGCTTATTGAGTTAATTTTTTTGGAAAGAAAGCTGACCGCCACCACAAGACCGGAAAAGACCGCGATAAAAAGGTCATAAAGGTTGGGCTTGGTGCGGGCGAGTATCTGGTCTGTCACGTTGTTCAGAGGCGAGATATAAGACAGTATCGCCGCTGAGATGATAACGTAGAGCAGACTTTTCCACACGGTTGTTATGGACTGTTTCATCAGCTTTTTTTCAGAAGTGATATAGGCGAAGCCGAAGCTTATGATAGGTCCCATGAGGGGGGAGATGAGCATTGCGCCGATTATAACAGCCACGCTGTTTGTTATCAGTCCGAACAGGGCTATGAAGTTCGCCAGAAGAAGCAAGGCTGTGTACGAACGAGTCATTTCTGACTGTGTATATAATTCCTCAAGAACGTTGGGGTCATTTTCGACATTGAAAAATAATAGGAATTTTTCAAATTTATTCATATAGGTCCTCCGTTAAACAAAACAATAATGGTATGTTTTAAAAACATATGATATTATAGCATAATCAGGCGGTGATAGCTATATGGACAGGTTAACAAGGTTCTTTGATTACGTGCCCTATCTTGTTTTTTTCATCTTTCTGTCCTTCTCAGTCTTTTTATACACCGAATCAGTTAAAACACTCAAAAAAGAAATAAACCACACTCTCTCCATGACAGCCACAGACATGGCTGACGCCATAGAGAGCAGAATGGGAACATATGAGCAGGTGCTTAGGGGCGGCGAGGGTTTTTATGCAGCCAACGATTATGAGGTCACCAGAGACATGTGGCAGACCTACATATCAAGACTCCGCCTTCAGGAGCGTTTCCCCGGCATGCAGGCCGTCGGTTTCACAAAGATAGTCAGCAAAGAGGAAGCGCCTCAGCACATCCGGCACATGCGGGAGATTGGCACTCCGTCATACGAGATACACCCCAGAGTTTATAACGACAAAATGGTGGTGGTCTGCAATATGTATCCGGAGACTGTGGAGAACATCCGCGTAATGGGTTTCGACCTGCACAGCGAACCTGTGCGCGCGGCGATGCTGGACTATGCCGAGCAGAGCGGCCGTGCGGCGCTCTCCGGAAAAATGGTGCTGAAACAGGAACTCAACGAGACCTCCGCTCCGGCTGGCGTTCTGATGGCTCTGCCTATTTACAGAAACGGCAAGATATACGGTTTCATAGCCGCTCCTTTCAGGGTCAACCGGCTTATGGAGGGTATATTCGGCCCGTCCACACACGGACTGGAGCTGAGCATATACGACAAGAACACAGGCGATGCCAACCTGATGTACAGATCAGGCTCAGGAGCGGTCAGCCAGTATAATATGTCGATACCTGTGGAGCTTTACGGCAGAATATGGATATTGCAGTTCTCCGCCGGAAAAGAGTTCCTCCGTCAGTTCGACTTCAACAAACCACTGATAATATTAATGGGCGGCGTGGTGACAGGCGCTCTTCTGGCCATGCTTATCTTCATCCTGCTCAAGACAAGATCGACAGCCTACGAGATCGCCGAGCGCATGTCGCAGAAACTCAGCGAGAGCGAGGACAGATACAGAAAAACCTTCGAACAGGCCGCCGTTGGCATCATCATGGCCTCCACAGACGGCCGTATAATAAAATCAAACTCATGCCTTAGCGGTATAACCGGCTACAGCATACAGGATCTCCGGAATATGTCCTACACGGACCTTCTGAGCGAGGCGGATCAGGTCGAGTTCAAAAGTATTGTCATGCGTCTGGCCGAACGCCGCATAGACACCTTCGACAAAGAGAAGATAGTCGTCAGAAAAGACGGCTCTATGGTGTGGGTCAACCTCACGGTGTCCGCGTTTTTCGACAACACAGGAACTCCGCTCTATCTCATCTGCATAGTTGAGGACATCACCAGAAGAAAAAAAGCGGAAGAGTCGATAGTCGCCCTGAGCATGCGTCAGGCGGCCATTCTGGACAACTCCCTCGTGGCCATAGCGCAGGTCAAGGACGGGATGATCGAATGGGTCAATCAGGCGGCGGAGAATATCTTTAAATATTCCGCTAACGAGCTTATCGGCCGTAGATCGTCCTGCGTTTTCCCGTCGGATGAAGAATATAAAAAATTCAGATCGAGGATAGAATCCACCGGAGAATATCATGAGTTTGGCATGGCCAGAACCCAGAGCCGCATGCAGAAGAAGAACGGCGAAACTATCTGGGCGGACATATCCGGCAAAAGAATAAGCAAAGACCCTAACTCGGCTTATATCTGGGTTCTGAACGATATAACAGAAAGAGTCACAGCGGAAAATATGCTCCGCGACCTTAACTCCGGACTGGAACAGAAAGTTGCGTCAGAGACGGAGAAGCGCATGGAGCAGGAGCGTCTGCTGATGCAGCAGAGCAGGCTCGCCGCTATGGGCGAGATGATTGGCGCCATAGCGCACCAGTGGAGACAGCCGCTCAACATCATGTCGCTGATGATACAGAACACTGTGGACAACTATCATGAACGCCGTCTGTCTCTGGAGGACATAGAAGAGTTCCAGCAAATGTGCATGGACCAGATAAGCTATATGTCATCCACAATAGACGACTTCCGCAATTTTTATAAGACAGACAAGGCTACTTCTGATTTTTCTCCTTACGAACAGGTTGCGGCGGTGATCAAACTTATTGACTCACAGCTTCAGTCCAGAAACATAGCCGTGAAGCTCACGGGGGCGGGAGGCGCTAAGGTCCACGGCGTAGCCAACGAGTTCTCGCAGGTGATACTGAACCTGATAACCAACGCTCAGGACGCTATAAATATAAAAAAACCTGTACAGCCGTATATAAGAATAGATATAACAGAGAATAACGACGAGGTGGCGATAAGCGTCCGCGATAACGGCGGAGGCATAAGGAAGGACATAGTGGAAAAAGTGTTCGACCCGTATTTCACCACCAAAGGTCCGGAAAAAGGTACAGGTGTGGGGCTGTATATGAGCAAGCTCATTGTTCAGGAGCATTTCAGCGGCGAGCTGTCTTTTGTCAACACAGATGACGGCGCGGAGTTTACCGTTGTTCTGCCTAAGACCCCTTCCTGCGATATGAAGGGAGTCTGACATAGAGCTTATTAAAAAATACAGATACTATCTTATCGGAGCGGCTGTGGCCGTTCTGTCATATTTTTACGCGGATAAGGCGGTAACGCTGTTCTTCGCTCAATACAAAGATACTTTAAGCTATGATCTTTTCAGGGCCGTAACAAGGCTGGGCAAGGCGGAATACGCCCTTGTGCCTTCGGGTCTGTTCTGGCTGTTTTTCAGAAAAAAATATCCCGATGCGGCGAGGGTCGCGGCGGCTGTGTTCATTGCGTCTGCGGCGGCGGGACTTTTTGTCGACGTGATAAAATATTTTGCAGGAAGGATGCGCCCCGTCCTGTTCCTGAGCGACGGGCTTTACGGTTTCACTTTTTTCAAATATAAATACGAATACGTCTCTTTCCCGTCCGGTCACTCGGCTGATATTTTCGGCGCAGTGACTGTGCTGGCTAAGCGGTACAGAAAGCTGTGCGTGCCTTTTTATCTGCTGGGAGTGCTAGTCGCCCTCAGCCGCATAGCGACACTGCACCACTATATGAGCGACGTTATAGTAGGCTCAATGTGCGGTTACGCCATAGCTGTGATAACTTATAAAAAACTCGTGAACGGCAGAAAATGATGAAAAAACTGATGAAATATCCAAAAACTGTCCTGTCAGCGCTGGTGCTTTTGCAGACGGCGCTTCTTATAAACTCCCGCGCTCTCTGGTTCTCGGACGAGATACGCTACGCAGACGCTTACTCCAATCTCGTGCATCTGCATAAGTGGGTCGTGCTTTTTCTCAACGGAGAGCCTTATCCGGACAAACCGCCTGTGTATTTCTGGTTCGTCTGGATAATCCAGACCATAACAAGACTGGACATACCTTCCGCTATGTTTCTCGCTTCCGCCGTGTCAGGGGTTATCTATCTGCTGTGCCATTATTATTTTGCCATGCAGGTGACACGCGACAGGGAGATCAGCTTCGTTTCCGGCGTTATTCTGCTTACAAACTTCTATTTTCTGGCGCTTCTGAACTATATCCGCATGGATATGTTGTTCGCGTCGTTCATAATATTAAGTTCCGCATTTATGTACAGGTATCTTGCGGAGGACAGGCCGGTTCATATCTATACGGCTTTTCTGCTGGCCTCTGTGGCCACTCTGATAAAAGGGCCGCTCGGCATACTTTTTCCTCTTCTGGTGCTTATCGCCGCCGGAATCCAGATGAAAAAGACCAGACGTGTTTTCAGCCGTCATCTCCTCGGAGGACTTTTTGTCTGCGCCGTTCCGGTGCTTATGTGGCTGGTGTCCATAATATCTATCGAGGGAAAACAGTTCGCTGAGAATCTGCTTTATAATCAGGTGTTGAGACGTGCCACACACACATGGCATCATCAGGAGCCGATATATTACTATCTTTACGCCCTGCCTTTGGCATGGCTTCCGTGGTTTCTTATATTCTTTACATCGTTCAAAAAGGTGAAAAGCGTCACTGTCGACGTTTTCAAAGGCTCAAAAGGCGGGACGTTCTTCCTGACGTTCGCCCTGAGCGGCTTTATCCTGCTCTCCGCACTGAGCGGCAAGATAGCGATATACGCTCTGCCACTGTTTTCGCCTATCGCCATATACGTAGCCTATATTCTTAAAAACAGCAGGCAGGACCTCTTCTGGGCCGCCGCCGGGCTGTTCTTTATCATAGCCGGAATTGCGGTGCTGTTCATCGGTCAGGTCAAGGTAATCGACTATCCTGTGGACCCTTATCCTGTAAGCTCCGTTGCAATAGTCTGCGGCGCTGTGCTTGTCATACGCAGAAAAGCGGCTGATATGCTCCCTGTGTTTGTAGTGTGCGTAATTTTGTTCTTTAACACGGCTGGGCTGACCGTCGTGAGATCATGCGACAATATCATGAGTCCTGAGAAACAGGCCCTCGTAATGAAAAAGTATATAGCTGACGGGTATTATCCTATGGCTTTCAGGGTCTATTCAGGACTTTACAGCTATTATGCCGGAACCGTGATAGACGAGACAAAGGAGAAAAAATATATCCTGAGCAAGCTCGCTTCAGACCAGAAGGTAGTGCTCGGCATAGCTGAAAAACACTGGATGCCTATGAAAAGAAAACCGGAGAACGTCGAGATAGTGGACAGACAGTGGGTGGCAGGACGCTACTATCTGCTGGTCATCAATCATCCTTCCGGAAAATAATCGTCGCAGAACTGACAGCTTTTCGGTTTCAGCCATGACGGAAAGCTGTAAAACTGTTTGTAGATGCTTTTCAGATATTTGTTTCTATACGCCTCATATCTGAATCCGTATCCTTCCATGACGTAAAAATCAACTCCGTCCACGTTGAATGTCCTTGTATCCACTCTTTCAAAGTATTTTCTGAAATCCTTTTTGCTGACTGGGCGTCTGCTGAAAATTGCTATATCTTTGCCTTCGAGCGTTCTGAGGTCTATGCGGCTGTCGTCCTGTCTGCCGTGTTTGGAGGTCGAGAACATGACGTGGGCGTCTCTTCCGCACTGCGCGTCCAGAGCGGACGACAGAACGTAGCTTTTTGTGACGAGTGTCATGTCGTCATAGTCGGTGAGTTTTTCACAAATTTTGTTAGTGTCTGAAAATACTATCAGCGTCGAAAAAAAGCTTCTGTGTTTCAGCAAACTCATAGGCAGAGCGAGGATTGTTCCGGTGAACACCGCCAGAGTCAGGGTCACTATTGCTGTTATTTTTATCGCTTTTTTCATCATTGCGCCGCCAAAAGCCGCAGTTGTGATGAAAAAGAACGGGACTATAGGCAGAAGCCAGTGCATATCTATTTTTCTTCTGGCTGAGAGCAGGACAATTGGGACTGCCAACATCATGAAAGACATGGACCTTTTGTTGATTTCCTTTCGGCTTTTCCACATGAAAAACAGAAGCCACGGCAGAAAAACACAGACCATATCTACGGCCAGCGCCAGCAGGCTGGTGAACAGATTCTTTGTGCCGGATGTTCTGTTCATTATGTTGAACATGATGTTGTTCCAGCAGTGGGTGTAGTTATAGTACATGTTCTGGGCGAAGAACGGGATTATCATCAGGCAGAAAATTGAAAAATGCAGAAACTTGCGTCTGCGGTCTGAGAATATGGCGTAAAAGAACAGGCCGACAAGCATGGGAAACGACAGATATTTGGACATGAAAGCCAGTCCGAAGACCAGTCCCGCGGTCATTGTGATCAGAAGACTATCTTTTTTAAGAGCCAGATAAAAAAGCAGAGCAGCTATCAGCGTAAATATGAAAAGAAGCACGTCGTTGGAAAAAAGCAGTATCATAATGTGGACCGGAGAGATCATATAAAGAAAGGCGGCGTTTTTCGCCTGATCCGGATATTCCTCTTTTGCGCAGAGATAAATCAGCCAGCCAGCAAATGCGCTCACGGCTATGCTGAACAGGCGCAGGAAAAAATATGAGCCGCTGATGAACGAAAGCAGATAAACTGTCCAGCCAACCATAGGCGGGTGATCGTAGTATCCGGCGGCAAAGGTCTTGCCCCATGATATGAAATATGCCTCGTCCCCTGTGAGCGGTATCATGTAGGCCGCGTATATCTTAAAGAGAATAACGCCGATAGAGGCGTAAATTAATTTTTTATTACTGTCTGTCATTTCGGCAAACTCCGTTGTTTCCTAATAATACCTATTATAGACAGTCATGCAAGATATTTGTTTTTTTATAACATCTCTCTTTATTTTCCAGAAAAAAAGGTATATGACAGCTCCACTAAACTTACGGAGAATATATGCGTAACTCACTTTTTGTCGCATTGATGATGTTCTTTGTTTCAAGCGCTTTTGCCGCCCAGTCGACAGCAAAACAGCCGTCGAAACAGCCTGTTAAAAAACAGCAGATAGCTCAGCAGGTTAAACAGACAGCAGCTCCGGCGGCCGCGTCAGACGACATGGTGCCTCTGCCGCCCAGAGCGAAAAGCTATGAAAGATACACCGAGATGTACAACATCTATAACGGCGACAGACTCGCCAAAATAGTTATGATAGGGGATTCTATAACAAACGGAGCCTACTGGAACGAGCTGATGCACAGAGGCGACATAATCAACCGAGGTATCCCCGGCGACACAACACAGGGCATGCTGGAAAGAATGACCACATTCAACACTGGAACTATCGAAAAAGCCTTCATCCTTGCTGGCATAAACGATATTGCCAAACACCAGCCTGTTAACGTGATCTTCGAGAGATATGTCAGAATAGTTGATTTTCTGAAAAGAAGCGGCGTTACACCCTATATCCAGTCGACACTGTTTCTCAGCGTAAAGAACCCCAACTGCGCTGTTGTAAACAAACAGGTGGCCGAGCTTGACGGACTTCTGAAAGACTACGCGTCAAAGAACGGTATAGAATACGTCGACCTGAACTCAGTGCTGTCGGACGGCACACAGATGATAGACGATTATTCATACGACGGTACACACCTTAATGCCAAAGGATACATGATCTGGCGGGCGGCGCTCAGCAAATATATGGAACCTCAGTACGAGCTTCCGGCACAGGAGCCTGTGCAGACCAGCGACGCTATTCAGCCGGACGTTTCCGTTCAGCCTGCTAACTAATCATAAAAAAAGGCGGTCATAAGACCGCTTTTTTTGTAAATATAATTCAGAGATTGCGACGCTAACGCTCGCAATGACCGCAAAGTTACGTCATCGCGAGGAGCATAGCGACGTCGCGATCTCTATTTTTTTCTTTTAAAGGGCGTTATAAGCCTTCCTGAGCATATCTTCCGTTGTGGGCCAGTCGACGCATTTATCTGTGACTGACACTCCGTATTTGAGCTGGCAGAGGTCTTTGGGAATATCCTGATTTCCGGCGAAGATGTTGCTTTCTATCATCACTCCGAATATCTCTTTCTGGCCTGCTTTTATCTGTTTGATAACGTTTTCCAGCACTTCCGGCTGTTTGTTGTGGTCTTTGTATGAGTTGGCGTGACTACAGTCCACCATGATAGCTGTGGACAGGTCGTTCTTTTTAAGCAGTTCCACAGTTTTTTCTATGTCCTCATGGAAATAGTTGGGTGCGTCGTTGCCACCTCTGAGAACTATGTGGACGTCCGGGTTGCCCGCTGTGTGGACAAGGGCTGTCATTCCGTCCATTCCTATGCCGAGAAAACTGTGCTGGCGGGCGGCTGTGGCCATAGCGTCGGTGGCTATTTTGAGACCGCCGTCTGTGCCGTTCTTGAATCCTACGGGGAAAGAAAGACCGCTCGCAAGTTCTCTGTGGGTCTGGGACTCTGTGGTCCTTGCGCCTATAGCTCCCCAGCTTATCATATCCGCGAGATACTGCGGGCTGATAGGGTCGAGCATTTCACAGGCTATGGGCAGGTGCATTTCGGATATTGAGCACATCAGCTGGCGCGCTATCCCGAGACCTTTGGAGATCTGGTGTGTGTGGTTGAGGTCAGGGTCGTTGATAAGCCCTTTCCAGCCGACGGTTGTTCTGGGTTTTTCAAAATAGACGCGCATGACGACAAATATTTTATCCGCCACTTTATCGGCGAGTTTTTTCAGTTTTGCGGCATAATCCAGAGCGGCTCTCGGGTCGTGTATAGAGCAGGGGCCGACTATGGCCACGAGCCTGTTGTCCTCGCCTTTCAGAACTTTTCTGATGGCGTCTCTGGAACTGTTAACGTATTTCATCGCGTCGGCGGAGATGGGAAACACTTGTTTCAGATCTTTCGGCGCGATAATCGGGGTTACTTCAATGACGTTGATGTCGGTTGTTCTTACCATGTTTATCCTCTCTGAAGCTGGTTCAGTGATGCTAATCTATACAAAATAAGTAAGATTTTCAAAAGTTTTTTTTGTAATATTTGTGATTATTTTTATTAGCGTGGAAATGATAAAAAGGCCGCGCGCTGAAAAAGGTTTTCAGTACACGGCCTTTTTTGAGTCAGGAGTCTTTTATATCTGGCCGCCGCCGAGCACTTTATAAAGTGTCACGAGGTTGACCATGTATTGCTGTTTTACGCTGACAGCGGCCTGCTGGGCGCTGAAAAGCGATCTCTGTGAGTCGAGCAGTGTAAGGAAACTGCTGATCCCGTTTTTGTATCTCAGTTCGGACAGGTCATAAGTCTTTTGTGTGGAGTCCACAAGAGAGTTTTGTGCGTCGAGCTGGGCTTTGTATGTGCCTCTGGCGGCGAGCTGGTCGGCAACTTCTTTGAAAGCTGTCTGGAG
>OBLN01000603.1_pt1 | contig 12934 bp, 14 predicted proteins | sample 1519301 | NCBI WGS metagenome assembly OBLN01 (sample SAMEA2452533, study PRJEB22499) | sediment metagenome | reverse complement strand
TCATTTTATCCCCAACCCCGAAGAGGAGTTGGAGCGTATGGAGAGAAGCGGGCGGGCTACCATGGAAGAGACCATGGAATATCGGGAGATTTCCCGGGCGGTAGAGGCCGCCATCAGGGACCTGCCGGCTCATTACCGGAAAGTGGTGGAGAAAGCCGCTTTGGAAGGTAAGAGTTATGAATCCATCGCTGAAGAACTTGAATTGACAAGCGGCCAGGTCAAAAGCCGGCTTTTCAGGGCGCGAAAGATGCTGGAAGAGATGCTGAAGGATTATTTCGAGGAGTGAGGGAGAAGAGATGTTCGAAAAGTATGGGTACCAAAGAAAAAAGATCAGACAGATATCCTTCCTGTCCCGAGGCATTCTCATTGCCATGGCGCTGGCTGTAGGGGCCTATCTCTATTTTCGCTTTAACAGCCGGGAAGGGGCCGCTCCGGATATACTCATCCTGGGAGCCTTCATCCTGCTTTTTCCGCTGATGAAGTACAGCCGCCTTTTTATGAAGATGTCAACGACGCGATTTCTGCTGGATGAGAAGAGCCTTACAAAACTTGCTCCCGGAGGGAAACGGGAAGAGATCCTCCTGGCTGAGGTGGAGTCTGTCACACTTTACCAAAACGGGGCTCTGGTCAAAGGAAAAGAGCGTGAAATGATCGTTCCCTCTTCCATTGAAAGATATGATGATTTTGTTCATAATATTGAGGGTTTAACAGAGAAAAAAGGAGAGGAAAAGGTATGAAACGTTTGCTTCTGATCTCATTTGTCATTTTTGCCCTGGCTGTCCCGCTCTTTGCCATAAGCGGCAAGGTCTCTTATATCGAAGGCCAGGTCATGATCAATTATGCTGTGGCCGAACTGCGCCAGGAAGTCCGTGAAGGAGATTTCATCTCGACCCAGAAGGGAAAGCTGGAAATCACTCTGGATGACGGGACTCTTGTGCGGGTAGGCCCCGATTCAAAAATCTATATGGAAAGTCTCAAAGAGGAAAAGGGACGAAAAAAAGTCTCTATCAAAGTGACTTTGGGACGGTTCTGGACCAAAGTCAAACGACTCGTTTCAAAGGATGAGTATAATGTCAGTTTCAGGACAGGCACCGCCGGAGTCAGGGGGACCGTCTACCGCCTGGACCAGTATGCGGATGACTCTGCCCAGCTTTTTGTCTATGACGGAAAAGTAGAAGTCCGGGGAGAAAAACCTTCAGGGGGTGCCGATCAGATGCCCGCAGTTCCCGCAGAGATCGATGGCCCTGTGGAGATCGAAGGGCCCAAAGAAGTGAGCATGGAAGAGTGGGTCAAGATCGTGAAACGGCTGAACCGGATCGCCATCTCCCCTGAGGGAGTCCCCACCGACCCGATCGAGTTCGATCCTGAAAAAGACAGCCAGGATCCCTGGGTCTGCTGGAACCTGGAGCGTGACAAAGTAAGTGAATAGATAAAAAAAGGGGGGAGTGTTTCTCCCCCCTTCATTTTGCCCCCTTTAACCGTCTATTGCTTCGGCTGATTCAGGTATTCATAATACTGAGCACAGTATTGTCCCGTTTTATCAGAATAGGTGGCTCCTTGTTTGTAGTAATCCAAAGCGGAAAGGTTATCTCCGTTCTCCCGGCAGATATCCCCTAACAAGGCATAATATTTGGAATTCTGACTCCTGTTGATGAGTTTGCGTCCAGTGGCAAGAGCTTCATCGTATTCATGGAGCTTAAAAAGGGTCCTGGTCAGGTAGTAGAGAGCATCTGTGTGGCCGGGATCCAGAGTCAGGGCTTCTGTCAGAGCTTCTCTGGCGGTGTCCAGTTCTTTACTGAAATAGGCGTAGCGCCCTTTAAAATAATAAGTATCCGGCTCAGGTTTGATGGAAACAGCCTGGTCCAGAATGGACAAGGAACGTTTGAGGTCGTTTTTATCTTTTTTCTGTTTAAACTCCTGATAGTAGAGGGAGGCCAGAATACGGTAATCCCCCGTATTGCGGTTTCCCGCTTCAAGGGAACGCTCGAAGGCTCTGATAGCTTTGGTTCCCTTGTCAGCACGGTAGTAGGCGTTCCCGAGAAGGGAAAGATTGTCGGGCTGGGGATCCTTGACAGAAAGCTCTTCAAGAAGAGCGGCGCTCTCTTCATATTTTTTGAGCATATATTTGACTTTTGCCATCATATCCAGAAGTGCAGGGTTATCCGGAGAGAGGTCCCGGGCTTCTTTCAAAGCGATTTCGGCGTTTTCCCATTGGGAGAGTTTGAAATAGGCCTGAGCCAGCCCGAGGCGAGCTTCCAGATGAGTCGAGTCCTCGATGGCAGCGCGTTTGAACTGTTCAGCGGCCTCCTGATATTGTCCCTGATTCAGCAGGGAAACACCTTCGTTATAGAAAGAAGCTGCATTTTGAGCGGCCAGAAAGCACCAGCCGGATACGATAATGAGGGTCAACAGTATTATGCGTTTCATAAAATCCTCCTTATGCTTAATATCTTGACAGTTCCTCTGATTATAAATAAAATTGTATCAGTGTCAAGGAGGCACATAAACAAGGGAGGATTTGTCTGTGAAAACTGAAGATATGCTGAAAGCCCTTACGGAAGCCCCGGGAATATCAGGGGCGGAAGACGATGTGGCTCACCTTCTCAGAAATTATTTCGCCCGTTTGGCTGATGAAGCGACCATCGATAAGTTTCAGAATGTCATCGGTGTGAAGAAGGGAAGGACATCCGGCGGGAAAGTGATGATGGCCGCTCATATCGACCAGATCGGATTTTTAGTCAAGACATTCGATAAGGGAGGGTTTATCCGCCTTGCCGCTGTAGGAGGGCATGACCCCCGCGTCCTTCCGGGCCAGAGTGTGGTGATTTACGGGAAAGTGCAGGTCAAGGGGATCATCGGAACTACTCCGCCTCATCTGCAGAAACCGGGGGATACGGCTAAAATCACTTCTCTTGATGACCTTTATGTAGATACCGGCCTGGATGAAACAACGCTTAGGAACAAGGTACGGGTCGGAGACCCTGTCCTCTTTGACAATGTCTGTACGGAGCTTCAGGGAGGGCTTTATGCCGGAGCCGCCATGGACAACAGGGCCGGCGTCCTGGTACTTCTGGAGACCTTGAAGATCCTGGAGAAGATGAGACATGACTGGGATGTCTATATGGTGGGGACTGTTCAGGAAGAGGTAGGGACCCGCGGAGCGGCCATGACAGCTTATGAGATCGCCCCGGATGTGGGGATAGCCATCGACGTGACGTTCGGCGATTTCCCCGGGATACCGGAAAGAGATACAGCGAAACTCGGAAAAGGAGGGGCTGTGGCCATCGGGCCTAATTTTCATCCGGCGCTCACCGAAAAGCTGATGGAGTTGGCACAGGAGTGGGAAGTCCCCTTTCAGAAAGAGTTTATCCCCCGTCCGGGCGGGACAGACGCCGTATCTATGCAGATCGCTGCAAGGGGTGTCCCTATGGTACAGGTGAGTATCCCTCTGCGCTATATGCATACGACGGTGGAAACGCTGGATCTCAAGGATATCAAACGGGCTGCCAGGCTTCTGGCTCTCTTTGCAGCGCAGTTGGAACAGGCCCACAGGGAGGTTTTAGGATGATACATATTTTAGAAAAGTATTCGAAGGCCTTCGGGGTATCCGGACATGAAGAAGATATCCGGCGCAGGATCGAGGAGAGTGTACGTGACCATGTGGACTCACTTTCAACGGATTTCATGGGCAATCTCTACGCTCACAAGCCCTGCGGCCGAAAAAATGCGCCCCATCTTCTTCTGGTAGCCCATATGGATGAAGTGGGCCTGCTGATCAACGGAGTGGAAAGTAACGGGATGCTCCGTTTCGTTCCGGTGGGAGGTGTCGACCCCCGTCTTCTTGTCTCTAAAAGGGTCATCCTCGGCAAGGAGCGCGTCCCCGGGGTGATCGGAGCCAAGCCGATTCATCTCCAAAGCCGTGATGAATGGAAATCCCCCATCCCCCTGTCGGGGCTCTATATCGATATTGGGGCGTCAGATGAAAAAGAGGCCGCGGCCAAAGTCCCCCCCGGTACCGCAGGTACCTTCCATACCTTTTTCGAGGCTCAGGAGGATGTGGTCTTCGGGAAGGCCTTCGACGACAGGGCGGGATGTGCTTTGATCACAGAGCTGCTCATGACCGAAGAGGACGAATCCTATCCTGTGGATATTACGGCGGTCTTTACCGTCCAGGAAGAAGTGGGGCTGCGCGGGGCCTCTCTCTTAGCTGAAAGAGTCCGCCCTGATTTTGTCATTGCTTTTGAAGGGACCACAGCCGGCGATGTTCCCCGGGACGATTATGCCAGTCCTTCCACTGAAATGAGAAAAGGGCCGGCCATCAGTTTTATGGACCGTACGGCCATCGGCTCTCCCCGTCTTATCGAACATTTAAAGAAGACAGCCGAGAAGAACAAGATCCCCTTCCAGATGAAAAAGACCGTTTCGGGGGGGACGGATATCGGAGTCATACACACCAAGGGAGGGATCCCCTCTGTGGTGGTCTCTGTCCCTGTCCGGTATATCCACGCTCCCCGGGGGATTCTGGCTGTAGAAGATTATAAGAATACCATTCGTCTGGCTAAAGCAGCCCTGATGAATTTTAAGGAGGTCCTATGAAGGCATTGTTGAAAAAAGTAGTGGAAACCTTCGGCCCCTCAGGGCGCGAAGACGCGATCCGGCAGCTTCTTCTTGATGAGATCAAACCCTATGTGGACCGGACTTTCATCGATAATATGGGCAACCTTCATGCAGTGAAAGAGGGAAAGGGAGCCCGGGTCATGGTGGCAGCCCATATGGACGAGATAGGGTTTGTCGTGACTCATATCGACGAGAAGGGTTTTCTAAGAATCTCTCCCGTAGGCGGTGTGGCCCCTGTCCGCTGCCTTTATCAGCGGGTCCTCCTGGAAAACGGAGCCAGGGGAGTCGTGGGAGTGGAGAGTGTCAAAAACCCCAATGATATCGATTTTTCCAAACTCTATGTGGATATCGGGGCCCGTGATGAGAAAGAAGCCCGCAAATTAGCTCAAGAGGGGCTTTTCGGAGCATTTCTCAATGAGATGACTGAGATGAACGGCCTGATCACAGCCAAATCGCTGGATGACCGGGTAGGTTGTGTCATCGCTGTCGAGGCAGCCCGGCAGCTGAAAAAGAGTCCCAACGAGATCCATTTTGTCTTTACGGTCCAGGAAGAGGTCGGCCTCAGGGGAGCTATTGCAGCCGCTTACAATATCGAGCCGGACCTGGGGATCGCCCTGGATGTCACAGGAACAGGAGATACTCCCGATGCTCCGAAGATGCCCATGAAACTCAGAGAGGGAGTCGCTGTCAAGATCAAAGACAACTCTCTTCTTGTACCCAGGCGCGTCAAGGATTTTTTCATGCGCGTAGCCGAAAAGAACAAGATCACCTATCAGCCTGAGATCCTCACTTTCGGAGGAACGGATGCCGGCGCGATCAACCTCTCCCGTTCGGGTGTCCTGGCGGGATGTCTCTCCATTCCCACACGCTACATCCACTCTGTGTCAGAGACAGCTTCACTCAGTGATATCGAAGAAGCTATAAAACTACTGGTGAAGATCCTGGAGAGCGATGTTAAAAAAGAACTTGAAGATTAACAGGCGGAGGCTGTTTCCATGATGAAACGGCCTCTCTCTTTGATCGGTGTCTCCGATGCCCTCCGGGAAGTCCGCCGGCTGATCCGGCGCGTGGCCGCCTTTGAAAACACGGTGCTCATCAGAGGGCCCAGCGGCTCAGGAAAAGAGCTGGCTGCCCGGTGGATCCATTACCTGAGTAGGCGGCGGGAGAACCCTTTTGTCGCTATCAATGCAGGAGCCTTCCCGGAAAAGCTTATCGAATCGGAGATCTTCGGATATGAGAAGGGAGCTTTTACCGGGGCTGAGAGCCGAAAGCCGGGTAAGATCGAGACAGCGGAAGGGGGAAGCTTTTTCCTCGACGAGATCGGAGATCTGCCTCTTCCTCTTCAGGTCAAGCTGCTCAGGGTCCTTCAGGAAAAGACCTTTGAGCGCTTAGGGGGGGTTACCCCCCTGGAAGCAGATGTCCGTTTCATCGCTGCTACGCACCGGGATCTGGAGGAGATGATTTCAGAAGGGCTTTTCAGAGAGGATCTCTACTACCGCCTGAATGTCATTACCATCAATATACCCCCTTTGAAAGAGAGGCCTGAAGATATCCCTTACCTGGCCCGCTTTATCATTCGCCAGGAATTAGGCACTATCCCGGAGATAGATGAAGAGCTGATGGCTACTTTGCAGAGTTTTGAGTGGCACGGGAATATCAGGGAGCTCTACAACAATATCCAGAGGATCCTTGTCTTTTATCCCGGGGAGGGGCCCCTACGCCTGAAAGATGTCCGGGATCATATCCGGCCCATGGGATTCCTGCCGGGACAAAGAGACTCAGAACTCTACACCCTTCCCTTCAAAGAGGCACAGCAGGAATTTAAAAAAAGATATATCAGGTTCAGGCTGGAGAAAAACCGATGGATGCAGAGAAAGACAGCCCGGGAGATGGGAATCCAGCCCAGTTACCTGTCAAGGCTGATCAAGGAGCTGGGGCTTGGCACGAAGAAGGAAAAGCCTTGAAAATGCCGAAGAAGGGACTCGAACCCTTACGAAGTTAACCTCCACTGGATTTTGAATCCAGCGCGTCTACCAATTCCGCCACTTCGGCATAAAGGCGGTTGAATTATAATCATTCACCCTCTTCTGTCAAGCGAAATCAAAGGAAAGGAGAGAGATGAAGTCCTATAGAAAAGAGTTGTGGTTCCATACAGAAACGCGAATGGCGTTCATTAATATCACAAGACAGGTGGAGGAGGCTCTCGCAGAGAGCGGGATCCGCGAAGGCCTCTGCCTGGTGAATCCCATGCATATCACCGCCAGTGTCTTTATCAACGACAATGAAACCGGACTGCACCGGGACTATGCACGGTGGCTGGAGGAAAAAGTCCCCCATGACCCGCAAAGGTACGACCATAACCGGACCGGAGAGGATAACGGGGATGCCCATATTAAAAGACAGCTTATGGGACGGGAGGCCGTTGTAGCTGTGACAGAGGGGACCCTTGATTTCGGCCCCTGGGAACAGATCTTCTATGGTGAGTTCGACGGGAGGCGCAGAAAACGTGTCCTCATAAAAATCATCGGAGAGTAAGCCCTCCTCCCCTTGTGAAGCGCTCTTTTCAGTGATATTATTCCTATAGACCAACTAACGGAGGTAAATATGAAGAGGAAGATGATTCTTTTTGCCATAATCGTTCTTATGACTGCTTTTGCAGGAGCCCAGGAGTTAGGCCGGGGAGTTATTACAGCTCTGGAGGGAGAGGCTGAAAAGCGTCAGGCTCCCGAAGCGGACTGGCTGGAGGCGGCCCTTGAAATGGATATCTATTCCAGAGAGATGGTGCGGACCCTTCCCGAATCTTTTGCCGAGATCTCTCTTTCCAGAGGCTCTGTGATCCGTCTGGCTCCCAAGACCACGGTCAATATGAACAAATTGTATGAAGAAGCCGAAGATAAGATCGTGACCAATATCGAGGTGGCCGAAGGTGAGATCTGGGGTAACGTCAATAAGACCGGAGAGGACGAACTCTTCTCCGTAGATTCCACAGCTGTCTCCTCTTCTATCATCGGGACCATTTTCCGCATCGACACGGGAGATGACGGGACTCTGATAAAAGTCTATCGCGGGAACGTGGAGGTCTCCGGAAAACCCTCTCCTCCCAAAGATGCCCCTGCTGATGACGAGCCCCGTGAGATCCAGGGGCCAACGGAAGTGGAAGGGCCTAAAGAGGTGACCTTAGAGGAGTGGACGATCATCGTCCGGGAGATGATGGAGCTGAAAGTCGATGCCCAGGGGCGTATCGTCCGTATGGATACCATCAAACCCATGAGCGCTGAAGAACAGTCCGCATGGGTCAAGTGGAACCAGGAACGTGACCTGAAGAGCCCGGCCAAACATTAAGATGAAGATTCTTCTAGTCAATGACGACGGGATCTATTCCGACGGGATCCATGCTCTGTGGAAGACTCTGAGTGAGCAGAATGAAGTCACAGTAGTGGCCCCTCTGGAGGAGCAATCCGCCACGGGCCACGCCATAACCCTCTTTCATCCTCTTCGTATCGAACAGGTCAGCAGGAGAGGGGGGTTTACAGGCTGGGGAGTGACAGGGACACCGGCCGACTGTGTGAAGATCGCTTTGTCCCATATCAATGAAGGACCTCCCTTTGAGGCCCTCATCTCAGGGATCAACCGCGGATTCAATACATCCAACAATATTCTCTATTCAGGAACGGTGTCAGCCGCAGCCGAAGGCTATATGGCAGGGATCCCATCTCTGGCTGTCTCCACAGCATTTCATTATAACCGTTCTCCGGAGATCGCCCGTTTTATATCCCTTTTTCTTCCCGTTTGGGCGGAGAGCCCCTTCTTCAAGGAGAGGCTGGTCCTTAACGTCAACTATCCCGACCTGCCTCTGGACAGGATCAACGGGGTCAGGTTTACCCGTCAGGGCAGCAGCTTTACCCATACCCGCCTGGTCGAGCGGACCGATCCCATGGGGGAGAAATATTACTGGTTTTCCGGGCATATGGTCCCCGATGAGGAGGGGGCATGTGATGACGGGGCTTTGATGAAGGGGTATGTTTCTATCACTCCTCTGAAGTTTGATTTGACAGATTATAAGGCTTTGGATAAAATGAGAGCATTGGAGGAGCCCTTGTGGAAAAAATTGAAATCCTGAAACAGACCGATCTCTTCAAAGGACTTCCCCTGGCCTTCTTTCCAGGAGTCATCTCCCTCTTTGAAAAAATGAGCTATGACAAAAGGGAGACGATCTTTCGGGAGGGGGATGTCGGGGAAGATATCTATATCCTGGGGGAAGGAGGAGTCAGTATTATCCTGAACATCCCGGGAATCGGGGAAGAGGAGGTGGCGATACTTCATCCTTATGACTTTTTCGGAGAGATGGCGATCATAGACGGTGATGTCCGGAGCGCTACCGCCATCGCCCATAAGGGGACGGAACTTCTTCGGATCAGCCGGAAGGACTTTCTTTCCCTCATCGACGAAAAGGCTCCCTATGCCACGGCGATCATGGAGAATATCATCCTCAAGCTGAGCATACGCATCCGATCGACCAGTGATAAATTGAATATGTTTTATCTCATGGATATGGGGGTCTGACATGATCGAAAAATACTATCTCTTTTCACTTCTGAACCCCGAAGAGGCGGCTCTTATCGAAAAGAGACTTTTTCTCAAAGCCCATGAAGCCGGGACGATGATCTTCGAAGAAGGGGAGGCCGCCGATGCTTTTTTCATTATTCAGAAAGGGGAAGTCGAGATCTTCCGATATATCCGTGAAAAACCGGCCCAGACGGTCATGACCTTCAAAAACGGTGATTTCTTCGGTGAAGTAGGCATCATCGACTCCAAAGGGCGTTTCGCCAATGCCAGGGCCAAGACAGACCTGGAGCTTCTCGTCCTTCTGCGAAGCGATTTCGAACGCATTCTGGGAGATCATGCCGAGATAAGGTACAAGGTCTACAGGTCTTTTATCCGCGAGATGGTTATCCGCCTCCGGCGGTCGGATGAGACCTTCAAGGCCTTTTTTAAAGAAGTCCTCCATCGGGAACAATGAAAACGATCAATTTTTTTTCTCGGTTTAAAATCTATTTCAATGACGATGCCTATAATTTCTTCAAAGATGTCTTCGGAGTCCTGACCCATACCTACGGGATCGATTCGCTTTTTCTCCTGGACATGGATCATGAGAAGTGCCTTCATTACGGGTTGGATAAAAAGGGTTATGAGATCGAAAAGTGGATGGAGCCCTATGTCAAAGAGTTTGCCGGGCAGGTGGATGTCCATTACTCTCTGGATGCTTCTTCAGACCCATTTTTTAAGGATGTCTTTGAAAAGACCGGAAGCCGGACCTCCATTTTCATCCCCCTGAGGATGGAATTCAGATCAAAACCGGCTTTTCAGAACAGGGAGTTCTATTTCGACCTGAAAGACATCATGCACATCGGGTTTAAACGCGCTAATGCTATCACCGAGACAGAGATCGTCCAGCTCTCTCTTCTGGTCAATCAGTATGCGATCCGCTACAGCGCTTTCGGAGCCCTGCGGTCCTTTGTGAATTTGAATGCCGCTCTCTACGAAGGGATCCCTTTCGGCCTCATGTCCGCTGACCGGAGCCTGCTGGCCAATATCAACTCGGCTGGGCGGAGGATTCTGGGGCTCGGGGAACAGAAGGGCATCATCTGCACCGGGATGGGGATGTGTTATTCCTGTAACAGGACCCGCTGCGTCTATCGCGGAAAGCACCTGGTCGATCTTCATGATGTCTTTGAGACTCAGACATTGAAGGAGCTCGAAGAGGCTATTGGCAAAGCCATCGAGACATTGGAATCGTGTAGTGTCAAGTTCTGGCATAAGGGAGCCTATCTTCAGTTCAAGGTCGTTCCCTTCATCTCCCGCCTGGAAGACCTGAAGCGTTTTTATGCAGGGGAAGCCCACTCTTCATTGGTGAGTACCATCATCTCCTTCGAGGACCTTACTGAGACCATAGAGAACCAGAGGATGAAACGGGAGATGGAGATCGCCAAGAAGATACAGATGGAACTGCTTCCCCGAAGAAATCTCTCTATCCCCGGGCTCGACATCAAAGCTGCCTATATCCCCTCCATGGTGGTGGGGGGAGATTACTATGACCTTGTCTCCCTGGGACAGAATAAGTACGGGTTTGTCCTCGGCGATGTTTCGGGGAAGGGGGTCTCGGCTGCTTTTTTCATGGCGGAACTCAAAGGCGCCATCAATTCGGCTTTTACATTTGAAAACGATATCGTGGATGTAGGGCTTTTCATCAACAACTATCTGAGAAAGACCAAAAAGAGAGGCTTTTTTGTCACCATGATCATCGGGGTCATCGATACGGTTCACGGCTATTTTGACTGGATCAGGTGCGGTCATGACGAGCCGCTGCTCTACCGGGAGGAGAAGGGGAAAAGCACTTTTCTCGTCTCCAGGGGGATCGGGTTCAATCTTCTGGAAAATCCTTCCTTCGGTGAGTTCACCGAAAAAAAGAGGTTGTGGCTTTCTCCCGGCGATCTTCTCTTTTTCTATACCGACGGAATCACAGACCGGATGAACAGCCGGGGTGACCTCTTCGGGAAAGAGCGCGTCAGAGAGATCGTGGACCGCTACGGATCCTCCGGTGTCGTCGATGTCGTAAAAAAAATGCTTAAGGAAAATAATGAGTTCAGCGGGAACGGCCCCAGGAACGACGATATCACCCTTCTGGCCGTCCGTTACCTTCCCCGGGAAGGTGGGAAATGACATTCGATGCAGTCGTGGTGGGAGCGGGTGTCGCCGGCTGCACCCTGGCAAGGCTTCTGGCAGAAAAGGGACAGTCCCTTCTTCTTCTTGAGAAGCGCCGGCATATCGCCGGCCAGGCTTATGATGAAAAAGACGAACACGGAGTCCTTGTCCATCGGTATGGGCCGCATCTTTTCCATACAGCCAGCCGCAGAATCGTTGAATTCCTCTCCCGTTTCACCCGATGGCACCCCTACGAGCACCGTGTCCTGGCCTCCATCGACGGACACCTCGTCCCTCTTCCCTTTAATTTTGATTCTCTGGAAACCCTTTTTTCTCCCAAAGAAGCCCTTCGCCTGGAAGAAAAACTGGCCGGAGCCTTCGGACAAGGAGCCCGGATTTCCATTTGGGAGCTTTTGCAGACAAAGGATGAAAGGCTCCGTGAGCTGGGAGGCTATATCTATGAGAAAGTCTTTTACCACTATACAGCCAAACAATGGGGGCGTGAGCCTGAAGAACTGAGCCCCGATGTATTGAGCCGTGTCCCCGTGGTGGCGGGACGTGACGGCCGCTACTTTACCGACCCCTTTCAGGCTATGCCCGATGGGGGATACACAGAGCTCTTCAACAAGATGATCGGCCATCCCGGGATCAGTCTGGAAAGAGAGACCTCCTGGAAAGAGAGGCTCTCTTTTTCGCAGGGACAGGTATTTTTAGACGGGAAGCGCTATCCGGGAGATGTCTGGTTTACAGCGCCTCTGGACGAGCTGTTTGACTTCTGCTGCGGGGAGCTTCCCTACAGGAGCCTTTCCTTTGACTTTTCACACTTGCCCACCGACCGTTTTCAGCCGGTCTGTACGGTCAATTATCCCAATAAAGAGGAGTTCACCCGGATCACGGAGTTCAAGCACTGCACAGGGCAGGAAGTACCCGGGACTACCATCGCCTATGAGTACCCCCGCTCCTGTTCTCTCGCCAAGGGAGATATTCCCTATTACCCTGTTCCGGGGGAGGAGAGTGCCCGGATCTATGAAAAATATTCCCGCCTGGCGGATTCCTACAAGTCTCTCTTCCCGTTGGGGAGGCTCGCCGAATACAAGTACTACAATATGTCACAAGCCATGGAAGCGGCATTTTCCGCGGCAGAAAAAAATTAGACATTAAAAAAGGAGGTCTTATGATTTTACTGAAAAACGGAACAGTCCTGGACGGACGGGGAAAACGGAGAGAAAAGTGTGATGTCCTCGTGGACCATGGAAAGATCAAGGAGATCGGTGCGGGTCTCTCGACTCCCCCCAAATGCCAGGTCATCGACTGCAGCGGGATGATCGTGACTCCCGGATTTATCGATGCCCATTGCCATGTGGGGATGTGGGAGGAGAGCAATGAGTGGGCCGGGTCCGACGGTAATGAGATGACCAACCCTTCGACACCCCATCTCCGGGCCATAGATGCCATCAACCCCGACGATATAGCCTTCAAGGACGCCTGCAAAGCGGGGATCACAGCTGTCTTTACCGGCCCGGGAAGCGCCAATGTGATCGGAGGGCAGTCCGTGGTCATAAAGACCGCCGGTTCTTCGGTGGTGGATGAGCGCGTAGTGAAAGATCCTGCCGGG
>OBLN01000602.1_pt1 | contig 12940 bp, 12 predicted proteins | sample 1519301 | NCBI WGS metagenome assembly OBLN01 (sample SAMEA2452533, study PRJEB22499) | sediment metagenome | reverse complement strand
CACAATTTCCGGACACGGGTGTGATAAAGTATATATAGCTTACACCGGAAGAACTGCTTGTTTTCCCTTTATGATTTCCTTGTGTTGCTGCATCAAATATATCCTGAGCTTCCTTTATTCCCAGATCCTTAATTTTTGCCAGAATACCGTCTTTATTTTCAAAATTAAATGATGCGGCTATGATCTGTTGTTTATCACTGAAAAGAAAAAGTCTTCCGTTTACAAGTCCTGCTTTGCTTTTCAGCAGTGCTGATAAATTATCAAGAGTGTAATCCGCTCCGCATATGTACATCACTTTTCCGTTTTCATCCATAGCCGAAAGAGAGATTGTAACTCCTGGTTTGTTTGTGGATGCAAAAAAGTACGGATCAGTTCTGTGCGCACCGGATGAGTTCGCAGCATTTTGGAACCAGCTCCTTTCCCTTGGGTCATAACTGATTACAAAGCTTTCAGCAGATTTTGTATTAAAGTCATTATCTTTGAAGTAGTATGTGTCTGAATTTTTTCTGACTTCAATGACCCGGAGAGCAAGCTCCGGGTCTCTTCTGGCTTGAATGAAATTGCCTTCCATATCGGCAACATAGATACTTGATAAGTTCTTGTCCGAATTGAGGTGTTCTTTCATAATCCTTGTAAAGATGTCAGTATTATCAAGTATTTTATTGTTTTCAATTGTATTTGCCAATACAGACAGTTTATTTTCTGTGTTTTTCAGACTGCTGCTGAGTGATTCGGTTATGTTTCTGTTAACCTCGGTTATTTTAGCTTCTGTCAGATTCAGCGCATATTTCTGACCGTTGAAATAAAAGTTGCCGATGAGAAAAAATGAAAGAACAAGTGTCATTGTGCTGAACAATGACAGAATGCTCACAGTGAAAGTATATTTTTTCATTGTGCCGGCTCCGATTGTGCATCACTATAATTAACGATAACACAATATCAAATTAAAAGCCGGATTGACGATTAAGCCTCGGGTGGAATAAATCAGAATGGTTTATATGAGAAGGGGATTTTGATAAAAAAAGTTGTTCCGCTTTCCCTGCGGGTTTCAAAACGGACTTTGCCTTTAAGATAGTTTTCTGTGAGAAGTTTTATGCTGTATGTTCCCAGCCCGCGCCCTTTACCCTTTGTGGAGAATGAGCGCTGGAATAACTGCAGCTGAACGTCTTTTTGCATAAAACCGTTATTGTGAACAAAGAAAACGGCGGAGTCATCTTCTCTGTAGCATCCTATAAGGACTTTTTCTCCTTCCAGGCTTGCTTCCAGCGCATTTTTAAGCATGTTGCCGAGAATACGCCTAAGAACAGTTTTATCAGTTTCGATAAGAATATTTTCTGAGTTTTCACTTACAGCAACACTTTTCTGAAAAGCAGTACTGTGATTGGAGTAAATCATTGCTGCTTCATTTATAATATCAAGGCTTTCTGAAGGTTCGATATTTATAACAAGCTCTTTTGATTCGGCAAGGGTTAAGAGCCTGTGAGAATGAACTTCTTCCACCAATGCCTTCGATGTTCCGTAGAGAATATGGTGGTATTCCTCGCAGTCTTCCGGCGGCGGAGAGTCCTTAAGTATATCGCTCATTGTATGAATAACGCCGGCGAGATTGGAAATGTCATGATAAAATATCCGCTCAAGGATAATTCGCCGTTTTTCATCTGCAATATTTTTAGCAATAAAAAGAATGTACTCAGAATTATTGATCGGTATTATCCTTGTAGTTACAAGCAGATCAAAGGCATCACCGTGTTCTGTTACAATGCGGCATTCTTTTACTTCATCAGACACTGAATTTGCAGCGAGTATTGCATTTACTGCGCCGCACTGCGAGCAGTATTCAGTTGTTCCGCAGGCGGGACAACCGTCTATGAAGGCATGTTCGCAGGTCAGTGCCTCACCGGGGCGCATCCCAAGCAGTGTATCCTGCTTCTGTAATCCAAGAAGATTTAAGAGAAGCCTGTTTGCAAAAATTATCTGTCTGTTTTCATCAAGAACCGCAACAGTATCAGGAAGAGAGTTAAGAATGCTGCAGATATATGGAGCGCTTTTAATCTCCTCTGCTTTTTTTCTTATCTCTGCATCTGAAGTACGTTCTGCCGGAGCAAAGAAAGTGTGCAGATTCTTGTTTTCTTCCAAATAGTTCCTCATTAGATGACAATACCGAAAATATTTATCATCTGCAATTTAAATTATCGTATCATCAATATTATCAAGTCTTCCGCCCGTGCGGAGAATATTTCTCATGGCAAGGAGCTTTTCATCCAGCTTTCTTAATGCCTCAAGACTTTTTCTTTCTTCTCCTGTGGTTTCGATTATCTCGTTGATACCGCCGTTTTTGATTACTATTCTTTTTGAACCCATAAGCGCCAGAATAGGGTCGTGTGTTGCCATAAGAACGAGTTTTTCTTCCTTAACAAGGAGTTCAAGAGCTTTTTTTCTGTCTATTCCGGCGTTCTCAATTTCGTCCACAAGCACAACGGGTGATTTGCTTAAAAAAGCAGTATCAGCTATCATCAGCGCACGGGATTGACCGCCGCTGAGAGATGTCACAGGTGTGTCAGGTTTAAATTTTTCTCCAGCAAGCATGTTTGCCTGCTCGATTATTAAAGCGGTCTTTTCTGCGGGATTTTCCACAAGCCTGCTTTCAGCATGCATCATGACAAATTCTTCGGCAGTTAAGTCCATTACGAAGTTCATGTTCTGCGAAAGCTGCGCCACAAGCTTATGTTCCAAAGAGTAACGCATTGACAAATCCGGCTTTTCGCCGTTTATCAGAATACGCCTTCCGGTGGGGGTGTCTCCGTCTGCCAGCCATTCAATATCAGCCAGAAGGCGGCTCTTTCCCGAACCGGTAGGTCCTACTATGCAGATTATATCACCTTTGCTTATGGTAAGCTCAACATTTTCAGGATTTCCGCTTTTATCGTGTCCGCCGATCACTGTGAGGCTGTTTACATCCATCCCTTTGTCATTCATCATCGCTTCAAAATCTGCGGCGAAGGCTTCCAGTGACTGAAAGAAGCTCTCCGGATCAATTCCCAGATCCTCCAGCTTGTCTTCCGGGATGTTTCTCACGTATTCGGCAGGGGTAATTTCATGGTTGTCTATCTTAAGACCGAAGCTTTCAAAGAAATCGGTCATATATGTCTGTTCGGAAAATTTTCTGTCAGCGGCTTTTTTCATTTTTCTACTCCTCCATATCCATTTTGCGGACATTGCCCATCTGATAAGTATCGCCGATGCGCCTTTCTCCCAGGCAATATGAGCAGAGAGCAGAGGGCATTGAAAAACGAAGCATGCGCCCTTTAAGAGTCTCAATCTCGTCTCCGCCGATAAAAAGACGTGAAAGCTCATACGCACCCTGTCCGGTGATTCCGTTGACATTCATTATTGTCGCAGCCGGATTTGCTATTTTCACTCTTGAAGCGAAGACCTCTCTTTCCGCCTGTGATACAATATCTCCCTTGGTGATGATCACTATATCCGCTGATTTCAGCATAGGACCAATCTTCTTAGGTGTGTTGACGCCACTGAGGTTATCTATAACGCACACGGCGGTTATATCCTTTATGTGAGGTGAGCATCTGTTGCAGAGACCGGCACTCTCGCTTATGAGTATATCAAGCCCTTTATCTGTTCCCCAGCGTACGCATTCTTCAACATTGCTTACGAAGAAATGGTCGGGGCACAAAGCTCCTGATAAGCCTTTCTTAACGGGTACGCCTTTTTTTTCGTACAGCTTGTCATCATCAGTGGTAAGGCAGTCAAACTTGACAACCCCTGTTTTAAGCCCTCTGGAGGCGAGGGCGTCTATGGTTTTCAGAATTACCGATGTTTTGCCCGATGAAGGGGGACCGGAAACTGTTATAAATTTCATCATCAACCTCAGGAGTTTTTAAATACGTTCATTGTTTCTTCTATAACCTGATCAATATCATTATTTTCAATGAAATCCCAGCCTATCCACTTAAAAGGAGCAGAATCTGGAAGAACATTGTTTACATCAGGGTGAGTTGAGGGAAAAAGCCCTTTCTGTGTAAGTATTTCCCCGATTTCCTTACCTGCAACAGCCTGTGCAAGAGGGCGTACCCCTTCTTTATCTCTGGCGAGCATGAAAACAGGGCTCACTATTGCTCCGTCTTCAGGGAAGAGTACCTTCACTGTTTTGAGCCCCGCAAGCATTTTGGTGAAGAAATAGGGCATTATTGTTATATAAGGCTTATCTGCGACCTTTTTACCTGCATTTTTGACCATTTCGGCAGGGTGCATTGATTTGATAAGGCATTTGCCTAGTTTCTTTACCCCTTCCATGCCGTGTTCCTTATAAATGCTGAGGAGTATGGCGTTGAACAGGTCAAAGTCACCTACTGGGAGAGCCACTTTGTTTTCATATTCAGGACGAAGCAGATCCGCCCATGTTTTAGGCTCAGGCATGTCCCCTTGTTCTTCAAGGTTCAGCATGAATACTGCAGGAACAAGGGCAACAATGGAGAGTAAGCCTCTTGGATCCTCAAGTTTCAGGTCAGTGAAGCGCTTATTTATCCCTGTTTCAACAAGATTTCTGAAGCTGCCGTCAGCATCAAGCTTATCGCGGAATTTTTTGCTGAAAAACAGTTCAAAACCTGCTGAAAGGTAAATGTCTGAGAGAGATGCCACAGAGTCAGCATTTCTTATTTCAGCATTCATCCAGTCCGCACCGACAGACGCAGCCTCAAGTTTATATGTAACGGAAACGCCTTCGCTTTCAGCGTATGCGTCTATCTTTTCGAGAATAGGGAGTCGGACAGGGCAGGGAAGAAGCCCTTTCATGCTGACTGCGCCTTCTGTTTTGGCTTTCTTCAGAGTGACATCCGCTGCTGCTTCGTTTGAGTTTACTTTTTCATCAAGAAGAGCAACAAAGGTTCCGACATCATATTTTTTGTTTTTCAGGGCTGTTTCAAGTTTAAGAAATTTGCCGAGAGTGTTGAGTTTGGCATCATCTTTAAAATGCTCAAAGCCGTTTGAAACGAATATGTCTCTTGTTTCAGGGTGATTATCGATTATTTCTTTAATTGTCATTTCAGCGAAGTTCATAACTACCTCTGTATTTTATATTTATAACCTGTTTATCCGTCTTTGTGAGTTTTAATATAAACATGAGAGGGAAAAATGAATTGATTGATGTCAAATAAAACAAAAAAAGACCGGAGTTTTATCTCCGGTCTTTGATGATTATGCTGCTTTGGGAGCAAATCTGTTTCTGATGCTGTAATACCATGCAAAGCTGAGAAAATATGAATACAGCCATGTTCCAACTATAATCAAAATGAATGCCTTTACAATATCCATCGAAGACCCGTCCAGCGAAAATGCGGGAACATACCCGAAAAGGAACGGAGCAAGATAAAGGAATTTGGCAAACTTAAATGAGTTGAAAGCCGTTTTCCACATATGCGCTTCTGCGATTGCAGCGCCTGCAAATGCAGCTATGCACACTGGCGGTGTTATGTTTGAGTCCTGACTGAGCCAGTAAACAATCATATGCGCTGCTATAGGGCTTACGCCGAGGTGAGTAAGCGCCGGAACTGCCACCACGGCTGTAATAAGATAAGCAGCGGTAACGGGAACCCCCATTCCTAGAATGAGTGATGCAAGGGCAATGAGGAGTATGGTCAGCCAGAGTTTTCCTTCTGCAAGGCTGATGACTATATCAGCAAAAGTAAGGATCAGTCCGCTGAATGTGAGCATTGCGATGATGATACCTATTACTCCGACTGTGGCGCCTATTTTAAGGCTGCTTTCCGCCCCTTTTCTGGCTGCATCCACCACACCGGGGAGGTCAATTCTTGTTTCTTTCTTAAACCAGCTTATGACAAGGCATGTGAGTATGCCGACAACTGCCGAAAGACCTGCGTCATAACCAATAATCATAAGAACAGTGATCACCGCCAGAGGCAGGATATAATACCATCCTTCTTTGAAGATTTTGAGGGCGGATTCTTCTGATTTTTCGCCTCTTATGTTATGGATTTTAGCTTCGTAATGGACCATTACAAAAACACTGAAAAAGTACATCATTGCGGGGAATATGGCTATAAGCATTATCTTGGAGTAGGGTATGCCTGTCAGCTCCGCCATGATGAAGCCTCCTGCTCCCATGATGGGCGGCATAAACATTCCGCCTATTGATGCCGCAGGCTCAACAGCGCCCGCCACATGAGGTTTAAAGCCCACTTTTTTCATGAGTGGTATTGTGAAAGCTCCGGTTGACACTGTGTTTGCTATGGCACTGCCGGAAATAGAACCGAACAGGGCGCTTGCTATAACGGCAACCTTTGCCGGTCCGCCTGTTCTGTGACCAACGAGAACAACAGGGAGATCTATGAAGAATTTCTGCGCTCCTGATTTTTCAAGGAAAGCACCGAAAATTACAAACAGAAGGACGTATGTTGCAAGAACATCTGCCATAATCCCGAACACGCCGTCGTTTTTATAGAAACAGGTTACGCATATTTCTATAAAAGAGCCGCCAGGATGCATAAGAAGTTCAGGCGCATAAGGTCCGTAAACCCCATAGAGCAGAAGAACTGTACCTATAATAACAAACACTGTGCCTACCGCTCTGCGGGCAACCTCGATTCCTATAAGAACGCCTATAACAGCTATGATTCCGTCAGTCTGTGTTTCTGCCCCTGTTCTGTAGTTCAGAGCTTCAAAATTCATCATGAAATAGACAACAGTGACCGCTGACAGAATCAAAAGAATATAATCCACTATACGGAAGAATATGCTTTTCGATTTGTAGACCAGAAAAACAAGGATGTATGTAACAAAAACATACACTCCTTTGTGGTATTGGGTGGCGGCTGGCACAACAAGTGCCGAATATGAATAGAAAAGAACGAGAAAAAGCGCCATCCCGTCAAAAAAATATTTCTCGATTTTTGTAAGTTTATCGTACACTTAAGTCCTCCGACAAAACCAGATTAACCCTAATAAAAGCGGCAGGATGCCCTGCCGCATATTTTGTACATTTTTTTACAGTAGGGTGCTGTCAGGGGTTGAATCCTGACAGTGGTCTTTCTTGTTACTTAAGTACACCCATTTCTTTCCAGTATTTTGCAGCACCGGGATGAACAGGAGTGGCTATGCCTGTGAGACCGCCTTCAATGCTCATTTCTTTTGCTGATTTATGGATTTCAACAAGGTGTTTAAAGCCTGCGGGGCTGTAAACGGCTTTTGTCATTTCATAAACAACGTTCTCAGGCACATCTTTGTTAACTACCCATATGGCTCCGTCCTGAATTGTTTCAACTGGTTCAGTCTGCCCTTTATAAGTATTTGCAGGGATGACAACTTTTGAATAGAAAGGATATTCGTCAAGGAGTCCGCCTTTCTGAGCATCGTTCCAGAGGCTCATTATTTTAACATCTGTCTGAAGGGCTGCTTCGATAACGGAAGAGTTGGGGAATCCTGCGAATACCCAGAAACCGTCAAGCTGATTGTTGCCGAAAGCAGCAGCTGCGTTTCTATAGCCTATGAACTGAGGTTTCATCTTGTCCCATACTTTGAGCTGAGTGAAGTAGCGCTCTGCATTGGAAGCTGCTCCGGAACCTGCATCACCGACACCTACTCTTTTGCCTGCGAGATCAGCAGTGGAATTTACTTTAGAATCTGCTCTCACGATCATGTGAGCAGGAGCGCCGTAAAAATAGCCTATTGCCATCACGTTTTCATATTTTCTTGTGTCTCCGGTGAGCTGACCTTTTCTGGCGAGGAACACGTCACCAGCGTACGCAACGCCCATACTTGCTCTGCCTGAATCAACAAGCCTTACGTTTTCAACCGACCCATTTGATGCGCTCGCAAGGATTCTGATATCCGGTGTTTTGATAAGCTGCGCTATGCCGTTTGCATAGTACATGAATGTTCCGCCTGAGGGACCGCCTGAAAACTTGTACATAGCGGCGGACGCAGCAGCGGGAAGAGCTATCAGCGCCGTGCAGAGCGCAAGAATAGCAAAAGCTGTTTTGAAAAGTCCTGACTTCATAAAACTTCCTCCATCATTTGATATGAAAAAATACCATTAAAAGGTACTAATTACAATGGTTTTGTTGTTTTTATAAAACTGTTTCGTTTTGTAAGTGATTCAAACAAAACGACTTTTGCGGTACCATCTCCATGATTCTTTTAAGTGAAAACGTAATTTAGTAAAACAACTATTAAATCAGATAAACATCATCAGCGTGATATAAGCACTGAACAATGAGCTTTTCTTGAGACTTTTTCTGTGATGCTGCCAAAGAAGAAACCATCTAAAGCACTTTTACCTTTGGAAGAAATTACAATAAGGTCACATGCCATAGTGTCTGCAGTTTTAATAATTTCATCATATGGATTACCGTGGTTAATCCTGACAGTCGGTTTAACTGTGCTTCCTGTGAATATGTCTTTTTTTATTTTATCCATTTCATGCTCAATGTGTTCGTCCAGATGTCTGTTGATTTCCTCAAGTTTGGAATCATCAAGGAAGAACAAAGGGAGGTTCTCCGCCTCTTTTGCTTTAACATGAATTATCACCAGTTCTGAATCAAACTGTTCGGCAATATCTTTAGCCTGCTGAACAGCAACTTTGGATGCAGATGAAAAATCTGTCGGAACCAGTATTTTCTTCGGTTTGAACATAAAATTGCTCCTGTTGTTATTGTCGGATTAGAATATGATTTTGTTTTGATGCTTTTGAATGTTCAGATTTTAAATATGGTTTGAAAAATAATCAAGAAAATTGTCTGACCTCTTGGAAGTTTCTTCATTATTGTTAACAGAAGTGTATTCGCAGTGGAGCATCAGGCGTGGAAATTCTCTTCCTCCGTAAAGTTTATCACCCACAATAGGGAAGCCGGAGTGCGACAAATAGGCTCTTAGCTGGTGTCTGTTAGCATGCTTAAGTTCAGCGCTGACAACAGAAAAGCCTTTAAAAAACATACGGCAGGTGAATATAACTGGATTTATACCTTTAATATCAAGAACTTTTACTTTTCTACGTTTTGCGGCATCGATGGCGTTGTCCATATACAATCTGTCTGGAAACCTGTTTTCAACTATAGCAATATATATTTTATTAACGTCCTTAATATCAACTTTATTTCCAACAGCAGCAAGGACTCCGTCCGTTTCATGGTCCAGTCTTGAAATGAGCCTGTGTGTGTTTGGTACTAAGTCACTTATGGAAATAGGATCTTCAGGCGTATGACGTTCACTGTGCATAAACGGAGGTTTGTAATAAAAAATAACATCGTTCTTGATAGAGATTATAAAAGAATCTGTATCGTAAATTTGTTCCGTTTGTTTTATTTCCAATAAAGGATTTTCATCGCCTGCAACTTCAATATCTTTTCTGACAGCTCTGCTGTTCAGGTTGACTCTGCCTTCTGTTATATATTTCTTTGCGTTTCTGCGTGAAATACCGTATATCTCACTTAATCTTGCGGACAGTCTCATGGACTGTATTTTACCATAACGGAGCAGAAATGAAAGAATATAGATATTTTAAACAGAATGAAGAGTTTGAAGAAGCTCTCTTTGATATGGAACTTACTGTTATTGAAGACAGTTTTAAAAATGAAGAAACGGTTTACATTGTATATTCAGACACCGATCTTACAGATATTTTCAAGAGCTTCGGAATCGAATTTACAGCAGCAGATATAAACGAAACAGGCTGGGAAGAAAAATGGAAGGAATTCCTCCAGCCCGGCTGGCTTACAGATAATGTCTTCTTTTGCTTTGATGCCGAAACTCCCGCTCCGTCCGGCAAGGCAGTCCGCATTATTCCTGCCCTTGCTTTCGGAACAGGAACACATGCCACAACGCAGGCGGCTGCAAGGCTTCTGGAAAGTGTTTGTCAGGGAAAATCAGTAGCAGATGTGGGCTGCGGGAGTGCGATACTTGCCATAACAGCATCTGTCTGCGGTGCTGAAAAAGTTTATGCTTTTGATATAGATGAACTCGCCATGGGGAACGCCCATGAGAATATTGAACTCAACGGATGCAAAAATATTGAAGCATGGGCAGGTGGAATCGAGAGCCTGAACCATCATGCTGATGTGATAGTGGCAAATATTATTACTTCGGTTCTGAAAGTTATCCACGGTGAGGTCATAGCAAAACAGCCGGAATATATAGTTTACTCAGGCATACTTCAGGAAGAATATGAAGAATTTATGTCAGATATAGATATTTCCGGCTATGTGGTTGAGGCTGTGGAAGAAGTTAAGGAGTGGAAAGGAGTGCGTCTTAAAAGATGTTAGGAGTAATAGGTGATGTGCATGGATGTGTCAGGACGCTTGATGCTCTTCTGAACAGGCTTTTCGGAGAATACGACATTCACCGGCTGATTTTCCTTGGTGATATAGTTGACAGAGGCAGATACTCCAAGGAGGTCTGCGATCTCATTATAGAACTTAAAAAGGAGTATGATGTTACTCTCCTGCTGGGCAATCATGAGGATGTCATGATGGACTACCTGCGCTCCTCTCTTCGTTACGGTTTTAAACAGTTTATGAAACTTGGGGGAGACAAAACAATAAGCTCATTCACCGGAGGGCGGTTCGACAAAGAAATGGCTCAGGGAAAGGATGTTTCTCTCCTTGCCTACAAATACTTTGAGCCTTATATGGACTTCTTCAACTCCGCAGTTATATGCGATTCAATGGATTACGGTTTTCTCAGACTCCATTTTTCCCATGCCGGGATTGGTGATGGTTCGGGAAACGGAGATGATGAATCCTTTAGTCCTCAATTCCGCTTTGCATGGTCAAGGAATACTGATAGGCGTAAAACAACATACTTCGGATACACAATGGTTCACGGTCATACTCCTGTGGTAAAGATTGACCCGCAGATAAATCCTAATAAACCTTACATCAACCGGAATAAGAAAGGAGAGATATGCTCCATTAACCTTGATACAGGATGTGTTTACGGTTATTTTCTTAGCTCAATGATTATTGATGATAACGGTGATTTTGAGTTTGAGTCAGTAAAATATAAGGACAAAGGCTGATGAAGAGAATCTGGCTTGATGAAGTTGAAGGTTCATCCTGCGAACTGCGGGATGATGCTCATCATTATTTAAAAACAGTTCTGAGAAGCAGAGAAGGGGATGAATTCGGTATTCTCACCCCTGAAAAGTTTTGTATGGCGAAGGTTTCCCTGATAACTAATAAGTTTACCGCTCTTGAGATTTTGTCCGAACGTCCTGCTGTTAAACCATCATACAGTCTGGCTGTTTATCAATGTGTCCTCAAACGTGAATATATGGATTTTGCCGTTGAAAAGTATGCTGAACTTGGGGTGACGGAGATTATCCCTGTAATCAGCGCCCGCAGCATGAAGGATGTTAAGGATAAATCATTCAGCAGATATCATGATATTGCGGTTAAGGCTGTTCTCCAAAGTGAAAATGAGCATGTTCCTGTTATTATGCCCCCTGTGGAGCTGGCTGATATTCAGGCAGATAATGCAGAAAAGCTTCTGTTTTATGAAAGGAAGGAGGGCAAAGAACCGCTTAAGATTCAATCCCGTGATGTCGCCATGATAATAGGCTGCGAGGGCGGGTTTGAGGATGCGGAAGTGGAAACCCTCAAATCAAAGGGCTTTCGTGTGGCATCCCCTTTTACTCCTGTTCTGAAGGCGGAAACCGCCGCTGTGGTTTTCACAGGGCTGGTGCGCATGGAGCTTGAATGACGGATTTTCAGTTTACAGATGATGATATAAAGTTTATGAGTCTTGCAATCGAGCAGGCCCTTGAGGCACGCTCAGAGGGCGAAGTACCTATCGGTGCGGTGGTAGTGAAGGACGGAGAAGTGATAGGCAAAGGCAGAAACGCAAAAGCCGTTGCCAAAACAGCCACAAGCCACGCTGAGATAATAGCCATCGAAGACGCCTCCAAAAACACAGGCGACTGGCGGCTTGATGAATGCAGCCTTTATGTAACGGTCGAACCGTGCCTGATGTGCGCCGGAACAATAATTCACTCCCGCATACGCAACGTGGTTTTCGGTGTGCCCGAACCTAAGTTCGGCGGAGTAATCAGCCTTGCGAACACCTTTGATATTCAGGGGCTTAACCACAAGGTAAACTACAGACACGGTATCTTTGAGGATGAGATCAGAGAGATGCTCAAGAGCTTTTTCAGAGATTTAAGAAACGGAAGGCTTTGATTTTTTCCCTGCGTGTCCGTAAGCCGGAATAATAATCCCCACTATTATCATGAACATACCTATAAACTGCGCCGCCGCAGTTGTCTCTTTCAGAAGCATATGCGCCAGAATAACCGTGAAAACAGGCTCAATTGACGATGCTATGCAGGTGAGCGAAGAACCTATCTCTTTTAATGCCTTATAAAGTAGGATTGTTGACATTGACGAAGGCACTATCCCTATAAGCACAGCAAGAAAAAGCTGATAAGGCGTCAGATGGAAAACATCTGTTCCGGTGATAAAAAACAGAACTGTGGACGCTGTCAGCATAAAGAAGAAGGTCAGCGCAAAAGCATCTATATTATCAAGTATATTCCTTGTAATAATTATGTAGGTGGAGAACATCAGCATAGCAGCAAAGGCAAACCCCATGCCTGTAATGTTCACATCGGAGGCAAAAGCCTCATAAAGCACAAGTGCCGATCCTGCGAATGCTGTGACTGCTGCTATAAGATGCAGCCTGTTAAGCTGTTTTCGGAGAACCGCCCATGAAATCAGTATCACAGCCGTTGGGTAAAAATAAAAAATAAGTTCCGTAGTTACAGCGGAGATGTATTTTACTGATGAAACAAAGAAAAACGCCTGCGGCAAAAACAAGCAAACCGCAACAAGCATGATTCTTACAATATTTGCTTTGCTTGTCATGAGAACCGGAAGTTTTCCGCTCAGAACAAGAAACACAGCTATTGACAATGCAC
>OBLN01000601.1_pt1 | contig 12945 bp, 9 predicted proteins | sample 1519301 | NCBI WGS metagenome assembly OBLN01 (sample SAMEA2452533, study PRJEB22499) | sediment metagenome | reverse complement strand
TTTCCCCGACAGCTTTTCCTGTAAGGTCTATTGTTTTTGCTGTAGCCATCTTAGATCACCCCTGCTTGGATTCCCTGCTTATGTGCAGGATGTTGGGTTCGCCAAGGTCGGCTTTCTTTGCCCTGATCGGGTCTCTGAGCCTTATAAGCCTCTTTGAGGGTCCCGGAACACTGCCTTTGATCAGCACATAGTCCCCGCGGACGAGACCGTAGTTAAGGAACCCGCCTTCGGGAGTAATTTCTGCTCCTTCGGATCCGATCTTGAGGATGCGCTTGTTGAACTCAGTCCTCTGGTGGTATCCCATCTGACCCATCTGCGGGACTCTCCAGGAGACGTGAGCCGGGGGCCACGGACCAAGGGTACCGATCTGCCTTAAGCTTCCCTGCCTGGAGTGCTTTCCCTTCATGAGCTGGATGCCCCAGCGCTTTACGGGTCCCTGGGTACCTTTACCTATGGTAATTGCGGCTGTGTCAACAAGAGTTCCGTTCTTGAAAACATCGGTAACGCTTACAAGGGTGCCGAGGATTGACTTTGCGTATTCGAATTTGGTGCTGAGGTCTCTTGCACTGATTCCGGATTCCATGATGTCCGGCACTTTTTTGGGGACACCTGTAAGGCTCTTCGGAAGGGTGTAGGTAACAGCTTTTATGTCGCTTACTCTGCCTTCTTCGATCAGTTTTCCGATATTTTCAAGAGCTTCAGCCTGGTTCTCTGCTGCAGGGATTGGGATCCTGCGCTTGAGTTCAGGGTCAAGGTCTGCTGCCCAGACCTCGGCGATTGCCTTTTCCCCGGTGCTGTCTTCTGCGTAAGCCCTGACGGCTGCGACTCTGATTGCAGGAGTTTCGATTACAGTCACTGGTACGGAGATCTCCATACCCTGGGTAAGGCTGTTCTTTATATCATCAACCATGATCACGTGGGTCATACCCACCTTATAACCTGCAAAACTCTGCAGCTTTGGCTCGCCCGTAGCCTCAGGCCAGGCTCTGAACCTTGGAATGTGGCTCTTAGCCCTCTTGCGCGGACTGAATGCGAGGGAACCTCGTTTTGGTCGGTGTATGCTTGCCATATTTCTACTCCGTAAACTTCAATTGAAATGCCAGCCCCTCCGGTCGAAGCAACACTGGTGACAAAAGAGATATGCTCTGGATTCCCCGAACGCTACCAGGTGGGGGAGGGATGGCATCAGACCTGCCGGCATAAAGCCTCGAGCAGGCCGGAGTTCTATACTCCTGGTACCCTACATTCCTTCAGGCATCTGCAGATATTCGGTTCCCTTCAGCCCCTGCTCCCGCAGGAAACCTATGGTTGAGGGACCGACCTTACGATCCTGGCAGACCCAAATCCAGGCACTCGGCCCTGATTTGAAACATATAGCAATCTGACTTTGAAACTTCAGTATTCAGTAACCTGATCTTTAACTCAGTTAACCTGATTTGAAACTTCAGTATTCAGCAACTGCAACCGCAACTCATCGAAAAACTGGAACAGTTTCGTGCGATTTTAGACGCCTCCGAGGCGCCAAAAGCGGGCGTTTCAAAGCATTGGCCCTTTGACACTTATGTTGATCCGACTTTTCTCACTGGCTTATATTCAATGCAGGAATTCTACCGCGAAACGATAGAAAGCCCTTACTTCCGGAGATTTCCGGGAGTTTAGCATTAAGCATCACATTGATCTGATTAAACATTCCAGACACGAATATGCCTGAAAATTCACATCTCTGATGTACTTTGCCTTTAAAGGGCATACCTAATATATAAAGCCTTTGCAGAGCAGGAGAAAAAATAAAAAAGAAGAATCAATTACAGGAGAGAAAATAGAGAGTAAATTAAAAAGTCAAAGACTGTCAGGTTGCCCGGTCATGAGGAATGTACGGAAACCCCGGATACACAGAAAAAGCCCGGATACGCAGATGTGAATTGTGCCCTATATAATACATTCAGGGCAACAGATCTTTTCTGTTTACAGACCTGAAAGGGACCGGGAAACGAAAAACCTGAAAAACGTATTTCAGAGGTTTTCGAGTAGAACCGAAAAAGCTCAGGATTCTACCGGCTTTTCGGCAGAGGGCTTTTTTACAATTATCGGGATTTTCCTTCCCCTGAAATTGATCCCGCCTGCAAGTGTCACACCCTCTGTTTTCCGGACTAATTCGGCACAGGCGCTGTCAAGGCTGGCTATGATTGTTTTTTCTGCTACCATTTCGATTCGCCCTCCGGTCCCCAGGACCGCTTTAAGGATTCCCTGGACCTGAAGGGCAGTAGCATTTTCTGCGACTTTTATGAGGTATGTTTCAAATGGCATCGAAAAACCCGGGGCTTAAAGCTTGATCCTTGAGATAGCACCTGTGCGCAGTTGCATTTCAGGGGCCTGCTTTGAGATTATCAGATTCACAGGCGTGATGAGATTCAGTGTGGAGCCTGGGCTCGGGTTCTGGTCTATGACCGTACCTGCAACAGCGGCAGAAGCAGATTCCGAAATATTTCCGACTTTTATCCCCTGAACCCCGAGCAGAGAAACGGCTTTTTCAAGGACCATTCCTGCAACGTTAGGGACCAGTTTATACTCAGGCATGGAAGTTTCTGCGGCTGCTTTCTTCGGGACTGTGGGAGGTGCTGCCGAACTTATTGCCGAATTTTCAACCCGTGCTTTCGCCGGAGGTTCTGCAGATGTTTTTATCAGAGGTTCTGCAGATGTTTTTAACTGAGGCTCCGCAGGTGCATTGACAGAAGTTTCGCGGGACACAACGGGTATGCTTGCGGACCGGTTTTCAGTCTGCAAATTTGAGGGTGTATCAGGCGTGATTTCATGTAATATTTCATTAGCTGCGACCTCTCGGGCTATTGTTTCTTTGGCTACTGTTTCCTTGATATTCGTTTCTTTGAACTCCGTTTCTCTGGTTGCCGTTTCCTTTATAACGGCTTCGGGAATGGGACGAAGAGGCTTTTGAATTACTGTCCCTGCTTCTCCTGCCGAGATTACGAGGTCAATTTTTGAGCCTGCTCTGACTTCGAGCCCTGGCTTCAGACTCTGGGAAAGGACTATTCCGGGTTTTTTGTTTGTCGAAAATTGTTCTTTTATTCCGCCTGTCTCAAACCCTGACTTTTGTATTACCTGTTTTGCGCTTTCGAGCTCAAGCCCGAGAAGGTCCGGGACTTTGAAGACCTTTACTGAGACCACCAGAGAAATTGCAGAGTCGACTTTGACTTCCGAACCCGTTGTGAGGCTCTGAGAGAGGACAAGGCCCGACCCCCTGTCCGAAGGCTCCTCTTTTATCCCTTCAAGCCTGAGCCTTGATTTTTCAATGAGAATTTTTGCGGCTTCGAGCTTGAGCCCTGAAAGCTCAGGGACTTTTACGGAAAGAATTTTAGAAATTGTGAGATCAACAGCTGCCCCGGGCTCTGCAAGCGAGCCTTCCGAAGGAAGCTGACCAAGGACCGTGCCCTGGGGCCTGGTGCTTTCTTTTTCAAGGATCTCTCCTGTTTTAAATCCTGCTTCAAGCAGTTTATTTTCGACTTCTTCTTTTGAGAGCCCTGCAAGGTCAGGGACTTCTCTGCACGAGGAAATATCAGGTTTTTCCGGAACTGCCCTTAAAGAGAACTCTATCGTGCTGAGGTTTTCCGGGCTGAGGATGTCATCGGCTTTCGGCATCTGGAACCTCAGTTCTTCACCTTCGAGAGCGATATTTGTCTTTAAGGTTACATTCATGCTGCTGACAAGGTACTTTGAGCCGGACTGCACTTTTTTAAGCCCGCGGTCCATTTCGGCAAGGGAAGAGGCAAAAGAGCTTACAAGGTTTGAGGAAGAGAGTACGGGTCTGCTTTTCTGCAGAACGGAAATCTTTGATTCGAGTTCTGCTTTTTCATTTGCAAGCCCTGTTACCTGCGCTGCAAGGATGTTTTTTTCCTGTTCAAGCGTGAGTTTTTCAAGAAGCAGCCTGTCAGAACTTTCTTTATAGGCAACGGCTTCTTTCTGGACGGTCTGGAATTCGATTTCCGCATTATTCACTCTGGTCAGGAGGCTGGAATAACTGCCTGCATCTATTGCCCCTGATTTCCTGAAGGCTTCCAGACTGCTCCTGAGATCGGTTATAGTTGTCATTCTATCTCTCCCAAAAGAGCATTTTCTGAAAAGGGCATTATCCCTCCCTCACCTTTGCAGATGCAGGAATTGACACTATTTTTGCTTTGATGCAGCTTGAGCCCTGCACATCGTAACTGTAGAGGGAGTTGTAAGAGGCATTGAGAGGAGAGGCGTTGAGTACGGGCCTGTATCCTCTGACCCGGTTTTTGGAGTCCCTTTCTTCTTCAAGCTTCACGGTAAGCGACATTTTGAGCTCAAGGTCGACTTCAGGGATATGGTACCATGCAGCCTGGATATCATATTCGCTGAGGGCTTTTTCTTCGTCAATCTCTATCTGGGTCTTTATGGAGTTCCTGTCAAGAGCCAGCTGGGTCTCAGCAACGGAACGCCCGACTTCCCCCAGAAGCCTGGAAAGAGGGGTGATAAGCACTTCTCCGATTTCTTCCCCGTCAATAGCCACAATTATAACTCCTTTAAATAAGTTTCGAAACGAATATGAAAAAACACGTCAGTGCAGCCATCCTGTGAAGAGGAAATACAGAGCCGCATATGCCGTGACTGCAGCCAGGATCCTCATTATTTAAGAGAACCTGCCCGCAGTAAGAAGTGTTTTACTGAAATTTTCAGTTTGAGTTTGTTGAGGCAGTAGCCTTAGCTGTCATCAGCCTTAGCTGCCACCTGTCTTAACCGTAACCTTCGGAATCGTCCTCTCAGGGGCAGGGACAGGCCTGAGTGTTGTTCTCAGCAAGCTTGTGCCTTCTTCCTTAAAGGAATATTTCGAGCTATATTTTGCATTAAATGTAGATGTATAAGCAACCGTTGTCGTATTTTCAAAACTTGTCTTGCACTTCCCAAAAAGGATTTTCGCAAGCCCGCCAGACTCCATACTGCCGCTGACCTTTGACTGGTTGGTCAGCTTGAATTCACTCCCATAAGTGAGCTCTGTCGAAGACTCTCTCATCATGGTTATTGTCATCTTGACTTCGATAACGGATTCCGTAAACTCGTAAAAGCGAGGCTCAAGTCCGTAAGTCAGAAGCGACATAGGTTTATCGTTTGTAACCACGCTGCTTGCAGTGACATTGCCATCAGCGTCCGTAGTCTCTTCGATATACATTACAACGCTTCCAGCATCAAGCTCTGTTGATGCAAGAGTCTGGGCAACCTGCACCGAGTTCATATCAAGAGCCATCTGCCCCTCCGCAATTGCGAGGGCCATTTCCCGAATCATGTCCCCAAAGGGAACATTCAATAGTTCCTGACCGACACTTACCATATTACTTATCCCCTTAAAATTAAATAAAAACTGAGTAAGAAAATTAAGACATTAATGATATAAAATACTTTTTGAAAATAATAAGAAACAAATTTAAAAGTCCTTAAGAAATATTTCCCAAAGATTAACAAAATATTCTCCCCAGACACCTACATATTCTGTCCGGAGATCAAAACCTGTAAAACATAAGGAAAAAAACATTATCAACAAAAAAGAAAGTTTGAGTAAAAATATAAAAAAAGATAAAAGAATAATGTTATATTGTTTACATCAGGTAAGGACAAATTTATACAGGCAGTGAAGAAGAAGTCCTCTCCCTTTTCATCCTACCCTGAGCCGCTGAAAGACACTCAAGTGTACAGTAAATGGCCTTCTCCTCCACTTTTTTAAGAACTATGAATTCACTCCCGCAAATAGGACAGTTTTTTCTTACATAATCCATCAAGCATCACCCGCTACTTTAACATGAAGTTTTCCACAATATTTTTTGACAGGCAGTACCTGCATATTTTATTTGAAATTAAACAATTACGGACCTATGAGAATATTATTACTTAACTCAATTCATTAAATATACGTCTATGCCACCCCATACATTTATTTTCAAAATTTTACACCGACTCATTATTTAATCGTAAAATACGATTGTACATAGCTAGATGTTAGATGAGTAAATAACCTTAGGAAACTTAGTTCCTGAATATTGATCCTGAAAAAGTTAGGGTGTTTAAAAGAAGCCCACGCGTAACTAAAAAATTGGAAAATAAATAAAAAAAATAGAAAAGGATTAAAGAAAAAAAGAACTATGGGAGAAAATTACATTCCTTCTTTCTTACGTCCGAATATGAACATTAATCCAAGTATGCCTGCTACAGGGAGGGCGATAGTTGGGAATTCAGGAATATCTACACCGGGAGATTGAGTTGCTACATCATAGCTTTTAATTACTGCATTTGGATCAATTGCGGAATTGCTTGTATCCGATATTGTAATCAAACCGTCATAACCTGAGACTCTGACAAGGAAATCATAGGTATTTGTTGGATATGCTGTGTAACTGATACTATCTCCATTTGACACTGAAGTCCAAGTATTTCCACCATCATTTGAGATCTGTACTGTAAGAGAACCGTCTGCTACAGTTACACTAAAAGTCCGATCATGAGTGCCTAACTTCTGATAATAAATATCACTTACATGCGCTTTTATAGTTGTTGGATTTCCACCTGTTATTTTCGTAATTATGTTGTTGTTTGTGTCATACAAAGTCATTATAGCGGGACTTGCCATTGCCGTTCCAGCCAAACAGGCAATCAATAAACAGCTCACTAATAGTAACAGAATTTTTTTCATAATCTACCCCTACTTTCCAGATAAGTTACACACCTTTGCTTTCGGAAAGTTCTTTATTAGACCTTTATAAATGTTTAATTCGGGGATCCACTAAAAAAGTTAATATTTTCCCTGAATATTCAGAAGCCCACAGAGACCCCACAGTAGCTGAACTTTCAATAATCAGGTCTCACATACAGAGGCAAGCCTGGGAAATCAATAAAGGGGAGAAATATTCTGAGAAATAACACTAACTGAGTAATGGATTGCGCCTATTTTGAAATTAAACATTTTATAATGTCATCCTATATATCTATCACGAAATATATAAGGATGTGCAAGATTAATATATAAAACAAGATTTATTCACTGTTAATATAGAGATATATAATTTTGAGATATATATTATATAATAAATATGTCGTTCTGCATGATTCAGGTCGAAGCCATTACAGAAATAACAATAAGGATTATCTAAGAATAAGTTGGCTAGGCCAGGATTTTTTATTTATATTTTGTTTTTAATGAATTGAAAAATAGTCTTTTTTATCTGAAAAATTGACCTGTAGTGTTACTTCAATTTCCCTAATTTATTGGAAATAAAAATAAATATCATAGTAATATTTCAAAAGCCAGTAAATATACAAAATAAAATTATAATTCAGTTAAACTGTATATTTTTAAATTACTAAGATTATAACTTTCAATACTTAAAAAGTGTACATATAAGAAAAAAATTAAAGAAAAAATTAAAGAAAAAATTAGAGAAAAAAATTAAAGAAAAAAGGGATAAAATAAATTAAATTCCTTCTTTCTTACGTCCGAATACAAAAACGAGCCCTATTAATGCTGCTACAGGAAGGGCTACAGTTGGGAATTCGGGGACTGATACATTAACACTTTCTGCCGAGTAGACAGAATAAGACTGGGTAATTGAATCCCCGCTGGATTCGGAATAGGTCGTTACGGTTACAGTACCCGGTTTGGTTCCTTTTATATACAGATTTCCGGTATAGGTCTGTGCACCTGATGTAAAAGAAGAACTTGAAAGAGAGTTTCCGAGGCTTGCCCAGCTGCCTGAACTGCCCACTGCAATGGCAGAAGAGCTTTGAAGGTATGCAAAAAGCCCATCCGTTGCAGTGAGAGTTACATGATATGTTCCTGGAGTATTAATCCTTATACTTGTCGCAACAGAAGCAGCGGACTCTCCATCCGGAGTTATAGTTATATCATCCGGTGTTAATACCGTATTACTGGCACCTGCCAATCCCGCTATACAAACAATCAATAAACCGCTAGCTAATAGCAATAACATTTTTTTCATAAATACACCCCTACTTTCCAGAAGTATCTACCCTTTATTATTGGAAAGTTTTCTAAATTAGACTTATAAAATTCTTAATTTAGGGAGAATCCATCAAAAAGTTAATATTTTTTCGGATACCAGAGCGTCCGCTCAATGCTTCTTTAGTCCTTGTATTCTATGCACCTGTAATTTCCATACATAGACGAATGCCAGAAGCAAACATGGGGGAAGAAAGATTATTCCAAGAAAGAATACTAACCATTAATGGGTTGCAGCCAATTTTTAAATCAATCATTTTATAATGTCAAATGTTATATTTGACAATAAATATATAAGGATGTTCAGACTAAATATATAAAATAAGATTGCCGTGCTCGATTTAAAAACATAAAAGTCAATGAATAGAAATAAAAGGCAAAATTTGAAAGCCAAAATCCAGACCCTCCTTTGACAAAAGAAAAACAATATATAGTACATAGATGCCGAATTTTCAATTTAGAGTATTCTTACTGATCCTCCTTAGTTTTCCTAAAAGGCCTTACTTTATAAAGGCTTAAAGTAGCCGTTTTTCACTTGAGTTTATGCTTTTAGTAATATTTGCATAATTTAAATCTATTTTTAATCAGAATAAATGTCAGATTAAAATCCATAAGTAAATGGATATAAAGATAAAAATAATAAATTAGTTCAACCGTCTATTTTAAAAGACATATAATATAAAATTTAGATACTTAAAAAGTTGAAAAAAGGAATCTTAGCAGGGACCAAAATAAAAAAATAAAAAAAGGACCAGAATAAAAAAGATTTAGAGTAAAAAATCAAAATAAAAAAGGTTAGAATAAAAAGGGTCAAAACAAAAAAAATCAAATAAAAAGGATTAGAGTAAAAAAATCAAAATAAAAAAGGGCCAGAATAAAAAATTAAGTAATCTATAATTCAAATCCACCAAAATTCTCTTCTTATTCTTCTTATTCTTCTTATCCTTCTTATTTTTCTTATTGTAACCTCTAACTCCATTTTTGCTTTAAGTCCTGATTATTCTCCGGCTTTTAGCCCTGATTTAATATCGAATTTGATTGTTCTATCAAGTTTTATAGAGCCATGTTCCTCGAGAGGGTCATGTTCCTTTCTAGAGCCGTGTTCCTCTATAGAGCCATCCCGGTTTCCGCAATTATACTCCCTTTAAGTTACAATTTCAGCAGAATCTCAGTTGTTAATAGTCGGTTTAACATACCATTTAACGTACCGAAACCTGGCAGCTCAAATGGAATGCCGAACCATAAACGTAGTATTGCCTTCTACTTTTTCAGATTCCAGATCGTTTCCGGATACTGAAACTTTATGTTCTCCTTCATTTATTTCGGACTTTATTTTCGCTTCATAGAAGTAATCGCCATCCAGATATGAAACATAGGTGACATTTACTTTCTCGTTAGCTGAAATTGAAACTGAGGGTTTGGATTTTAATGCGGAGGAGGGTGTGACTTTGATTTTCAGGGTCCCTTTATCGATAATATTTGGTGTTATTTCGATTTCAAAGTCCGGAATTGAAGTGTCGACTATGATTTCATCAAAAGCAGAGACACTATTTCCGAAGATATCCGTACATACGGCTTCCACAAAGAAATGGTCTCCGTTCCTTACAATATAATTGCCAGTCCAGTTAGCTCCATTCAAGGATGTCAGCTCAACTGATTCGGGCTCAAAGCCGTCTCTGGTAACCAGACATATGGCAGCCTGAAGAGGGATAGGATAGGTTACAGTAAAGGTTGTTGCAGTCTTGCAGGGATTGGGAGAGATATCCAGAACGACTTTGGGAGCCCCGGTATATACCTGAGTCTGTGCGTCCGGTTCGGGGTGCTCGGGTTCCTCATTGCCTGCCATATCAACGGCTTTTGAACGGAAGTAATAGGTCTGATTGTCTTCTCCGGTAAAGCTGGAAGAGTTATCTATAGTTTTCGGAATCCAGGTCTTCCAGTTCACCCCGTCCGTGCTCGAGTCTATGGAATAATATGCTATCCCTGACATGTCATCCGTACCGTTCCAGGAAACGGTAAAGGTCTTATTATCCGTGAATGCAGGGAGCTCCAGTACACTTGAGGTTGGAGGTACTGTTTCCACGGTGTTAGAGTCCGAAACAAATACGGACAGGTCTGAGAGAGGTTTGAAAGAAATGCTGTCCCAGGAAACATTAACTGGCACTATTTCACCCGGCACCTGCTTCAAGCCGAGTGTGAGGTTATTTTCGCCTTCCTGCAGGGCTATGGGAACTTCAATGTGCTGCCACCCTTCGGCTTCACCGATCCCGTCCGACCAGACAGTTTCTCCGTTAACTGCGACGAATTTCAGCTGGAAATCTTCTTGAGAAGTTGAGTTAAAGTCATCTATTACGTATGCTGAAAGCACGGCCATAGTGTCTTCTTTACACTTTATGCTTTGAGAGATCTCACCAGACTGCCCCGGATACTCGGAAAGACTGCCGTTATAGGAATTGATTATCCTGTAAGCATAGGAGGAATTTACTCCCAAACCGTTTGCGTACGAGCCTGTCATATATTCGGTACTTGAATTGAAAGTCCATCCGGTTGAGCCTTCCATTTCTCCGTTTAGAAGTTTCGGGAGCGCGGAAGCATTGGTGTACTTGGGATCGTTAAGGTGAGAGAAAGTGTTATTATTTTCAATATATAGGTGGACAGACCTGTAAGAGAAATGCCCGGGCTCTTCCTTGAAGAGGGCAAACTCAAGTTTTGACCTGTCGCTTTTCAATTTATGGCGAGTATATGTCATATTCTTCTGCCAGACCCCACCGTCTTCAAGAGGTACGGAGAGCTCCTGAATTACCTCCCCGTCCACTTTCATCTGGAGGATGTAATTTACATTCTGAAGCTCATGGTTTTCAATTCCGACCGTAACTGTAATCGGGACATTGATAAGGCTCTCATTCGGGTAGCCTTCGGCTTTTCCGTCCGGGCCGAGGAGGTACAGCATTGTAAATGTCTCTTTTTCCCGTGTCATCTTGGCATATGCAAGCATTGCACTGGAAATGATTATCGACCCTATAAGGGCGATTACAAGGGCTTTTTCAATTTCCGGAGGCAAAGGCTTTTTTCGGGCTTCCGGCCTTATCTCCCTTGACTGGTTTCCGGTTTCCGTACCGGACTGGTACTTCAAGCCCTTTGCTTTGACTTTGCTTTTAGACCTGTGAAAACGCCTGCTTTCGGCAGGAGATGCCATCTCTTCAGGTTCGAGGTATTCATCAACCTCTTCTTCCCTGATAGACCTTATGAATTCTTTAATCGAAAAAGAAAATTGCTCACTTTCGTCCTTTAATTTTCGTGTAAGAATTGCAAGAATACTGAAGAAAGCCGTAATCCCGAGAATGGATATGACTATCGGGGCAGGACGGTAACCCCAGGGAAGCAGGCTTATTAAAAAGCCGTCAAAAACTGTGAGTACAAGACTGAAGCCAACACTTAAAGTGAAACGTTCTATTCCGCTGATCTCTTTATTGCCCGGAAAAAGTGCGGATATAAAAGCATAACCCGGGACGAAAAAGAAAAGAGATAGAGCTACGGGAATCCTGAGAAATGTTTCATTGAAAGGAGGAACAAGTACAAAAATAGCTCCCAGGCATGAAAGTAAAGTAACTGCAAGTAAATCGTCTACAAAAACACATTTTTTCAAGTGCGGCATTCTGCTATGAAGTAATTCAACAAGAGATATAATATTTTCCCAATTTTTAAAATAATTTTGGGGAACTTTGAATTTAGATAGATAAAGACGTAATGCCGTACTCCAGAACCTGCAGTTCAGTAAAGTACAATTAAATAGCCGGGAAGACCAAAGGACACAGATATTTATACGGATAGATATCCAGTTCTCTGGATATAATTTTTTATCGGAATATCCTAAAAATGTTACGTATAAATTCTCAATTGATAAATCAACCAATTGTATAGATTTATCAATTGTATAGATTTATCAATTGTATAGATTCTCCAGAATATTTTGATTCGAAAACTATTTACTTTCTTAAGAGTTAGTGCCTACAATTATATTATTAATCGGACATGCATTACATTAGACATGCATTCATTGGACATGCATTCATTGGACATGCATCACAATTGGGTATATGTTATAATTGGGCATATGTTACAATCGGACATATCTTACAAAAGCTAAGTATCTTGAGAAGCTAAAGCTTTCATAGATGCTTCATAGATACCGGAGTTTCTGTGACAGAATAATAAAAAAATCCGACGGACATTAAAAAAGTAATTATTGAAAATAAAAAAACCCTGGGGGATAAGTAAGTGGCTGGATCCGAAATGCCTGATTTTCTTGATTTTTCTTCAGCTTTATCAGGCGGGCTTACGATAGAAATTATTCTGCTTATCGCAATAATTGCAATTTCAGGATTCATGCTGTATGCTTACATATACTTCTCAAGCAGCAAATGGATCCTTAAATGGTATCGTGCACAAAAGATCCAGAGAAGCGAAAAACCACTCCTGTATTCGATTCTTGACGACCTTTCTTCGAGAGCGGACGTCCAGCCCCCGGAGATATACGGTTTCGAATCAAAAATTCCTTCGATGTTTACAGTCGGCCATGCAAGCAAATCCCAGCTTGCCATCTCTACATCTATGCTTGAAATGTTTGGAGAACTGGAGCTGGAAGCTTTGATAGCCCATGAAATCGGGCACATAAAAAACAAAGACGTGGGCAAAAATACATTCGTAGCGTTTCTTGCCGGTACAGTAATGTCTTTCCCGAGCTTTGCGATGTGGTGTTCCATGCTCTCAGGCTTCGGCCAGCCGGAAGACCCTGCACCCAGGTTCTTCAGGTACATAGGGACCGCAATTGCAGTTCCGCCTGCAGCCATTTTAATACACCTTACAAACCCCGCAAAAAGAGAGCTTGAGGCTGATAAAGTAGCAGT
>OBLN01000600.1_pt1 | contig 12956 bp, 14 predicted proteins | sample 1519301 | NCBI WGS metagenome assembly OBLN01 (sample SAMEA2452533, study PRJEB22499) | sediment metagenome | reverse complement strand
ATCGATTTATGTTAAAAGAAAACTCAGCTCGGACATGAGAGCTGAGTTTTTACAAAGGGGGTAGGGATTATTTGTTATCTACATCTAAAGTGAAGGTTTCTTCCATATCAAAACCTTTCACAGTGTACGTTCCAGCGGATAAACCTTCAACATCCAACTTGATTGTTTCTTCAAAAGGAACCAGCGCCATGGTGCACATCATATCCTCAGGACGTTCAGTATATATGTTTAATTGAAAGGTTGATTCATCAACCATTTCAGCATTACTACTCACGATGGATGTACATCCGTCCGGTAAATTGCCCACAACTTTTACATGCACTTGAACCGGAAAGGATTCCAAAATTAGTATTTGAAGACTGTCTACATAGACATTTTGTTGATATCCTTCAAAATCGTCCCTGGCTGGTTTACTAATTGGATCATCGGATGAAACCGGCATATCCGGTTCAGGATCAACCACTGGGGAGGATTGGCATGCAGTAAGAACAGTAATAGACATCAACATTACCGTGAGTATTATTTTGCTTAAAAGTTTTTTCATTTTCTTCTCCTTCATCTACTTTATAAGATTAAGACGGGGAAGATGAATGAAAAGTTCCGTATGACTACAGCTAATGGGTAAGTTTGATTATTCTTGTTGCTTTTGGGATTTTGGCAACATGCGGATAAATGGGATCCCACATAGTACCAAAGCAGCGCTCAGCGTGAATGTAAAGCGCAAATCGATCAAATCTGCCAGCGCACCAATGATCAATGTAGCTAAAGCCATCAAAACAAAATTGAAGAACATGTATACCCCATTGGCAAAAGAACGATTGTCTGGGAAGTTTTCCAGCACTATTGCCATAATCACCGGTGTTATGGAAATACCAAAGAAACCAATTAAAATTAATATTGGTACTTGAAGTAGTCCTTTCGTTTGGAGGAAGAGAAACATGAAAATGGGAGTTGCAATAAATGAAATTAACAACATGCGCCTTCTTCCAAAGCTATCACTGAGCGAACCTGCCAGAAATGCCCCAATAACCCCAGCTGCTTCCAAAATGGATAAAGAGGCTCCTGCAACCCATAAACTGGATCCTTCCGATGTGAGGAAGGTCGGCATATAAGTTGTCAGTGTGACCATCATCAGCGAACGCGCAAAAATTAAAATTGCCAGTGGTGTCATCACGGGTCGCATTTTTGCCAAAGCAGTTTTCCATGGTATATGATTGCCATTATTTCTGGGTAAAGTGGTAATGGATTTTAATTTTGTGTAGAGGAAAATTGAAGTCAGAATACCTGCTAACATCAACCAGGGTAATCCCTCCAGTGTGAGGTACCCAATTGCTGTTACAACGATTAATGGGCCAAACGCCCTACCCAGTTCTCCACCAACCATCCAAAAACTCATCCCTCTACCAAGTTTTTTCCCAGCTAATGTGCCGCTGAGGACGGGACCAACTGCATGTAAGGAAGCAGAACTTAAGCCGGCAATAACCAGCAAAAATATTAAAAACCCATAGGTTGGGGCAATACTTAATAAACTCATTGCGGAGCCGGTGAGAGCAGGCGTTAGAATAATTAATAATCGCAGATTTTTTCGATCGGCAAGATGACCAATAAATGGCTGTAATAATGAAGGTATCTGAAGAAATACCGATAACAGCCCAGCTGCTGTGTTTGTGAGAGTAAATTTGCTTATAAGGACTGGTAACAGTGCTGGAAGGAAAGCGGTGTATGTATCATGTACTGCGTGTGCAGTAGAAACGATGGTAACGCCACCCGTTTGAAATTTTTCTTGTTCAATATTCGGTTCAGTGTTCATTTTTTCTCCCTGGCAGTTATTTTACTTCAACCCTCTCATAATGCACAGATGCATCGTTTACAAAGTTTCAAAACGATGTAATTTGTCAAAAAATTTTGTAAAATTTAGATTATTGTTGGCTAATTATTTCTTTTTTCTTCTTTTCGTCATCATTGACCATAGCAATAATACTGGCCAAATCCATGCTAAATCGACTTCCAATCCACGGGGTGTGGGTTCACTGGTAGGATCGAAGCGAATAAATAACAATTCTTTTTTATGTTTCAATATATCTTTGCGATTGGTTTCAATTCCTAATTCTCGCAAGTGAGGGTTGATGAATGATGGTTTGTTATTGAGGAGCCATTCGATGATGGTGATCAGTTCATCATCCTGTGTAACGGGTACGGCGACCATTTGCTCACTGCCATCATAGGTCTGAATGGTGACTTTTGGATCTGCCTGTAAATTTCGATACCATTTGGATTGAATGCCTAATGTATTGGCAATGTATTTAATCCCGTTGATTTGAAAAAATTCAAGGGGAGTCTTGGTTGGATTTCCATTTTTATGGTCAATGTAGGTAATAATCATCAAATAACGACCTGTGATCGGGCCTAATCCTAAACGCCAGGCTAAGAGAGGTGCTGTAGAAGAAAACCTGCCGTAAAATGATTGAAAATCTACATTTTTGATTTTTTCAGTAATTTGGTTTAACCCGGATTCAATTTTATTATTCATGTGATTCCTTGTAACTTTTCATTCTTTATCATTTAGTATGACAGAATCTTGGGATGCCCGATCACTTGCATCCGCAACTTCCATTAATATTGTTGCCAGCGTGCGAGCTTCATTGGGAGTAATGAAGATATTTGTTTCTTTGGCTCGGAACAATTTAGTTTCTTCTGCACAAGGTTCATGAAAGCATAAACAAATATTATCATCATAATCGCTATCTGATTTTTCAAAGTTTATATTTACCAGCAATTCGCCACCGATCAATTTAATTTCCATGATGGCCTCCAAACATGAAATTGTCCATTTAAGAGTATTTTACAGGTTTTTTACAAATTAACCAATTTGGAACTGATTGTCAAGGCTATTATTTTTTGATGCCCTTTAAATACGATATAAAATCATTTTTTTCCAAATTATTTGAATAATAATTTCCACCAATCAATTCAATTCCTTCATTGATTAGTAAATCAGCTTTTTCTTGTGTGTCGATTCCTGTAGCAATGGTTTGAATGCCTAGCATTTTTCCAATCGCGATTATCGCTTTGGTTATGGATAAATCATCCTGGTTGTGTGGCAGGTCTCTTAAAATTGACTCAGATATCATAATCGAACGAATTGGCAAACGTTTCATTTGTTCTAAGGCGGAAGGTGTGACCCCATAATTTGCTAAACAAAAATTCACACCGATACTATAAAGATCATACATGTTCTGAATAGCTACACCGGAGTTGTAAAGCAGGTCACTTTCTGAGATCACCAATTGTAAAGAGGAGTTTGGAAGGTTCGTATCTGCCAGAATACATAATATAATTTCGGAAAAATCAGGTTTTAACAATAATTTGCTGGATATATTAACTGCAACATGAACTTTTGGATAATCTTCAATTGACCATTCCCAGGCATCCTGACAGGCTTTCCGCAGCAGTAACTTATTAATTGCAATGATTTGATCACTTTCTTCTAAAGCATGTTGGTAATATTGATTGGGAATAATCCCTCTTTCAGGGTTTTCCCAAACCAATTGAGATTCAGCAAGCAGGACTTCATTTTCTTGTGGCGAACGGATGGATTGATAAGTGATTGTGAACTCATCATTTTCTAGTGCCTGCTTGATTTCTTTTTCTATACGGATTTTTGACAATTGATAATCGTATGATTCTTTATCGAACAGTTCAATTTTTCCTCTGCCATTTGCTTTTGCCTGGTAGACCGCTGATTCAGCATCACGCAGCACTTCATTAGAATTTTGATAACCGCGCGTAAGTAATAAAACACCTATACTGGTACCAATCTCGATCATCTGATCTTCGTAGGCAAATGGTTTTTCAATTTCATCGTAAAGTCTTTGGGTGATCTTAAGGGCATCGGGCAGTCCATTTATTTCTTCCAAGAGAACACCAAATTTATCTTCCGTGAACCTTGCAATTGTATCCATTGTCCTTAGACTATATTTGAGACGGCGAGTAATTTCCAATAAGAATTCGTTGCCAACCTCGTAGCCGTATTTATCGTTGATTGACTTAAATCGATCCAGATCAATTGTAAGAATGGCGGAGTGATAATTATCACGACGACGAATTCTACCGAGAGATTGGTCGATAATTCCAGAGAAATAAATTTTGTTTGGCAAACCGGTTAAAGTGTCGTACATCGCCAGAGAGGAAAGTCGGTTTTCCATAAGTTTTTTGGTTGTTATATTGGTCATTGTTCCAATAAAACGCTCAGCTACACCATCATCATTTCTCATTACTTCGCCACGTGTAACCACCCAAATATAATTGTCGTTAAAATGACGTAATCGGTGTTCATTACAAAATATAGGTGTTTTATTGTCAATAAAATAGCTGATTGCTTTCTGTAATTGATCTATATCTTCCGGATGCACTCTGGTAAACCATTCAGTTGAAAGATTATGGATCGATTCTTGGGTGTGGCCAAGAATATTACGCCAGGTAGCAGAGTAATAACATTCGTTATTCAATAAATTCCAATCCAAAACACCAATTTGGCTACCTTGAGTGGCTGATTCTAAACGTTCACACTTTTCAATTAATAATTGTTCTTTTCTAATGCTTGTTTTCCGTTCACTCAAGAGAGTATTGTAAGCGTTTAACAAATCATTAATTTCACCGGAAAAAGATGCTGGGTCAATTTCCTCTGGAAAAGTCTGATTTTCAGAATGGAGGTTTGTTAGGTTTGTGGTTACTTTTTTAATCGGTTCGAGTAATTTTTGATTAAGTAATAAGTTAAATAATAAGAGCATAAAAAAGACCACGATTCCCGCAATAATCAATATTCTGGCTAATGGTTGATTATTGGAATACCAGGCAATCAAAATTGAAACAACAATGATTGGAATTATCCCAATTACTAAAAAATAAAGGACTGATTTGTAAGTTAGGCGTAGTTTTGAAATAATAGAATTCATTATTCCCCAATTAATAAATCTGAAAAGAATTTAAATAGATGGATAATTTGCATTCCCTAGTATAGCGGAATCACAAAAAAACCACAAATAAAAATGAGGTGAAAGAGTTTAATTATTAATCTAAATACTTATCTGTCGCAAATATCGCTACGATTTCACCAAAGTACACCCGATGATAATCTTTTTGTGGATATTGTGCAGGAATAGACCTTAGAAGGAAATGGGTTGGATCTAAATCTTGCCAGTATGATTTTCTGCACTCATAATCAATTCAGCTTCATCAAACCCAGGACTGGATATTTGAGTTGAAGGTATCGGGGTTAAACCTGTTGTTCGATACTTGTCGATATCCCTTCCGGATTTGGTTCCTAATACATCCAACGCTTTTTTGTATTTTCCCGGAAATGCAGACAATGTAAAAGAATCATACTTTTCCATGAATTCGTACGTAAAACGTTGTGGACGTACTACGGTCATGGCAAAAGGTTGTTTCCACATTGTGCCAAAACTACCCCAGCCCACAATCATGGAATTATATTTTCCTGAATGGTAATCTCCACTGGTAAGCACCAACCACTGTTTGTCCCATAAATGGTGTGGTTTTACTTGCCAATCAACGATATCGATGTTGTTGCGGTGCATACTCCCTCCAGAAATCATTTTTTAGGTAATTAGATTTTACCATGAGAGAGTTGAAGCTAACTTTTATAGATCAATCGGTGGTCAAACACAATTTTTTTAACTGAAAGATTATTGGTTAACCGTGAAACCAACCTTTAAAGTTACCTGATAGTAAGCGACCTGATTGTTCTCGATTTGGCCACGGGTTTCAACAACTTCAAACCAGCGCAGATTTTCAAGGGTTTCTCCAGCCTGGTGAATGGCGTTTTGAATTGCATCTTCAATACTGACCTTTGATGAACCAACTAATTCGATTTTCTTGTAGACGTGTTCAGACATAAAAAACCTCCTATAAAAGATTCTTTTTGATTAACGATACTTAATAAAACGATTGTTTTAAGTATATCGAATTTTGTTCGCATTTGAAGGTGATTAAGAATCTCTTTGAATATCCAAGTGTCTACATTTTGTTTTCCGTATCCATCAAAATTCTGATAGAATCGAATCGATTAGGAAAAACGTTATGACAAGAACAACAAAATTACTGTTATTTATCTTCTTTCTAGTGGCATTTGCATGGATAAGCAATGTGACTGTTGACTCGGTGTTGGCTGCTGATCCAGAATCGTACAGTGGGGAACCACTGTGTTTACCTGGAATTTATGCAATTCAACAAGATGAATGCCTGGCTTTAGGACCTTCTGAGGTATTGGCTACGATGGAGAATAAAGGAATACCTGTTCCTTTTCAACCATTACCCATCTATACACCAGAGAATAATTATTCTTTAGCTCCGGTTCCTTATATTTCTGTTGGAGAAAATTCTTTTCCCTTGTATGCCAGCATTGAAGATGCGATTGCTAAAAACCCTACCCGTTATTTGGAAGCTGGTTTTAAATTCTTAGGGATGTATCAGCGTGTAGATCGAGAAGAAGGAATATACTATCAATTAACAAATGGCTTATGGGTAGATGCAGGAGAAGCCAATACTTCGTGCTGTATTTATAGTGGGCGGACTCAGGGTATGTTGTTCTATCAGAATCCTGCAAATTCCTTCGGATGGATTTTAGATCAGACTGAGGTAAAGAACGCACCGGGGTACTCTGCCGAAAATACTGGTCGAATCCTTTATCGCGAAAATATTGTCCAAATCTATGATGTGGTGGAAGCGGATGGTGTTAATTGGTATATGATTGGCATCGACGAGTGGGTGGAACGTCGCAGGATCAGACAATTTGAGGTGAACACAACTCCACCGGAAGGTGTTGATAACAACCGCTGGATTGAAGTGAATTTGTATGAGCAAACACTTGGTATTTATGAAAATGGGAAATTGATTTTTGCAACATTAATTGCTTCAGGCATGGAACCATTCTTTACCCAACCAGGTGTATTCCAGATATATGAGAAACTTGAAAGAACCACAATGATGGGGGCGTTTGAAGCAGATCGATCTGATTTTTATTACCTCGAGGATGTTCCTTATACTTTGTATTATGATGAAGCACGCGCATTGCATGGTGCCTATTGGAGGACCTATTACGGATTTCCACAGTCCCATGGATGTGTGAACCTTGCAATAAGTGATGCCAGAATTGTGTATGAATGGGCAAATGTCGGTGATTGGGTATATGTGCACGATCCATCCGGTGAAACACCAACAGATCCTGACTTTTATGGAGCTGGTGGAGCATAATAAAAGAAAAAACGCCTCAAAAAAAATGAGGCGTTTCCTTTTTTAATTGAGCCGGACTAGATAAACGCTGGAGCTAATTTAATAATTTGACTAAATTCATTCATAAGGTCTTCTAAATCTTCAATATTGAATTCCTTCATGAGATTATTACCCCATACCACCGCGACAATACAGCAGCAACAAATTACAGCAACAATAATTGCAAGAATAATCCAAAGAGTTTTATTTCCCTTCTTTTTGGGTGGCTCGACCACCTCACCGTAAGTTGGCACACTTGTTGGTTGTGGTGGTTCTGAATAAGATGGGGGAGGTGCTGATTCAAATTTTGGAGCTTCTTCGTACTTTGGTACTTCCTGAAAACCCGAATTCTGAGGTTCTGGTTCAGGTTTTTGATTGAAACGGTCTGAATCACCTGGATCTGGTGCACGAATGGTCATATCGTCATTTTGTCCCATTTTGTTGTTCTCCTTCATTAATAATTTCTAAAGATTGAATAAGATAAGTATACGAATTTATATAGAAACTTCAAAATTAATTGTGATACATTTTTGGTTTGCGCTTACTGGAAATGAACCAGGCAATCAGGATAATCAAGAGGACGACAACCAGGATAGGAACAATCACCGATACTAAAGAAACCACGGTTGATGTTACGTCTTCAGCGATACTTACAGGTAAGTTTCCTGCGCCGGCAGTGGTTGCAGTAACTGCCGGTCTCACAACAGCGCTTTTTATTGCGTGAACCCCTCCTGCGACCAAAAGGCCACACGCTAAAGATAAAACTGGTGAAACCTCGGTGATCACATCCGCACTGGCCGCAAAAACGATCGCTCCAGCGGCAGGACGAATGAATGTTTGGATGATGTCATTGATATGATTAATAGCGGGAGTTGAATCTGCAAAGAACTCGATCAGGGATAGAACTACCAACAAACCAATTATCCACCAACTGGATAAAGCGTCCCAGGGTTGTTGAAGCTTTAGCAGATTTGTGAACCTGGCTAATAATGCAACAACCAGCAAAGGTATGTAGGCATTTAATCCAGCACTGGCAGACAATCCAAAAGCAGAAAATATTCCTAAAACATCCATTTCTCTCCTATAAGTTAAAACCACCCCATGTGCCAGTGAATGCAAACCGAACGAGGTCAATCACAAAAGTTTGAGTAATTGCAACTACCAACCCTGCCAACAAAGGGACCCACGCTGATCGCCATGATAAATATTGATTATCTTTTTTTATTATCATAACAGTTAATAAAGAATAACAAATACCTAATACGACCAAAACCGCTAGTCCTGAAAGGATCGCTAATGGGTAGAGCACCAGAGGATTTTCGGACAATATTGAAAGATCCAACAAAATTGCCAACCCAAACAATCCTGAGAATTGTTTCCAACCCGCGATGGCAGGTTCATCAATCCAATCTTTCCAAAGGGTTTGATTAAAAATAGGATAAATAACTGCCGCCATGCCAAGCCCTAACCCTGTTCCACTGACTAACCGTAGCCAATTTTGGGAAGGATACACAGAAGTTATGAAAGGTACAAAATTCAGGTAAGAATTTACACCATCCACTACAAAAAACAATGCTAAAACTCCCAAAGCAATGAGAATTTTCAATGGTGGAAATTTTCCCCTGCGTCCCCAAAGGGATTGGTAGATCAAACCTAACAATGCACCTAGCTGCATTCCTGAACAGCGAGCACAAAGTGGTAGGGCACGCTCACCCAGGTGAAAGGATCGCTCATCGATGCGGTGACAAACTGCATAACCCACGGCATCCATTTTTCCCAAGAGACCAGACGGAGCAAAATCTAACCAAAAATAAGTAATTAGCGCTGCAAATAATATGAGTAAAAATTTCAAAAAGATTTGTTTTGTGATGTTGATTCCAAAGAGCTTCATGGTTCTGATTATAAGTTCTTCAAGGTTGCATAGCAAGATCATTGGTCGAGTTACAACCATTAAATAAAAATTGGCAAAATTGATAACATAGAGTATGATTTTTATTTCGGACTATAATAATTGGAAAAAGTTGGAGAAATCCATGAAGAAAAGCATCGTTATCGTTTTTAGTTTCTTGATTTTGAGTATTCTGGTGGCATGTAACACAACATCGGAACCATTACCCAATCAGGATGCAGAATTTAACACTTCCTCAACACCAACTGCCTTGCAGCCTGATCCTGCCACCGCGACACCAACCTTAACTGCAACGCCACTCCCACCAACTACTACTCCAACACCAGCTTATCCTGAAGAAGGCTATGGGCCAGAGGATTTTCCGAATGACATCAATCCACTTACAGGTCTTGAGGTGGATGATCCGGACATACTCGATAGAAGGCCAGTCATTGTAAAAGTGCAAAATCTGCCACGTGCAGATCGGCCACATTGGGGACTAACCAACGCAGATATTGTTTATGAATATTACACCGAGTATGGGACAACCCGTTTTGCAGCAATTTTTTATGGGGAAGACACTGAATTAGTTGCACCAATCCGTTCGGCTCGTTTGTTTGATATCAACCTGGTTCGAGCTTATAAAGCAATGTTCATTTTTGGCAGCGCCTATGAAAAAACATATGCCAGGCTGGTGAATTCTGAATTTGCGAATCGGTTGATGATAGAAAGTTCCAACACCGCTGGTGTGATCTTTCGCTTTGATGCCAGTAATTATGAAGGGGCAGACACCAGTAAAGTAAATGATTATGCCCAGCGCATGGGAATTGATAACTCACAGCAAAATCAGGATGGAATGCTTTTCAAAATGCAATCTCCTGCTGGTGGCGAAAAATCCGAGTCTATCTTTGTGCGTTTTTCCAGTGCGATTTATAATCGCTGGGATTACAACTCGAAGACACAAACCTACAACCGTTTTTCTGACACCCAAAATTCGACCAGCCCTGATGATGAAGTATACGAAAAGCTAATAGATCGTAACAATGACAAACCGATTTCTGCAGCAAATGTGGCAATTATTTATGTGCGCCATGTGGATATTGATGATCGCCCAACTGTTGAAGTGTTGGATGTCAGTTTATTGGGAACTGGTGAAGCTTATGTTGCTAGAGATGGAAAAGTATATAAAGTAACCTGGTCGCGACCCGATGAAGAATCGGTGCTTACCTTTTTAAATGAAGACGGTTCTGAGTTTCCACTAAAACCTGGCCAGACATGGATTGAGGTCTTAACGTTGAATGGCACCGCCGTCAAACAGGATGATGGAAATTATCGTTTCACGTTGGTTTCAGAGTGGTAGAAGGTTGAAATAAATTTGACTTTCAAGAAAATTATGTGATAATATAGCTATGTGATGATGAATCACATTCACTTGCCATTCTTTGAAAGAGGAGGTGATGTCAATGACTGATTGTAGTCAACGTACAGCTGTGGCACACCTCCTGATCATTCGATAGGAAAGTGCCACAGCACCCAATGAGAGCCGCCTCCTCTTTCGCAGGCGGTTCTCGCTTTAATCAGAATCGTTTTTCTTTACGGTTTGATTTCTAAAACAGCATCCAGCGCACATTCCAGCAGAAGTTTTCGCGAACTGGTTCGACTATTCCACTTGCGACCATCCCATCCTTCTGGATGCACCAAATCACCTGCGTAAAGAATTTGTCCACAGATGACGTTTCTGAATTTTGCTACTGCAAATAATGCCGCCGCCTCCATTTCGACAACATCACAACCCTCAGAGATGCGTAGCTCGCGCTTCTCAATCGTTTCGCGATAAATACCATCGGTCGTCCAGGTTTTTGTCAGATGGTAAGCCAAACCTTTCTGTTCCAAGGTTGCTTTTAGTGCTGCAACCGCAAGTGGATGCGGTTCCACTTCTCTACTCGGAGGTAAATAATGATAAGATGTTCCTTCATCCCTGACTGCGGCAGTGGGTATGACAGGATGACCCACATTCAGATGATGATCCAACACCCCAGCACCACCACAGGCTATAAAAATTGAAGCACCTAGTTGGATGACTTCTTCCATAATTGCTGCAGCTAATGGAGCACCAACACCTGGATGAAATATGAGAACCGTTTCTCCTTTGTGTTGATAAAGATACAAAGGATGCAGCCCCATTTCGGAGCGAATATTTCGAAGAAGGGTTAGTTGACCTTCCTTGTACATTTCGTCAAGTAAATTGCCAAAGAAACAAATTACAGCCCTGCCTGGGGCTTCTTTTTCTTTGTATATATCTTCTGGCCCAAAAATTGCTTTTGGGTTGGGATCAAATTCCAGGATGGGATAATTCTGTTTTTGCATATAACCTCTAAAGGATGGGGTTAGTGGATCTTAAAGACCTTTTATAAGCTCAGCAATTGCTCGGGTTGATTCATCCAGGTCTGGACAAACTCAAAAAACCGACCCACATGCAAACCATCCACCAAAGCATGATTTGCGAATAAGGATAACGGCATAAGATGTTGATCACCTTGCTCGAAATATTTACCCCAGGTGATTCTTGGAAATGAATCAGGAGGGTTAATCGAAACCGGATGGGTAATTTGTGTAAAGGATGCCCACGGGAAGGTTGTCAGGAAAACCATGTCATCCCGGCCAGGCTCATCGTGAATGGAAGGATCTTGTTTAGTTGCTTCGATTCCTTTGGCTACATTTTGTTGGAAGGTAGAAAAATTCGGTGAATATTGAATGGTTGCAAAACCAAAAGTTTCATCGTCGGTTAATACGGTAAAGGATGGGTGAACTACGGAGTGTTCCACCACCTGTTCGCCACGGATCCGTAATCTTAATTCGGGAATGCTGTTTGCAGCTCGGGATGTCAGATAAGCAATACAGGAAAACATGGATATCTGATTGTTTTTTGACCAGATAAATAATTTGGAGATGTTTACATTTGTGGTTATATTGAGGTACGGAAAATCTAAATTGCGGTACAAATTGAAATGATCACGTCTTTTCCAGTGTTCGAGGTCAATTATTTTCATGTTTCTGCCAGTCCTTCGCATCCAATCCATTCAATTGGTTGCCCGGCAAACCGTTTCTGCATGATTTGAATGGATTGAGGGTTATTATCGATCAAAATGAAATTTCGATTGAACTCGAGACAAGCCGCACCGGTTGACCCAGAACCTCCAAAGAAATCTAAAACAAGTTCACCCTCGTTGGATGATGCCTGGATAATTCGGCGCATAATGCCTAAAGGCTTTTGGGTCGGGTAGCCTGTTTTTTCGGGTCCATTGGTAGGGACAATGGTATGCCACCAGGTATCGGTTGGAAGCTTTCCTCGTTCGGCTTTTTCTTTGCCTACCAACCCGGGTGCCATGTAAGGTATTCTTTCGATCTCATCAACGTTGAATGTGTAATGAGCCGGGTCTTTGGCATACCAAAGGATATTGTCATGTTTGGGCGGCCATTTTTTTTTGGTGCGTGCACCGTAATCATAAGCCCAGATGATTTCATTCAGGAATGATTCACGTCCGAAAATTTGATCCAACAGGATTTTACAATAATGAACTTCACGGTAATCAATGTGAAAGTAAAGACTGCCATTTGGTTTTAGAATGCGATAGGCTTCCTTTAAGCGAGGTTCTAAAAAACCTATGTAATCATCAAATTGATCTTGATATGCTTTTTGGCCAACTTCAACCGTTCGGTAGGACCGCCCCTGAAAACCAATTCGATCACCATTTTGATCGGCAACTGTTTTGATTTG
>OBLN01000599.1_pt1 | contig 12957 bp, 11 predicted proteins | sample 1519301 | NCBI WGS metagenome assembly OBLN01 (sample SAMEA2452533, study PRJEB22499) | sediment metagenome | reverse complement strand
TGAACCGGGGAATTTTAAACCGCCGAAAGTGGGGAATTATTCACCGCCGATGACACCTTCATACGTGTTCATGCCGAAGACATCTGTACCTACCTCATTTCCTTCAATGATACCTTCTTTATTGTTGTAGCCAACATATGCATAGTCTTCTTCTGCCGGTATCCAAGGACCTCTTACCTCGGTGTAGAAGTTATCTATGGTAATGAGGGCATACTCAGCAGGCAATTCAACCCTGGATGTATGGCCGATCGCATTCCAGCCCGGATACAATCTCAGCGATGGTGGTCCGGATGGTATCTTTGGTTGAAGGAATGTCTCATCCACAATAAACGACTCTGACATATTATTATGCACCCAGTACCCTTTCAATGGTTCAAATTCAACAGGTACGATTATCATGCCGGAATTTGCATCGTCATAGAACACAACATCTATCACATCTTCACTGAAATCCCTGAGTACATCGTCAATGGATGGTTCATCAATATTTTCCGGGAAAGATATCAGATTCCAGCCGGGTTGTAGATTGATACCGGTAGTGTTGTCTTCTTCTTCAGCTTGTTCATCAGTGGGAATCTCCTCAACAGGTTCCTCATTTGTTGGCTCGGTAACATTTGTTACCAAAATTATAGTATCAATAGCGAGTGTATCTGGTATTACTGTATTATTTTTATCTCTAAACACGACATTATTCAGATCAAGGCTGTATGTTCCCACAGAAGCGTTCTCACTAACCTCAAAATCAATAGTTAGAATATTATCCGATATGGATTCATTGATTGGTTCTGTTGCATTGATTCCATAGATTATTGAACCTGCACCATCATCACCACTTCCGGGTGCTACGGTTGCATTAACACCAAGCAGGCCTTCCTCTGTGATACCTTTAAAATTGATGGCTGAAGGGTCATAGTTTAGCTCAAGACCAATGCTGCCCAGTGGATAGACATTTGAGATTACTTTGATAGTTACCTGGAAATTATCTCCTGGTACAAAGGATTTAGAATCTGAAATGACTTTTATCAGGGTAAAATCACTATTTCTAGTTACTAAAACCTGGCCATCATTAATACTCAACTCCGGTATGATAGAAGGGATTTCATTCGCAATATTCACATCATGTAGGTCCAGATCGTATACATTGTCTTCTGCATCAGCTTTCACCTGAAATTCCAGTGTAAGTAAGGTACCATTGACAATTTTCGAATCCTTTCCAATGGTACTTACAGCAAATGAGTAGGTTCCCGGAGTGTTATCTGATATAACTAAAATATTAGACCCTAGTAAGTCTTCATAGTTGGCACCGTTGAACTGTAGTGCATTGCTATCATAATCTAGAAAAAGTTCTAGTGCTTTCAACTCAGTCTCTGCGGAATCTACTTCAACTGTTACCTGGAAACTATCTCCCGGTCCAAGATTACCGGATTCCGGCATTGAAGACGGTTCAATTGAAACACTCGGAATACTATCTGCAGATGCCGTTATACAGGTCATTGCCCCTATTAAAATCAAAGATAAAATGATTTTAATTATGAAATTATTTATAGTTCTCATCTATCTACCCCCAACTATAACACTTTACACTGCCAAATAAAAAAGCAACTCTGCTTTCCAATATTTTTTGCAAGCACAATATTATTTCTAAATGTATCATATTAGAGTACTTTAAAATATTACTTGTGAAACAATGTTCCTAAAGATTGTTCCTGCAAAAATCATGTAAAAGCATCCTTGCAAAGGATGCCTCGTTTCCCATTATTGTTTTCTTTTGAGAAGAAGGATCGTGAACATACCCAATACACCTGCTGTAAGCAGAGGAGTTGCTGTTGGTACAGGTTCTGGTTCTGCCAGTGCTCCCATATCACTTACCAGATACTCCCAGAAAGCATTTCCTTCTTCAATTTTATCATTGTAACGGATAGTTGTGCCTTCCTTCTGGTGAGCCATGAAATCAACGAATCCACCGTTCTCTATAGGGGTTATATAGTTGAAGACAGCCACATTATCAGCATTTATGCTGACCTTCAGGTCTGATGTCGATAGTGTAGTACTAAGTGGATGTCTCCTGTTGTATTGATTTTCGTCTATCCAGTTCTTTTCAATAACATCTACCTCATCGCCAAAATATTCAGATATGACATTTCCACTACATTTTTCCATCAATATCAGATGTTTGTAGGAGTATTCATTGTAGCCGTCACCGACTATGTCCCTGACACCGTAGAAAACCGTCTGATAGTTATCCGTGCTTGCTTCAGACCAGCTCCAGCCGTGCATCTCCATTGGCCATGTTATTTCTGTGCTTGTCATTGATATCATATGGTCCATGTATCCTTCACCCTGCTGCACCGTATACTCTTTACCGTCAATGACTATTGAGCCACTCAGATTTCCACAGGCATGTTCGTATGTGATGAATCTGAGAGGACCATCAGCCTGATCAACAGTTTTCTCTGCATCGGTGAGGAACAGCAGATTCATTTCCATATCCTCACATGTGTAATTCAATTCATAGCCCTGAGATTGTGAACCGTTGTAACTCTTCATCCCGTCCGGGAACATATAGTCCACATAAGGTGTGTGTATCCCTACATAGTCTTCAAGAAGAACTTGTGGAATGTAACTATCAGCTTTGTTGAAAAGTGCTGTGTCATTATCGTAATAAAGACCGTAGAATGTAAGCATATAGGAGAGTTGCGTTCCATCAGAAGCTACCATCATAGGTGATTCCTGATGAGCCATGACAACAAAGAATCCAAGATCTTTTTCTTCCCCATCATCTGCCACAAGCTTTGTATCCCCATTCAAATACCACCATTCTGCCATCATATTTGTACCGAAGTCGGTATCAAGGTACCCGCCTTCGGTGTAGTCTTCTTCCGTTGCCTGTAATAAGACCGTTTCATCAGATACAGTGACCGCAGACGCTGTGCCGATGAGAAATATAAAAAACAAACATAATGCCCCAAAAGAAATTTTCATATGCTGTTCTATTTTCACTTGTATTTCCCCCACTAATAATTAAAATAAATAATGTGTATGCTAAGTAAAGTTATAATTTGTACTAAAAAATAATAAATGTATGGAAACTATGATTCTAAACATTGTTTTTGAAATCATTTTCATTTTTTCCAGGCAATTTAATAGCAGAATTTTTAGATACTTTTTTCTGAGAACATTTTTGCTGGATAGTTATAGAAAGAAAAAAGAGGAAAAAAGAACGAACATCGAATTAATGTTCGCTCTAAAAAATGATTATTTCCTTTTACGCATGATCAGCAGAGATACAAAAATACCTAAGACCCCTGCTGTTAACAGAGGGCTGGCAGTTGGAACTGCATGTGGTTCCCAATCACCGTCATCTGCTTCTGTACCGTAATATACTCCAGTGTCTTCATCACTTGTAAGCAGGCCTTCAAAATCAGCATTTACATTGACGGTATTGTGGTACAGACCGTATTCTGATGCTACACCTTCCCATTCGCAGATCATGGATTCACCTGGTACAAGGGAACTGACGGGACAGGGTATTGTACCTTCCATATCATCGCTCAGTACTATGTTGGAAAGTGTCACATTACCGGTATTTGTAATTACATACTGCCAATTGACATTATCTCCGATATAGACTCCCGGAGTGAAATCCACATCCTCATCAAAGCCATTGGTATATTTTTCAACGTCTATTGAGGGATTTGCACCAAAGTAGTTGGCAGGGTCTTCATCACTCAGCAGTAATTCAATTTCAATACCTGTATAATTTGCCAGGACCGTACCCAGATTTGCATGTGGACCATACTCAACCGTTCCCGCTACAGTACACACGGAACTCTGGCCGGGCATTAGCTTTTCAATTGAACATATAGCTCCGAGTTCATTGTCTGTGACTGTGATATCTGTCAGAATCACATTGCCAGTGTTATTGACTATGTATTCCCATGTTATAGTCTCGTTCTCCCGGAGAGCTACTCCAATAGGAGTATCCGCATCCACTCCATTTATATTTTTTTCAATATCAATAGACGAATTTAGATTCAATGGGAGGAAATCGGTATTGTTTGAATCGAGGCCAAACTTTGTATCACAGAATCCATCGTTGTTCGTGTCTATACAAGTCTGACTGAAGCCAGTTCCATCTGGTTCTGCCCAGTAGTTTCCACCAAGGAAAGGTCCGCTGATTATATTTGGACCTGTGGTTTTGCTGATGTTCCAGGAGTTCTCTTTGCTGGTACCTGCTAACTCAGTGTTATTCGTGTTGTTGAAATAGTTATTGTAGATGCTATTGTTATCACTATTTGATAAACGAATACCAAATACACTGTTGTTGCAAATGATATTACCTTTCAGGGTATTGTTGCTGGAATCCGCCAGACGTACACCTCTGTCTATGTTAAAATCCACACTGTTATTGTCCAGCACATTGCCGGATGAATACTCAATGTAAATACCATCTTTGTTATTCTGTCTTGCAATGTTCCGGTTAAGATAGTTGTCATTTGACCCTAGCAGATGGATACCAACCACTGCATTGGAAGCTGCAGTGTTGTTGCTTATTGTGTTATTATGTGAACCCACAATGAAAATACCGTTATCATCATTCTTTAGTGCAGTATTATTCTCAAGGGTATTATTATAGTTGTAATTATCAAGAACAATACCATTGCCCTGGTTTGATGATGCAACATTAGAATCAAAAATGTTATATCCGCTTCTCACAACTTTTATTCCTTGCCCCTTGTTGAAACTGGCATTGTTACTATTTATCGTATTATTTTCAGAATGGATGCTAAGTGAGATACCTTCAAGATTATTTGTCGCAAGGTTTTCTGTAAGGGTATTATTCCTACCACCCTCGATCAAAATACCTTTGTTCGTATTGGAGAGAGCGATGTTCTTGCTCAGTATGCAATTATCAGAAGCACCTATGTAGAATCCATCATAATTCTCTGATGCATTGTTCTCAACAAGTGTATTGTACTCAGAACCGGAAACCCATATACCAAAATTACATTTCAGGACCGTGTTATTGGTCAGAGTATTGTTGTTACATGACGATGCAAGATATATGCCGTTACTGCTTTCGATAACCATATTATGTACAATTGTATTATTACTGGCATAATATAGCAGAATTCCGTCGAAGCCATTTGAAAACATGTAATTGTTCGTTATATTGCTGTTATTTGTCGCATTAAAGCGAATACCGTAGGGGTTATCCATAATATGATTGTTGATTATTCTAAAGTTTTCAACATCTGAAACGTACACTCCGCAAGCGGGACCGACATCCACTCCTGTGATATTGAATCCATTGATCAGGACATCATCAACAGTTACATTGAACGCATTATCAAAACCATCTGCTGCCGATACTATGGTGTCATTCGGGTCACCGGATTGTGACATTATTGATACAGATCTGTTAACTATTACATTCTCAGTGTACGTTCCCGGATACACAAGTATAGTATCCGTGTCGTTTGCAGCGTTGATCGCTTCCTGTATTGTAGTGTAATCTTTTCCCGGATCATCATCAACAGTTATCGTTGCAGCTGCTGAAATATTCACAATTAATAAAAATAAGAATAATGCCATTACAATTTTTCCACGAATTGCTATCATGATATCAACCCCCATACGCACAGCTCAAGAACAAGCTGCATACTCCAATTCAAACTAAATCCTGTGAGGGTTTATATATTTGGAATCAATCTTTAGGAAAAAAGGTACTTAACATATGTTCTGATAAAAGTTATGGAATGAATTATGTGCAGCTTGATTTTAGGCATTATTTTTATAATAACACCTACATAGTTGGCAAACTAAAAACATTTTATGAGGGAAGATGAACAATGCCTGATGGAAAAACCCATGATACGATAAATGCTGCAGTGCTGATAGCAGTAATATTCGGTCTTTACTACCTTATATGGAAAGAAACTGCCATAGCTTCCGGTTATCTGAACACTTCCACGATATTGGCTTTTTCGGTGTCCTATTTGTTTGCAACATTCTTCCTGAGTCCGGACCTCGATATAAACAGTAAACCCTACAAAAGATGGGGGATGCTCAGGATAATCTGGTGGCCTTACAAGGTTGTATTCAAACACAGGGGATTCTCACATCATCCGATAGTTGGCCCCCTGTCCATAGTGCTAAATCTTGCAGTTGTAGTAATCGCATTGCTCTTAATTGGTGGGGTTGATCTGCAGAAAATACCTTTGAGTTTCACTGTAGCAGCTACTGCTGGAATAGTTCTGTCAATGGAGGTCCATATAATATCAGACAATATTATCTCAAAGATAAAAAGTATTTTTTGAACCCGATGAAAAAAGGAGAAATCAGTTCTTCCTGTCTTTAAATTCAACAAATAGATGAGTACCGTCACAGAAAGGTTTGTTTTTGGAAGAACTGCATCTGCACAGAGCATAATGATCCTGTGTATCAGGCTTTGAGCCATCCTGATCATCTAGCTTGATTCCACCAATGACGTTGTAAGGTCCATTCCTTGTGATGAAAACCTCTGGATCATGAGGATATTCCTTATGTAATTCTCCGTTAACGGTATAACTTAATGCACCCGAAGGACAGGTTTTGATGACCTTTATTATTTCTTCCGGTTCTGCACCATCAGAATCTATCCAGGGGTTCATACCCTTTCTGAATACTGAAGGCAAATTGAAGATACAGTGTCCAATATGTGAACATACTCCCCTATTATTATGGATAGTGATATGCTTTCCTTCGTAGCTGTTTATTTTATCAGGAATACGGTCATCTTCTTTCTCTCCTGAGAATCCATTTTTTAAATGCACTCCATCGCAGAATGGCTTATTTTCAGATTCTCCACATCTGCATAGGGTCAGAGTAGAACGAGTTTCAATGAAAACACCTTTTGAATTCCTGAGTGTTTTTAGATTTTTCACAATGAGTGGTCCATTTTTTGAAACCTTGATCACAGGTTTATTGTCTTTATCCATGATAATCCTCCTGAAGAGCTTCGTTGACATTGAATTTGAAATTTTTGCAAATCGAAATCAATGAGTGGTATTAAGAGAAAAACTGTAATTTCATCCGGGAATTTGAAGATTATCCTGTACCTGATTTTCTTCTTATTGTAACTATTCCCAGATACCCGTCCACTGTGACTTCATCACCGTTTCTGATTATCTGTGTTGCATCCGGTATGCCGGTAACACAGGGAATCCCATACTCCCTTGCAATGATGGCACCATGTATCAACATACCACCCCTGCGTTCCACTATTCCGCTTACAAGAGGTACAACGAATGTCATATTAGGGTCAATGGCATCGCATACCAGTATCTCTCCGAATTTTATGTTGAAAAGTTCCTTGTTCCCTGTTATCACATGAGCGATGCCGGTCACAAGTCCTTCTCCCGCAGGCTGTCCCTGAATCTGCCTCTGGTGTTCCCTGTCAGTTAAAGTCTCTTTTTTAATGTCCGGTTTTTCTACAGGAATATGGGCCTCATCATTAAGCGATTTTAAGAGCTCCTCTTCATCAAAGATATCATCTACATCAATGTTGGATGATCTTGATACAATCCTGTGTTTAGCTTCATTCAGTGATTGCAGATACTGATCTTCAATCCTGCCAAGATGAATGTTGTCGTCATCTCTTAATCTGTAACTTATGCGTCCTACATCAAGCAATTCTTCAGCACATGCCCTGTCCTTCTCGGAAAATAAGGCAATGAAATGTTTTTCCATATTAGTGGTGTCTTTTTTAGCAGGCACTTCCTTTTCAGGGTTTGAAGCAAGTTCCATTATAAGTTTTAACAACTCTTCCCTGCTTTTGAAAATACCGGAATGTCCATAATTCTCAAAGAAGTCCTCAAAATCGTCCTTAAAATTCCCTTCAATTAAATTGTTCTTTGCATTATTCATAAGAGAGGCATCATTTCTCAACATGCCTGCCAGTCTGTTGAGTTGTTCATTCCTTTTGATGCTGAGCAGGCCGGCACCGGAGAGGAGGTCCATGAACTCATACGGATTATCCGGTTTTACCACATCGTTGTAAACCTGACCAAATAATCTCATTCCATGTGCAAAGGGGATGAACTCATCTTTGTATCGTTTCTCCCACATTTCATGCAGTTCTTTTCTTCGCATGATCTCCCTGGCAAGTCCAATATTATCCATATTTTCCAATTTTATGGATTTCATGGCATTGGCATCACTTATCATTTCGGGTATTAGTTCATTCTCTATCCTTATGCGAAGCTTTTGCAGATTATCCATTGTTCTTTTAAGGGAAAGATACCAGAGTTTTTCCCTGTCATCTGTGGTTGTTATGGGTCTTGACTGGAGAATGTACACCTCACCATTCTTTTTAGTCCATTCAATATCCTGAGGATTGCCAAATCTGTTCTCCAGAACCAGAGCTATATCATACAACTCATGAACTTCTTTTTCGCTTAAAGGAACCGTGTTTGATATTTCATCAGACGGTTTTTCAAGAGCAGTACCTGTGTTCTTCAGAAGTGTTATTCTTTCACGGCTCGATGGGCTTATATGCCGGACAATGAATGAGTTTTTCCTGTCAATTATCCATCTGTCCGGTTCTACGTCACCATCCACAAGTCCCTTATTAAGACCATGGACTGCTTCGATAACCATCTGATCTTTATTTTCCGGATTACTGCTGAAAACAATACCTGAGACTTCACCTGCAATAAGTTCCTGGATCATCACTGCCATACTGCTGTCTCTTATATTGAGCCCCAATTCCTCCCTGTAGAGAAAAGCCGCATCGGACCAGAGAGAAGCCCAAACCAGTCCGGTATGTTTAATTATGGACTCCAGGCCACGGATATTTACATAGGATTCGTGAAGGCCTGCAAAGGATGTGCTACCTGTATCCTCTCCGGGAGCAGAAGACCTGACAACGACCGGAACATCGGTCAAACGTTTGTCTAGCTTATCCCTTATTTCCTTTTCAAGTATTTCGGGGATAGGTGTATTCAGGAAGAAATTCCTGATCCTCAGGGACAGGTCCCACATCTCTTCCCAGCGCATATCTTTGATATCTTTTCTGGCAAGTTCCAGTGTTATCCGCCCTTTCAGTGAGCTGGACCCCAGGTATTTGTCATAGGCTTTGGTAGTAAGACACGTATATGAAGGAACCTTTAGTCCCTCATCATGAAGTATATGAAGGGAGAATGCTTTTGAGCCGATAAGTTCTCTGTGTTTTTCACTTATATCCTCCATAGAAATGACAAGTTCCTTCATGCCATATCTATCTCCACGACATTCTGGAACCTGCTAGCAACAATATATCTTTTAACTTTCATTCTCATCAGGGCCGATGAAGGGGATTTGAGGAAATCTTTGAGATAGGGGTGTTTTTTCAGATAGAGTAAATTAAGTTCATCGGTTTTTTCAACCGCCAGAACGCTACCTTCTGCATTCACAGCCATAGCGTCCTTAAAATCACTCTCTTTGTTAGACCTGTTATCTATCATCATTGAAGCTTTTCGGGAAGCAGTCAGATATGAGTATTTTCTTGTGGCTACAGGAGTGGCAAAAAAGATGTGTTTAAGGTCATCACTCGTCACGAAGGCTACAAGATTTGTATACGGTTCCCCTTCATGAGATGTAGCAAGAACAGCAAGTTTTTGCTCTTTCATAAGAGCCTTCAGATCATTTTCCATGTTACTCTCAGACATTCAGGAACCACCGCTTAAATCCACATTTTAAAATTGGTTCCTGTGTATTTATGTTTTCTGGATTTATCTAAGGCTTGCCAAATAACACTCATCATTGATATTATTCCTTTCAGTTGGATTTGTTGTTCAGTTTTGTTTTTTGATGACTTCTGTGTGAAAAATAATATATAATATGTTGAGTACTTCTCTAAACTATGGAATACCAGGATGAAGAGTTTGAAGGAGAAAACTTTGAGAACATCAATTTCACAGGTATGTCCTTTAAAAATTCAATATTCATTGATTGTGATTTTCAAAACTGCAATTTGCCAAATGTAGATTTGAATAACACAAGATTTCAGGATGTAAGGTTCAGGAACTGTAAAATTCAGGGACTGGATTTTTCAAAATGCAATGATTTTATATTTACAATCGGGTTTGAAGACTCGTTCCTTTCCTATTCAATATTTTCAGATACAGATCTTGGGAATACTTATTTTATAAATTGCCAGGTTTATGACTGTGATTTTATGAATACAAACCTTAAAAACGCAAATTTTGAAGGTTCTGATCTAATGAACAGTCTCTTTAGGAATACAAACCTGAGTTTCACATCATTTCGGAATGCAAAGAACTACGATATAGATCCGAATAATAATCTCCTGAAAAAGACGAAATTCTCTATTCCTGAAGTGATTGCTCTTTTGAATGTCTTTGATATTGAAATAGAATAATCAAAATGATAATATAACTTCAGCTTCTTTTTCCCTGCATGTAGAGTTTAAAGGACTATTTTTTATCTTTCATTTTAAGTCCCGATCATTTTCTATTTCATTCTGCTCTTTTCGGCTTTAATCAACCTGAAGGAGAGGAAAAAGACCAGATATATTACCGCGCCGGCAATGAGAAAAGAAATTGCTTTCAATTGCGTATATAGCACCCCTCCTGCAAGCAGTCCGATGATACTTGCCAGACTACCCCCGCTCATGGCAAAACCCTGTACGGACCCCTGGTAAACAGTTCCTGCAAACTTTGAGAGCATAGACAGGATCGATGGCCACATGATACCGTTACCAAATGCAAAGAACACTCCTGCAAGATAGATCATCAGCAGGTTTCCGGTGGCTATCAATATGAACTGCAACCCAAGAACAAAACACCCGGCTATTATCAGAATGGATTCAGGATATATCTTTGCCAGTTTTCCCAGAACCGGACCCTGTACAAAAGCCATCATTGCGCTGATAATAGAAAAGTAAATACCCAGTTGTGCCGGATTCCATTTAAGAACATCAACGGCAAAGACAGGGAATGCAGTGTAATAGACATTGAAACCCAAAAATATCAAAAAGTACAGTGCCAGCATGAAGGGTATATAATCCAGCTTGAATATCTCTTTCAGGGATATCTGCTGTGCATTTTCCACCTGATAACACTCTTTATGTTCCTGTCCCAGGATTTTCCTTATACCTGTTTTTGGGTATTCCTTAATACTACAGGTCCGGGTCTCAGGTAAAAGAACAATTACGATGATAGTGCCAGCAACGGATATAAGGAAAGCTGCTGAAACGGGGATTAGTTCTCCATAGACGGTCACACCCAGAATACCGGCAAGCGCAGGACCTGCTACATAACCCAGATTTGAAGCTACAGACATTCTGCCAAAGTTCTTATTCCTTTCCTCTTCCGGTGTTACATCGGCTAGATATGCATTTGCCACGGATACATTTCCACCTGTTATCCCGTCAAGTGCCCTGGCAAAGAAAAGGACTAGCAGAGGAAGTGTAACAGTGAACATCCCAAGAAAATCGGACTTAATTGATATTAGTGAAGTTATCGGCAGGAAAAGAGCAACAAGAAAGATGAACCAGGCAATCATTGTTCCTATCTGGCTTAATAGCAGGATCTTTTTTCTCCCGTAAATGTCAGACCATCTTCCAAGGATTGGAGCACCAATCAATTGAAAAGCAGGATAGGTTGAAACAAGGAGACCATATATCAGTGCATTACCGCCAAAGTCCGTTACAAGAAATATGAGGAATGTAAGAATTATTCCAAATCCCAGTGTACCTATAAAAGTGATCGTGTATAAAGGAAAAAGTGCTTTTCCCTCTGTAACTCCAGGAGATACAGGATTAGGAGTCATTTACACTATTTATCTATTCCGCATAGTATAAATATCTCTCCCAAATTCTAAAGGAAATAGACTGGAACATAATATAATTTAGTGATCTAACATGATTTGATTCAGTTTTGAAGATTTTTGAAGATTCTACACCACTATTATCCAATTTGCTTATATAGTTCAATTACATGATTTGATATGTTGGAGGGTTTTTTAAATGAAAAAAAGTTTACTCGATGTGTTATTCAAATCTGAAAAACGAAAAAATACGTTGATAATGTTACAGGAAGAAACAAAGGAAATGGAAACCCTGCTAACATCCCTGAATACAACAAGACAGGCGTTGCTTCCTCAAATTAGAATCCTGCAAGATAATTATCTTGTCACTCAACATAAAGATACTTATGAGCTGACAACTATTGGAAAACTGATAGTTGATGAAATGGTTCCTTTATTAGATACTATTGATTTTCTGGATATTGACATTGATTACTGGGGCACTCATAACCTTAATTTCATTCCACCTTATCTTTTAAATAGATTAAATGAAAACAAAAATGGTAAGATTATAACTCCCAGTTTAGTGGACATATATGAAGTTAACAAAGATTTTATTGAAAATGCAAACAGCTCCAGTTCACTATACTTCATATTCACCTTTATGCACCCAACTTTCATCCCCCTGATTTACAAATTCATTGAAAATAATATCGACGTATCCATCATACTTACAAAGGAACTACTAAAAATTATAAAAGCTGAATATTATGATGATCTAAAAAACCATTTCATGCATGAAAACATCAAATTTTATTTGTACGAAAAAGATATTAAGATCGGATCTTTTTCATTAAGTGACTATCATCTTATCTTGAGGCTATTAACAAGAAACAACGAGTATGATAATAAACAGCTATTCTTTTCAGATCAAAAAGCACTTCAGTGGGGTAAAGAGCTTTTTGATTATTATCTCAAGGATTCAATCTTGATAACTGAACCGTGAACTACCACCCTATAAATAGGGTGGCTTCTTGCTTCATTCTTCTGACCACTGTCAGTAAGTCCACAAGCTCTTCCCGTAGCCCCTACGGTGCTAAATTCCTATTAAGTTCTGCTTATCTAAAGCAAACTTTTTGATATTAATAGCAGCATTAAGATCCCTGT
>OBLN01000598.1_pt1 | contig 12963 bp, 9 predicted proteins | sample 1519301 | NCBI WGS metagenome assembly OBLN01 (sample SAMEA2452533, study PRJEB22499) | sediment metagenome | reverse complement strand
TTGTCGGGCATAAAAGCATTCTAAAAGAAACCATCGATTCATTGTATGATACGAATCTCTTTCATGTTGAAGATTTTGTCGAAGACGAGTCTGGTTTTAAGATCAGCAAGCCATTTAAAAACGGAGAAGAAGTCTCGAAAAAGCTTGTGAAGATCCGTTCCATCGCCAATTATTTGGGGATTGTAAACAAAGAACCGGTAGTTCAGAAAACTGACTCTGTTCTGCGCGACCTCGATTCGAAGCTTGATGAGCTGGACAGGGCAATTGCAACTAAAACAGAATCAATTGCTCAGCTCGATAATGAGCTGAAAGACCTGGATTCCCAGAGACGGGAACTCCTGCCTTATCTGTCCATCAATCTCGACTTCAATGATTACCGTGGCTACGAGAGCCTTAAGGTTTTCGCTGGTACTGTAAGAGGGAGCCTGGATGGAAGTCAGATTTCAAGCATCACCAAAGCTTACGAGCTGTACTTTGACCCTCAATCAAAAACAATTGTACTGTTTGTAGCCAAAAGCGATGCCGACAAAGTCTACGAATTACTTCAGGATCTTGGATTCAGAGAACTCAGAGTTCCGGAAAGAGGTGGTGTCCCAAGCGAGCTGTTAAGATTTATCGAACAGAGAGAAGCCGAAGTCACCAGAAAGATCGAGTCGTTTAGGGCTGAAATTGAATCCTTGAAAGCCAAGTATGCCGATTTCATCCTTGCAAGTGACGAGGTCTTGAGTATCGAGAGTCAGAAGGCAGAACTGCCCCTGAGAATTGCTACATCTGCAAACGCATTCATAATCGAAGGCTGGACCCCAACTGAAGATTATCAAAAAGTTGTCAGTGCGGTCAACAGTGCCACTCATGGCAAGGCATATGTCACAAACCTCGAAATTGATGAAGAGGAAGAAGACCATGTCCCTGTTGAGTACAACAACTCCAAAGTTGCAGCGCCGATGCAGCAGATCATGGACCTGTATTCCAGGCCCAAGTATACTGAACTCGACCCATCCTCAGTGATTTTAATTACTTTCCCACTGATGTATGGACTGATTCTCGGAGACATCGGATATGCACTGATACTGGGAGCAATTGCGCTGGCTATCAAAAAAGCAGTGAAGTCAGATGCAGTAAAGCCTCTCATGGATATTCTGATCTACTGTCAGATCTCAACATTTATATTCGGAATTATTTATGGCGAGTTCTTAGGGTTCTCATTAGCGAGCCTTCATACACCTCATGGTTCAATACCGGGCCTGATTCCGGGCTGGGAAACTATTGTTCTGTTTGAGGGGCTCGGAGGCGAGGAATTCACGTTCCCGATCCACAGGACTCACATGGTAATGACTATGATTGCAGCAACTGTCACAATAGGACTGCTTCAACTGAATCTCGGGTTCCTGCTCGGATTTGTAAACATCAACAGGCACCATGGATTTAAACACGCATTCCTTGAAAAAGGCAGTTGGATTGTTATTGAGCTCGGTGCACTCGTTGCAGCTATCGGCTACATGGGTGGTAATTCAGTACTGACTTACGTTGGTGCTGCTGTTCTTGTTCTCGGAATTGTGCTGCTCACCATGGGTGAAGGTATCAAAGGTCCGATTGAATTGCCATCTCTTATGGGTAATGCATTGTCATATGCCCGTATTATCGCAGTCGGTCTGTCTTCGATTTACATCGCTTCAACGGTCAATGATATTGCTTTTGAAATGATCTGGTCTGATCACTCTAAGATCGGTTTCGTAGCAATAGCTGCAATACTTGTGTTTATACTCGGACACGCTCTCAATACTGTCCTGAGTATCATCGCTCCCGGGCTGCACGCACTCAGGTTGCAGTACGTAGAATTCTTCGGAAAATTCTATCAGGGCGGGGGCAGAAAATACAACCCATTCGGATACATAAGAAAATACACGGAGGAATAAAAACATGGTAGGAGAAGAATTAGTTAGTGGACCTTTCCTGGACGCAGACGGAATGAAAGCACTTGGCGCAGCACTCGCAATCACAGTAACTGGGCTCGCATCTGCATGGGCTGAAAAAGAAATCGGTACCGCAGCAATCGGCGCTATGGCAGAAAACGAAGGGTTATTCGGTAAGGGCCTTATCCTTACTGTCATTCCTGAAACCATCGTTATCTTCGGTCTTGTCGTTGCATTGCTTATCAATTCTGCTTAAATTTAAGAGCATATTTCGCTCTTAAATTTCTTAGAGCACTACTCTGAGCTTCTCTGGGTGCTTTTTTCTTTCCAGGCGGAGCTGGAGTGGTTATGTGCTCTAAGTTTCCCCTTAGGTATCGTTGCACTCTAAGCAGCTTAGAGTTTTGCTCTAAGCTTTAGAGCACTTTTTTGCTCTAAATTTATTTGGAGGTGTAAGCATGGGACTAGAGATCGTTATAAAAGATATCCAGGAGGGCGCTAGAGCTGAGGTTTCCCGTATAAAAACCGAAGCCGATGCAAAGGCCTCCGAGATTATAAATGAGGCTAAAGAAGTACAGAAGAAGATGCTCGGGGACAGCCTTGCCAAGGTGGAAGAGGACCTCCAAAAGCTGCACCAGCAGGTTATATCAAGTGCAAACCTGGAAGTAAAAAGAATTGGGCTTAATAAGCGCAAGGAACTTCTAGATAAAGTTTATAGCCAGACAGTTGAATGCATCAAGTCAATGCCGGCGTCCAAACAAGAGGAGCTATTGAAGCATATTATCAATAAGAATGAGGCTAGCGGTACTAGAATTTATTCTAATAAGGAATCAGAAGGGACCGTCAGGAAATTATCTTCATTAACTTATGCTGGTAATATTGACTGTATCGGCGGCGTTGTTCTGGAAAACGAAGACGGGACAGTCAGGTTAGATTACACATATGATTCAATCCTGAAAAACGTGTATGAGCGTTCATTGAAGCAGATATCTGATATATTATACGGGTGATGTTCGATGCGGCTTTTGGAGAGACTCTGGGGGAAAAAACCCTCACGAAAATCCGATAAAAAGAAAAAAGGCACTTCTAACTATGCTTATGCCGTAACCCGTGTTCGTGCGATGAAGAGTAAGCTGCTTCCAAAAGAAACGTATCCACGGCTTCTCAATATGGGAATTGATGAAATTACCCGCTTTATCCAAGAGTCTGAATACAAAAACGACATTGACGAACTGGCAATGAAATACAGCGGTGGCGATCTGGCAGAACATGCATTAAACAGAAATCTTGCGCTCACCTATGACAAGTTGCTCAGGATCACCTCAGGAGAACTGAACTACCTGATCACTGCATATCTTATGAGATATGATATCTGGAATGTAAAAACGCTTCTCCGCGGTAAACTTTACAATGCATCCGTTGAGGATATCCTCGAGTCTCTGATCTCTGCCGGGGAATTTACCTATACCTTCCTGTCAGAACTTGCAGCCAAACCTACATATCAGGAAGTCATTGATGCCCTGAAAGAAACTGATTATTATCCCCTGCTGCAGGAGTTTGACGGAACCAACCTGGCATACATAGAAAACGAGCTTGACAAGATGTATTATTCAAGCCTGTTTGCCGTAATCGGAAAACCAAGATCCAAGGACCGTAAGCTCTACGCCAGGTTCATAAAACTCGAAGTCGATGTCAAGAACCTGGGTACCCTCTTCAGACTGAAAAAAGCAGGAGTTGAGAAGTCTGACGAGATTATGCCCCTTATGATTGAAGGTGGCCTGGAGCTGAAACCTGAGAAACTGGCACCGCTTCCTTATGAACAGTTTATCGATGAACTTCGAAAGACTCAGTACTGGGATGCAATTTCAAGTGTCGCTGGTCTGGAGACGGCTTCTCTGACTACCGTTGAAAGCAGGCTCACAAGGTTCTATCTTGAATCTGCAACCACTTATTCGCATGTATCTCCGATCTCAATTGTACCTATTATGGACTATATTATCCATAAAAATAATGAGGTCAACAACCTCCGGATTATTTTCAGAGGTAAGGAAGCTGGCCTCGATGATATGCTAATTAAAGACCAGTTGGTGGTTATCTAATGGAATTGGCAGTGATCGGAAAGAGCGAGTTTGTCACGGGGTTCAGGCTGGCTGGCATCAGGAAAGTCTATGAAGTTTCTGATAACCCAACCACCGAGTCCGCGGTAAAATCGGTGCTTGAAGATAAGAGTATCGGGATTCTTGTAATGCATAATGATGACATTAGTAATCTGCCGGAAATTTTAAGGAGAAACTTAAATGAGTCTGTCCAGCCGACAGTAGTAGCCCTCGGAGGCAGCGGAACAGGCTCAATGAGTTTAAGAGATAAAATAAAACAAGCGGTAGGTGTTGATCTGTGGAAGTAAAAGGTGAAATTTATCGTGTGGCTGGGCCTGTCGTCACCGCTATCGGCTTGGATGCAAAGATGTACGACCTTTGCAAAGTCGGTAACGAAGGGCTGATGGGTGAGGTCATCCAGATAGTAGGTGGCAAGACCATCATCCAGGTTTACGAAGAGACGGGAGGCGTCAGACCAGGAGAGCCCTGTGTAACTACAGGTATGTCTCTGGCAGTAGAGCTCGGTCCAGGTCTTCTTTCCAGTATTTATGATGGAGTTCAGAGGCCACTTCATGTCCTGCTTGAAAAGACAGGCGGGTTCATCAAGAGAGGTGTCACTGCAGATGGGCTTGACCACAAAAAACTATGGGAGTTTAAGCCTGTTGCCAGAAAGGGAGATTTCGTAAAAGGCGGAGAAGTGATTGGTGTTGTTCAGGAAACAGTAAACATCGAACACAAGATCATGATGCCCCCGGACAAGTCGGGCACAATCGCCGATATAAAGAGCGGAAGCTTCACTGTCATAGATACCATCTGTACCTTAACTGATGGGACAGAACTGCAAATGATGCACAGATGGCCAGTCAGAAGACCAAGACCGGTAAAGAGGAAACTCACTCCTGAAAAGCCTCTGGTCACAGGGCAGAGAATCCTTGACGGGCTTTTCCCTGTCGCTAAGGGAGGCACTGCTGCAATTCCTGGACCTTTCGGATCAGGCAAAACAGTTACACAGCAGCAGCTTTCAAAATGGAGTGACACCGAGATTGTGGTCTACGTAGGTTGCGGAGAGCGCGGAAACGAGATGGCAGATGTTCTTTGGGACTTCCCGGAACTTGAAGACCCGCAGACCGGAAGGCCGCTCATGGAGCGTACTATCCTTGTCGCTAACACTTCAAACATGCCTGTGGCTGCAAGAGAAGCATCTGTATACACAGGAATGACACTTGCGGAATACTACCGTGACATGGGGTACGACGTCTCCCTGATGGCAGATTCTACCTCAAGGTGGGCAGAAGCCATGAGAGAAATCTCCTCCCGTCTTGAAGAAATGCCTGGTGAAGAAGGTTATCCAGCATACCTGTCTGCAAGGCTGGCAGAATTCTACGAGCGTGCCGGGGTTGCCGAGACTTTCTGTGGTGAGAAAGGTTCAATTACTGCTATCGGTGCAGTGTCCCCACCCGGTGGTGACTTCTCAGAGCCCGTTACTCAGAACACTCTGCGTATCGTGAAAGTGTTCTGGGCTCTGGATGCAAAGTTATCCCAGAGGCGTCACTTCCCTGCAATTAACTGGCTGAACAGCTACAGTCTGTACAAGGAAGACCTTAATGACTGGTTTACCGAGAATGTGGCTCCAGACTATGTCGCTATGAGGGAAAGGGCAATGGATATGCTGCAGACAGAATCCGAACTTCAGGAAATCGTGCAGCTTGTCGGTTCCGATGCTCTGCCGGAAGAACAGCAGCTCCTGCTTGAAATTACTCGTATGATAAGGGAAATCTTCCTGCAGCAGAATGCATTCCACCCAATAGACACCTACAGCCCGTTCGCAAAACAGTACAGGATAATGCAGTCCATCATGAAATGGGGAGATGCTGCAATGGATGCCCTGAAATCAGGTGTACCTGCTTCGGAAATTATCAAGATGCAGTCAAAGGACGAGCTTCCCAAAGTCAAGTTCGAAGAAGACTTCGATGGTTCTTTGAATACTGTCCTTGCAAAAATGGATAAGGAGTTTGCAGCCCTCGGAGGTAGGTAACAATGGTAAAAGAGTATAAGACGATCAGTCAGATTGCAGGACCTCTTATCTTTGTCGAGAAAACAGAGCCTGTAGGCTATAATGAAATCGTTAACATTAAAATGGCTGATGGGACTATCCGCAGAGGTCAGGTGCTGGACTCTTCCGCTGACATTGTGGTCGTCCAGGTCTTCGAAGGTACCGGTGGGCTTGACAAGGACTGCGGTGTGATTTTCACCGGGGAAACCCTGAAACTTCCCGCATCTATCGACCTTCTAGGCAGGATCCTATCCGGTTCAGGAGACCCAAGGGACGGCGGACCAAGGATTGTGCCTGACCAGCTTCTTGACATCAACGGGGCCGCAATGAACCCGTATGCCAGGCTGCCTCCAAAGGACTTTATCCAGACAGGTATCTCCACAATTGACGGGACAAACACCCTGGTTCGTGGGCAGAAACTGCCTATTTTCTCAGCATCAGGTCTTCCGCACAATGAAATTGCCCTGCAGATCGCAAGGCAGGCTTCTGTGCCCGGGTCCGAATCTGCTTTCGCAGTAGTTTTCGCAGCAATGGGCATCACCAATGAAGAAGCCCAGTATTTCATGAGCGACTTTGAAAAGACAGGCGCTCTTGAAAGGGCAGTTGTGTTCCTGAACCTCGCAGATGACCCTGCTGTCGAACGTATAGTCACTCCGCGTATGGCTCTCACAGCAGCCGAGTATCTGGCATATGAGCACGGAATGCACGTTCTTGTCATTCTGACTGACATTACAAACTATGCAGAAGCTCTCCGTCAGATGGGTGCCGCCCGTAACGAAGTGCCTGGTCGCCGTGGATATCCCGGTTACATGTACACTGACCTTGCAACTCTCTACGAGCGTGCAGGTATTGTCAAGGGTGCAAAAGGATCAGTTACTCAAATTCCGATTCTTTCGATGCCTGGTGACGATATTACCCACCCGATTCCTGACCTTTCAGGGTATATCACCGAAGGCCAGATAGTGGTTGCCAGAGAACTGCACAGGAAAGGTATCTACCCGCCAATTAATGTGCTGCCTTCCCTGTCAAGGCTGATGAACTCCGGTATCGGACCCGGCAAGACAAGGGAAGACCACAAAGCCGTTTCTGACCAGATGTATGCAGGTTATGCAGAAGGGCGTGACCTGAGAGGTCTGGTGGCAATCGTCGGTAAGGAAGCTCTGTCTGAAAGAGACGTCAAGTTCCTCGAGTTTGCCGACCTTTTTGAGAACAAGTTTGTCCGTCAGGGCAGAAACGAAAACAGGACAATCGAGGATACTCTGGAGATCGGATGGCAGATTCTCACTCACCTTCCTGAGAACCAGTTGGGTAGAATTGACAACAAATATATCCAGAAATATCACCCGGCTCACAGAAAGGCTAAGTGATCGCCATGGCTCAGCAGGACGTAAAACCAACTCGGTCGGAGTTAATTAATCTCAAGAAAAAGATCAAGCTATCTGAAAGTGGGCACAAGCTCCTGAAGATGAAAAGAGACGGTCTTATTCTTGAGTTTTTCAAAATCCTTAACGAAGCAAGGAACGTCAGAACCGAGCTGGATGCTGCCTTTGCAAAAAGTACGGAAAAAATCAATCTAGCCTCTGCTGTGAATGGAATGGTTGCAGTCAGATCAACTGCCTTTACAGCGAAGGAATACCCTGAAATTCAACTTTCAGGGCACAATATCATGGGTGTAGTGGTTCCCAAGATCAGTTCTACTGGAGTCCGCAAACCCCTCTATGAGAGGGGCTACGGTATCATCGGCACGAACGCATATATTGACGAGACTGCCGATGCTTATGAAGACCTTGTAGAAAAGATCATCACTGCTGCAGAGCTGGAAACAACAATGAAAAGGCTTCTTAATGAAATCGAGAAGACCAAGAGACGTGTTAACGCTCTCGAATTTAAGGTCATTCCCGAACTCATTGCGACCATGAAATACATCCGTTTCATGCTTGAAGAAATGGAAAGGGAAAACACCTTCAGGCTAAAGAGAGTCAAGGCAAGAATGCGAAGCTAAACTTGATTTGAACATGGCAGCGTGTAAGGATCGACCGAATCTGGTTGAAAGAACAATACTTAAGTTAGGTGAACCCGAAAACCAGGCCCGCCTGTTACAGGCAGCCTGGCGGATCTCCCTTTTAATGATGGTTCTGGGGTTCATCATTATCTTAAAAACGATCTTTCCAAACTTTACTTTAACCTGAACTTCAGGATAATTCTTTTTTCTGGTATCTTTTCTGAGTTTGCAGGATACTGTTCTTTCACAGTTCACTATTCAGAGTTTATTATTCACAGTTCACTATATTTTTATGTTATTTGCTACGATATCTTATGATATTGCTAATAATGTCCTATGATGTTGCTAATAATGTCCTTATGATGTTGCTATCAATGTTCTTATGATATTACTAACGATGTTGATTTTTTCTGATCATTGTTTCTCTTATCTATCTGCCTGTATCTAGCTGTTACTAGAAAGTTATTTTAACGACGAACATCAATCCTAATTTCCTTATGCAAAACGAAGCCAGACTTCTTCATGTGACCGGCACGGTGCAGGGTGTCGGTTTTCGCCCTTTCATATACAGGCTTGCAAAAGCTCATAGGCTTTCAGGATATGTGAAAAATCTTGGAAACCATGTAGAGATCCTTATCGAAGGAGAAAGGGTAAATATTCAAAATTTCCTCAATGACCTTCCCGAAAAAAAGCCTCCGCTTGCAAGAGTTAAGGAAATGAAGGTTAGAACTATCTCTTTTTCCGGTTATTCCGAATTTATTATCATACATAGTGAACGCGGGTCCTTTGAAAACTCTATAATTCCTCCTGATACGGCTATCTGTGAGGAATGCCAGCTTGAGATCTTCGATTCTTCTTCCAGATATTATCATTATCCTTTTACCGTCTGTACAAATTGCGGTCCACGCTACACAACAGTCAGAAAACTCCCCTATGACCGTGAAAACACTACCATGGAAGACTTTCCTCTGTGTGAGGAATGTAAAGTAGAGTATACTGACCCTCTTAACCGCAGGTATCATGCCCAGCCTGTGTGCTGCTCCAGATGCGGGCCGGAGATCTGGCTTTCGGATTCTCAGGGCAAAATGCTCGCAAAGAATTATGAGGCAATTCTAAAAGCCTCCGAGTTACTCGAGCAGGGATCAATCCTTTCAGTAAAGGGTTTCGGGGGTTTTCATATTGCCTGCAATGCCAGAAAGAATGGTCCTGTGAGAGAACTAAGAAACCGACTGGCCCGGCCGGAACAGCCTTTTGCGGTAATGGCAAAAGATATGTCAGTTGTGGAATCCTTTGCAGAGCCCGGAGACGCAGGAAGGAGATGCCTCATATCTGTCCGCCGCCCCGTAACTGTGCTTCCAAAGTCAAAAAACTTCAACCTGGCAGAGTCGGTTTCTCCGGACCTGCATAATATCGGGGTCATGCTTCCGTATACAGGCACACAAAATCTGCTTTTTGACGTTGTGCCAACTTCCGTATATGTTATGACTTCGGCAAACCTCCCCGGAAGGCCCATGGTTGTTGAAAATGAAGAAGCTCTTGAAAAGCTTAAAGGAATTGCAGATTTTCACCTGCTACATAACAGGGTTATTGCGAACCGTAACGATGATACGGTTATCAGGGTTGTAAACGGGCAGGAAGCTTTTATCCGGCGTTCCAGGGGTTTTGTTCCCGAACCTGTGGAACTGCCTTTCGAAGTTGAAGCAGCGGCAGGCGCCGGAGCTGAGATGAACTCAACAATAACCCTGGCAAAAGGGAAGCTGGCTTACATTTCGCAGTATATAGGGAACACTAGCCATGTAGAGACTTTCAGATATCATAATGAGGTTTTTGATCATCTTGTCCGGCTCACCGGTATAGAGCCCCTTAACTGGGGCTGTGACCTGCATCCATCTTTTAATACAACCAGATTCGCAATGAGCAGGGTCGGAGAAAAAACTCTTCAGGTGCAGCACCATTACGCCCATATCCTTGCTCTTATGGCTGATAATTCTCTGCCGGTAGATTCCCGAATACTTGGAATTGCCCTTGACGGAGTTGGGTATGGTGGCGATGGGACTGTCTGGGGAGGAGAATTCCTCGGAGCATCCTATTTCGAATACGAGCGTCTTGGGCATTTGCTGCCTCAGCCCATGCCTGGCGGAGACCTTGCATCAAAGGTTCCTTCCCGAATAGTTCTGGGTATGCTTTCAGGAAAGCTTGGAGAAGCAGAATTCAAAAAACTGCCTCTTTATTTCCCCAGGGGAAATCAGGAATTTTTCACAGTTATGCAGCAGCTTCAAAGAAATATAAACATTACTATGAGCAGCAGCACAGGAAGGGTGCTTGATGCGGCTGCGGCACTTCTGGGCATCTGCAGGATAAGGACTTATGAAGGGGAGCCTGCAATGAAACTCGAGGCTGCAGCAAGCAAGAGCACTCGAAAGTTAGACCTCCCTCTGGTTTTCAGAAAATGGGGTGAACCTGCAGTTCCTGTCCTTGACACGACCGAGCTTCTTCTCGGGGTTTATGAACTTTCCGGTGGAAAATACTCCCAGGCTGATCTTGCTTTTGCAGTTGAAGAGAGTCTTGCAAAAGGGATTTCCGAAATTGCGGTCTCCATAGCCAGAAGAAACGGTTTTGAGAGGATTGGGCTCAGTGGAGGAGTTGCTTATAACGATCATATTACCTCATCCATCGCAGGGGCTGTGAAAGAAGCAGGTTTTGAATTCCTGTCCCACAGGCATGTTCCTTGTGGAGATGGATGTATTTCACTTGGGCAGAGTATTGCAGCAGGGATTCCTGGAACAGATTAGGAAAGTAACCCTATGGTCCCGAAGGCTCTTAAAACTGTGACTACAGATTAACTCTCGCCGCTTATGATGGTTTATAGTGGGAGTTTACTCATCCGACATACTGAAATTTAATCCGAAAAACTGAAATACAAAATTAAATAAATGATCCGTGCTTACATAGGAAGGGGAGTGTAAATGGGGCTAGGTAGTATACGGATTAGAGTAGTAACAAGCAGGGATGAAATCCTCAGCCTTGAGCGAGAGGAAAAAGCAGTACATCTCGCTTTCCGGCCCTCTGACAGGGACCTGTTCAGCCTTGTCAAGACCTGTCCGGAAATTGAAATGCTTCAGCTTCCCGCATCTTCCTATGACGGATTATCAAAGTTTATCAAAATGTTCCTCACTTCTTCAGGTATCCATCTCGTAAAAGGAGATGTCAGTGGGCACTGGCATGATCTCAATAATTATTTTGTAATTCCTTCTTATGTCCTTGAAAAAATAAAAGAGCTGGAAGTCCAGGGCAGAACTGAAGACGAAATAATCGGCGAGATCACAAACCTCAGGAAAATTAGCCCTGATATGGTCCTCCATCTTCTTCACAGCTCATTCCTTTCAGCAGTCCCTGAAAAGCCTGACATGAACAAAGTTTAACGGATAAATTATAGAATACTTGGAATAACCAGAGTCAGCAACACAAAAAAGTTAATAATTTAAATAAAGTAAATTAAATAAAGTTAATAATTTAAATTAAGTAAATTAAATAAAGTCAATAATTTATATAAAGTTACTAATTTAAATTAAGTAATAATTTTAACGGAATTAATAATTCTGAGGTATCGGCAGAAAACGGTATTTCCCAACTTATAGACGTTTCCACCATTTCCTTGAAGCTTTCTGTTCTTCAATTTGCCTTAACCCTTCAGCTGCAAATTTCTGCTGCATCCTGTACTTTCTGTTTTCTTCGTTCAGCCTGGAGACCTCTTCTTCTTTGCTTACGAGAGTCCCTTTTATCTGTCTTATTAGCTCATCTTTTTCCCTTATCTGGATTGCAAGTTTTTCTTCCCCTACATATCCCGAGAGCTGCTTTTCAAGCTTTCTGACTTTTTCTTCGCTTGCGGCAAGCATGGATTCAGTCGTACTTATCCTTCTTTCTTTTCCGTTAAGCCTTTCCTCAATCCTCTTTATTTCCGTGCTCTTTGCGATAACCTCTTCAGCAAGAATCTTAATGTCCCTGTCCTTTGCTGAGATATTTTCTTCAAGCTTTTCCATATCCCTCTGTTTTGCCAGGAATTTTTCCTTAAGAAGCCTTATTTCCCCAATCTTTGTTTTGAGTTCACTCTCAAGGTTATTTTTCTCTTCTTCTTTTTTATTAATCCCGGACTCGAGTTTTTCTATCTCAGCGTCCTTATCTGTAAGATTTTCGAGGAATTCCTGGAGCTTTGAATTCTTCTCCTGCATGCTTATTTCAAAAGTTTTTATAGCCTCTTCTTTTTCTTCAAGCTCGCTTTCAAGCCCCTCAATAATACTGCCTTTTTGAATAACTGTATCATCGAGCTTTTTGATTGCTTCATCTTTTTGAATTAGCTGACCTTCAAAGGCTTTTACAGCTTCGTCCCTTTTAGCAAGACAGTTCTCAAGGTTTCTTATTTTCTCGTTCTTTTCAGCTATTTGCTTTTCGAGCTGTCCTGCATTACCTGTTTTTTCAGAAATAAGTTTATTAAGTTCCCTGAGTTCGGCTACTTTACCTGTGAGTTTTTCCTCAAGACCTTTTATAATTTCTTCCGAATCCAGCCGGAATTTTTCAAGGATATTTATTTTTTCTGCTTTTTCTTCAAGTTCTTCCTTTAATGTATCGGTTTCCCTGTTCTTGTCTGCAAATTGAGCTTCATATTCTTTTATTCTTTGAAGTCTTTCTGCAAGTTTTATTTCGAGATTTTTTAACTCAGTATCTCTGTTTACGAGCTGGAGATTAAGAGAATCTATAATCCTTTCTTTTTCTTTATTCGTTTTTTTTTCTTCCTCTTCTTTTTCTTGTTCAATTTCCTCTGATAGCTGAGTAGAAGAAATATCTATTTCCGAAGAAGCTGCTTCAGGAAGACTTTTTTCGCATTCAGGTTCTTGAAGTTCTTTC
>OBLN01000597.1_pt1 | contig 12963 bp, 9 predicted proteins | sample 1519301 | NCBI WGS metagenome assembly OBLN01 (sample SAMEA2452533, study PRJEB22499) | sediment metagenome | reverse complement strand
AGGAGCATCTCAACGGTGCGGCGGGTGCGGGCAAAAACAAGAGACTGATGGTTGGCATGCATCAACTTTTGAGCGAAGGTTACGCCAAAATCGATGCTGCTCTTGCGAATACCGAGTTTTTCATCCACTAAAGGAGGGTTGTAAACCAGGAAATGAGCGGGACCCTTAGGCGAGCCATCCTCATCGATCAGGTGCACTTTTTGCTCGATCAAGCTTGCTGCGAGCTCTTCCGGGTTACCAATGGTAGCAGAGGTCAACACAAACTGAGGGTAGGCATTGTAAAAAGCGCAAATTCGCTTCAATCTGCGCATCAAATTCGCAAAGTGAGAGCCAAAAACACCGCGGTAGATGTGGATTTCATCGATCACAACAAAGCGAAGATTTGAGAAAAAACGTGCCCAGTTTGTATGATGCGGAAGAATGCCCTGGTGCAGCATGTCGGGGTTAGTCATCAGAATTGTTGCGGATTTGCGCATAGCCGAGCGCTGATGGTTGGGAGTATCACCATCGTAGATCGCAGGTTTGATGTTTCCATCTGGTAGCTGTTCAGCATGATCAGCGAAATTGTTGTATTGATCATTGGTAAGTGCTTTGGTTGGGAATAGCAGCAGGGAGGTTGTCCCAGGCTGGTTTAGTTGTTGATTTAAGATCGGGATGCCGTAGCACAGACTTTTCCCACTGGAAGTCCCGGTTGAGATAACGATATTTTCACCTGATTCCAAGAGGCTGATGGCTTTTGCCTGGTGGGAATACAGCGCGCTGATACTTTTCTTGTTTAAAGTCTTTTTTAGAGCAGGGTGGATGGTAGCAGGAAAAGGTTGGAATAGTGCTTGTCTGGGCGGAGTCAGTTGCCGGTAAGCAATATTTTCAGCGAACTCTGCCTCTTTCAGCCAATCATCAAGGGTTTGAGTGATATCCATTGAATATCTGACGAGTTAATCTTTGTTCTTTTTTGCTTTGGCAACGATGAAATCCAGCAGCCAGCGTACCCATCTGCTAAACCTTGTACTGGCATAATACATTATCTTGGCTTCAACACCAGGGGTAATTGTATATTTTCCTTTCGCAGCATCTTTCAAAATAGTCTCTGCTACCATTTTAGAGGAAACTGGTTTAGCAGTGCCTGAAATTGCCCGTGTTTCCATTGGTTTATATTGGTTTTCCCAGTGTAGCTGTGGCGTATCAGTATCAGGGGGATACACTATGGATACCCTGATCCCTTTGGATTTGACCTCTGACCTGAGGGCATCGGTGAAACCTTTTACAGCAAACTTTGCGCCAGAATAGGCGGTATAGCCAAAAATACCAACCACTCCCGCAATAGAGGAAATATTGATGATGTGACCAGAACCACGCTCAAGCATACCGGGCAAGAGAATTTTGATCATATTGACCGTGCCGTGATAGTCGATGTCCATGGTCCAGCGATAGATATCAAGGGGCAATTCCTCTACATAGCCAGGTCGTGCAACCCCTGCACAATTGATGAGGATTTCCGGAGTGTCGTGAGTGCGGAGATATTTATCATAGATATTTGTCAGTGAGGCAGCATCGGTGACATCGGCAGAAACGATCTTGACCATTGCCTTTGGATATTTTTCCAAAATGGATGCTCTGGCAGTTTTCAAGTTTTCATAATCCCTTGCGAGAAGTATGACGCTGGCATCCATCTGGACAAGAGCGTTCGCGAGGGCAAAGCCAATTCCACTCGACCCGCCTGTAATCAGGACAGTTTTGCCCTGGTAATAGTCTGATTTCATCAGTTTATTCCGCAGCTTGAGCAATTTCCTGAAGCGCAGGAACCACACTGACTGCTACCACCCAGGCTGGCACCATTACTAAAAGCGTTAGCTGCAGTTACCAGTCGTCTGACTTCGGTTGAGTTGCAGGATTGGCATTGTGTTTGCTCATCTGCTTGTGAAAAAGACCGCAACAACTCAAACTTCTTGCCGCAATCCTTGCATTGATATTCGTAAATCGGCATAGTACCTTCTACTCTTAAGTATATTGCTTTCTAATGGCAGGAATCAAATAGTCTTCAAAAGCACGAGTTTGATCGTAGTCAGGCTGCCAATCCCAGTCATTTCGAGCAGCCGAGTCGTCAGTATCTGCTGGCCAGGTATCAACAATTCCCTGACGTTTAATATCAGGAACAAAGTTGATTTTAGCTTTCGGAAATGCCTTCATCGTAATATCAAAGATTTCCTGGGCAGTGGGATTGAAACTGGTGACGTTGTAAACATCCCTGGTTAGTCTCTCCCGATCTGCGTTTTCGAGCATTATCAGCGATTTGACCGCGTCGGGCATTACCATGAAAGGCAGCACAGCATCCGGACGAACAAAGCAGTTGTATTCGACGCCTTTCGCAGCGGCGTGCAGCATCTCAGGACCGTAATCACTGGTGCCACCAGTGGGAATAGTTTGGGCACTGATCAAACCTGGGAAGCGGATACAGCGAAAATCAACAGAAATATTAGGGTTGTAATCAACAGCTAACTGACGATAATACCGGCTGTAATAACGCCCCAGGTTTTCACAATACAACTTGTTGCAGCCGTACATTGTGGTAGGCTCTGTGTACTGGTCTTCGTGCACCTTTCCTACCCTCATCTTTGTCTCAAGAGAGGGGAGACCGTAAGCCGCGATTGAGCTTGGATAAATGAATTTTACTGGTTCACCGTGCCATTTTGATTGTTCAACTGCCAACCGAAGCAAGTTTAGTGTTCCTTCTACATTGATCGTATGAGCGGTTTCAGGATTGTATTCTGCCTTAGTGGAAAGGATAGACGCAAGGTGATAGATGGTCTTGATTTTGTGCTCAACAACCAGCCGACCCAATAATAATTGGTCCAGAATGTCCCCAACCAAATAATGGGCAACCTTGGGTCGTAACTCCTTATCCAGTGGATTCAGGTCGAGGGCTACTATGGTGAAATTGTGCTCGGAAAGATAATCAATCAATCCGTGACCAATCTCTCCATTGGCACCAGTGATCAAAACAACATCTTCTCGCATCATCTCTCCTAATTAAAAACTTTGATTAATGGGAAAACTAACGCACTCACGGCGAATGTCCTTGGTATTGGCTGGTGAGACTTTTAGGACAACCACCGTCATATCATCACGCGGTCTACCGCTGTCATGAGCGATAGCTTGGTTCAACAAATTATTAGCTATATCCTGAACTCCAGGTTCATCATTATCATCATCGTAAAGAGAGCCAAGGGCTGTACGGAGGTCAATTTTATTATTACTATAAGCACCGGCGTTTTTGACACCTTCAGTTAGGAGGATGAAAGTCTGCCCCAAACGAAATTCAAATTGATAAACCACAGGGTCATATTTATGCGATTCTGGATCTGCATCCAAAGGAAGGAAGCGGCTTTCGCCATCTTCAAAAGTTAAAACAGGCACCGCGTTGTTTTTTGTGATAACAATCGTATTTGACCTTAAATCGCACGAAATGATCGAAATGTTAACATCAGCGGCATCCCGATGTTCATCCCGGATCCGGTGTAATACCACCCGCGCCGAAGCACTGTCTGGCACTCCTTCGGCAATCAGGTTCAACACAGCGTGAACCGCCTTCATGCTGACCCCTTTTGAGCGATTACCGTTCAATTTACCTTCAGCTAAAACAATTGAAATGCCACCATTCGGTCGCTCAATTATTTCAACTTTGTTTCCTTCCTCGTTGGAGGAGTACTGGTCTATTTTTGCGATAGCTGCTTGAATTTCCATGACTTACATTCTAAACGAAAACTCTGAACCTTAAGGAAAATTTGATTGTTACGGTAAAATACCTTGATGAGATTCAACATGAAAAATTCATATCTTAAATACGTTGTCTTAATTTTCTCCAGTTTTCTATGGTTATTTGGTTGTATTTCAGCTCCTCAGAACAATGTCAATACGCAAACAGGCTCATGTCGGAATAATGCAGACCTACTTGCAATCAGCCAGTTGCAGGGGGCAGGTCACCGCTCACCATACGATGGGCAAGAGGTTTATTGCGTAAAGGGTATCGTAACGGCGATCGATGGTGGGGGCTTCTACATTCAATCTGAAACTCCTGATGAGGACCCTTCTACTTCCGAAGGAATTTATATTGATTTGCTCGCGTTTGCTACAGTTAAAATCGGCGATGAGATGATGATTTCAAGCGCAGAAGTACGAGAATATAATCCAGCGGGAGTTGGTGAGAACTCCTTGTCGAGAACAAGTTTGCGAACAAGAGAAGTAGAAGTATTGAGTAGCGGAAATGATTTGCCAGTGCCAGTATTGATAGGGGAAGCAGGCAGACAAATCCCCGATCGAATTATCGAAAATGATGTAAATGGTTATGTCGGGCGAAATACAGCCTTATTTGATCCGGATGAAGACGGTATGGATTTCTTTGAAAGTTTGGAGAGCATGCGCGTCCAGGTCAACAATGCGATTGTAGTCAGTTCGATCAATTCTTACAATGAAGTGATCGTAGTAGCGGACATGGGAAAAAATGCCAGTGGATTAAGCCCTGCCGGCGTGCTTTTACTCGCAGAAGACGACCCAAATCCTGAACGGATCATGCTGGATGATAAATTCATTCGTATGCCCGATCTTTTGGTCGGGGATGTTTTTACTCAGCCAATCGTTGGTATTGTTGATTATGATTTTGGTAACTACAAAATCCAACCAACCGAAAAAATTGTTTTCCAGACTATGGGATTAGTAGAAAAAATCACCGATATTGAACTTCCTGTTTTAACATCTACACAGATATCTGTTGCAAATTTGAACTTGCTCAACCTCAGCCACCTTGAGTCACCGGTACGGGTAGCGGGATTTGCCAGCATGATTATTAATGACCTGGGGTCACCGGATATCCTGGTACTTCAGGAAGTAATGGATGATGATGGCAGGCTAAATTCCGCTGTAGTAAGCGCGGAAAAAAATCTGGCGAGTTTTGCCGGAGCAATCAAAGAAAAGGGCGGTCCGGATTATCGCTGGTTCAACATCGATCCTGAAAGGAATACTGATGGCGGTGTAAATGGGGGCAACATACGGGTTGTGATCATGTTTCGCCTGGACCGGGGATTGCGTTTTCTTTCAGCCACACCGGGAAAGGCAGGGCAGGAAGTTGGTTTGAAAGGTCAAGGCACCGACCTGGCATTGACGAACAACCCTGGACTGATCTGGCCTAATAATTATGCTTTTGGTCAAAGCCGAAAACCGATCGTTGCTCAATTCCAGTTCATGGATCAGAATTTTTTTGTGATTGGAGTTCACTTCAACTCTAAAGGACCGGATGGACCTCTCTATGGTGACAGGCAACCACCAAACCTCGATAGCGAGAAGCAGAGAATCGCTCAGGCTAAAGCGGTAAACGGCTTTGTAAAAGACATCCTCGAGCGTGACCCTCATGCCAAAATCCTGGTTTCCGGTGATTTGAACGATTTTCCATGGACCGATTCTGTTCAGACACTTGCTGGTACACAATTAACGAACTTATTTGATACTATCGACCGCGAGTTATGGTTCACCTATATCCATGAAGGCAACGCCCAGGTTATGGACCAGATGCTGGTTTCTGAATCATTTATGCAGAACTTCAGCACATTCCGGCCACTCAATTTAAACTCTGTCTTAGCAGCTGATGACCAGCTTAGCGATCACGACCCAATCATTGCCATTTTTGATTTTGCATATTATGAATAGAAGAAAATTTATTTGCATTTTTTTAGTAAGCTTGATGATGCTGTTAGTTGCGTGCAGCATTAAGGATAATGGAGTCAATTTACCTGGATTACCGATAACGAATGATTCCGCAACTTCCACATCTCAAATTAGTGCAATAGTAGAACAGTCCATTCTTGAAATTCCATTGCCCAATGAGCTAGCTGCTGCCTCAATGGAATACTCTGGTCTTGCCTGGTACAAGGAGAATCTGATCTTACTCCCTCAATATCCAAACAGGCTGGCAGGGGATCGGAGTGGCTCGCTTTATGCCATTGATCAGCAAAATTTAGTAGAGTTCATCAATAATCTAAAAACTGAAATTAAAGTTAACGCGATTCCATTTGATGATGCCGGTCTTTCCAGACAATTGGATGGTTTTGAAGGCTTCGAGGCAATCGTTTTTATAGATGATGTTGTTTACATGACGATTGAAACTCGCGGCGGCAACCCAATGAAATCTTTTCTCGTAAGAGGAACAGTTGAGTCAAGCCAGGGAAATTTATCTTCAATCAGGTTGGATGAATCCAGCCTGGTGGAACTGCCAGTACAAAACAATAGCAGCAATGCCAGCTACGAAACCCTGACTAGTGATGGTAAGTTTATTTACGCGTTTTTTGAGCAAAATGGGAAAGCGCAAAATGACAATCCCTATGCAATCAGATTTGACCCAGCCCTGAAAGAGAAGAACGAAATAAAAGTTGATTCCATCAATTTTCGACTGACTGATGCTACTCTGATCAATGGTGAGGGGTGTTTCTGGATGATCAATTATTTCTTTCCTGGCGACACTCATTTGATAGTTGATGAAGATCCAATTTCTGCCAGGTATGGACTGGGAGAAAGCCATCAACTAAACGAACCAGTTGAACGCTTGGTTAAATATTGTTTGACTCAAGAAGGTTTTCTCTTATCTCAAAGCCCTCCTCTTTACCTGGAATTATTGGAAAACGATGAGGCCCGCAACTGGGAAGGGCTTGCAGAATTTGGTGATTTGGGTTTTTTAATTATCACCGATAAATTTCCGGGATCGAATCTTGGTTACATCGAATTGAGGGAAAATTCAGCAAATGAATGATGGTTTGCTTAACTACTCACTTAGATTTTTGCAAAAAACTGGTATTATTGTTTATAATCGTTTTTATGATGAAGATAAGGAAGAGAGGAGTGCTCTTTGACTGAAGCGACTATCAGTGAAAAGCCACAAAAATCCGGGTTGACTTTGCATAAGCTAAGGCGCAGGGAAGAATTAACTGGCTATTTATTTATCCTTCCAGCTCTGATCGTAATTTTAATATTTGGTTTATTCCCAATCATTTACTCATTTTATATGAGTCTGTTCAATTGGCGTGTGACCAAAGGCGCTTTTGTTGGCGGTAAAAATTATCTTTTAATTTTTGGAAGCTGGACTAACCTCTTAATCACTCTGGCTGGTGTTGCCTTAATCATGGGAGCATTTTTGATCTGGAGCAACGCTTTTAAATCTCTCAATAAAGGTCAGATGATCGCAAAAATCGTTGCCGCAGTTGTGATGATTGTGGGAGGCGTGATATTTGTTTCTGGCTGGGGACAGATGTTCGACAGTGGAAATCAAAATTTCCTTAAATCTCTGATTGTGACCTTGTATTATGCCTTAGGAACTGTGCCTGCAGAGGTGATTTTGGGGATGATTCTGGCATTCTTGCTGTATCAGGACATTATTGGAAAAGATTTCTTCAGAATGCTCTATTTCCTGCCTTATGTCACCCCTTCTGTTACTTCTGCGGTAGTCTTCCAAATCATATTTTCATTAAGGGAAACATCTATTGCGAACATGATCGTAGGATGGTTTGGAATTAGCCCGCAAAAATGGCGCTTTGAACCAAAACCACTCTTAAATCTGCTTGGTTTGGATATTTCTGGATTCCTGGCTGGTCCCAGCCTTGCTCTGTTTTCGATCATGCTATATGGTATCTGGTCTTTTGTAGGCTACAACACCGTGATTTTTCTGGCTGGTTTGGGAAATATCCCTAAAGAAACTTACGAAGCGGCTGAAATCGATGGTGCGACGCGAGCACAGATGTTTCGGAGTATCACCATGCCGCTGCTTTCACCAACCACTTTTTACCTTGTACTAATAGGTTTTATTGGCACCTTTAAAGCTTTCAATCATATTTATGTTCTGAGAACACCCAGTGCCGGCGACTCGGTGATAACAACCAGTTTGCTAATCTTTGACAACTTCTACAAAGCCAATCAATATGGAATCGCAACTGCCCAGGCAATCGTTTTATTCCTGGTGATTCTCGGGTTGACACTTGCCCAAAACAAACTGATGGGAGAGAGGGTCTTTTATGGATAGTGTAGCGGTCAAAGCAAAACCAGTTGTAACTACCCGTGCCAAGCGGTCCCCATTTTTTTACATTGGGCGCATTCTAACCTATGCCATCTTGCTCTTTGGTGCATTAGTTTTCATATTTCCATTTTTCTGGATGATATCCAGTTCTTTAATGACCCTGGGAGAGACCATTACCAGGCAGATAATGCCTAAAGTTCCTCAATGGGTCAACTATGTTGATGCCTGGAACCAGGCAAAGTTTTCAAAATATTTTTTCAATAGTGTCATGATTACTCTTGGGACCCTGGCTGGGTTGCTCACCACTTCGATTTTAGCCGGTTATGCATTTGGTAGAATCGATTTCAAGGGAAAGAACATCCTGTTCGGTTTGTTTTTAGCTACCATGATGATTCCGGAATCAGTAACTCTGATCCCGAACTACCTTTTGATTCGGGGCAGTATTTTTCCAATTCCAGGAGGTACCTGGCTGAATAAATATTGGTCCCTGACAATTCCATTTATTGCCAATGCTTTTAGCATATTCTTATTGAGGCAATTCTTTGCTCAAATTCCAAAGGAATTGTGGGATGCAGCTCGTATTGATGGGGCAGACCATTTGCGTTTCCTGATTCAGGTTGTCTTGCCGATCAGCAAAGCACCAATCATGACAGTGCTATTATTTGGCTTTACCGGGTCATGGAATGCGTTCCAATGGCCATTATTGGTCACAACAAATGACACCTGGCGACCGATTATGGTCGGTTTGTGGTCTTTTGTAAACGAAGCTGGTCCGCAAACTCACTTATTGATGGCAGGAGCGGTGATCTCATTGATCCCAATCCTGATTATCTATTTCCTAACCCAAAAACAATTCACCCAAGGTATTGCAACAACTGGGCTGAAAGGGTAGGATTAAACACAGCGTAAGATAGCGAGAAAATTCTCGATATCAAATTATTAGATTCAAAATGGAGGTTTTGAATAATGAAGAGAAAAATGTTAAGTCTGATTGCAATCATCATGATTGCGGCAATGGCGCTGAGTGCGTGCGCCACACCTGCACCAGAAACCGAAGTACCGGTAGAAGGCGCAGTAGATTGGACCAAAGTGACTCCCGCCAAAAATATCACTTTTTGGCACCAACACACTGGTGAAGACCGTGAAGCTGCAATGGAGAAAATTGTAAATGACTTCAACGCCACTAACGAATACGGCATCACCCTGACCGCTGAATATGCTGGCGGATACGGCGACATCTATACCAAGATGCTCGCACTGCTCAATACCCCTGATGTTCCTGACATCGTGGTTGGTTATCAGAACCAGATTGCAACCTATCAACTGGCTGATTCAATGTTCGATATGAACACTGTTATCAATGACCCTGTCTATGGCATGCCCCAGGCTGATCAAGATGACTTTATCGATTCCTTCTTCCAGCAGGATGTCTATCCGCTGTATGATAATCAGCGTTTGGGTCTTGCCCCGAACCGCTCCATGGAAGTTATGTACTACAACATGGATTGGCTGAAGGAATTGGGCTACGATGCTCCCCCCGCCACCCCGGAAGAATTCCGTGAGATGACCTGTAAAGCTGCTGCACAACCATTCAGTGGTGCAAAAGCTGAAGGATCGATTGGCTATCAACTTAGCATCGACACTTCCCGCTTCGCTTCCTGGACCTACGCATTTGGTGGAGACATCTATGATTCCGCTACCAACCAGTACACCCTGAACAGCCCCGCTGCAGTAGAAGCTTTCAAATTCCTGCAGGGTTTGTTTGCAGATGGCTGTGCTCGCCTGGTTTCTGAAAACTATGGTGATCAATCTGACTTTGGCAATGGTACTCTGCTCTTCACTGTCGGTTCCAGCTCTGGTTTACCCTACTATACCTCTGCTGTTGCGGAAGGCGCAGCCTTCGATTGGTCAGTCGCAGCACTGCCCAACACTGGTACTCCCAAGCAGGATGTTTACGGCGCGAGTGTTTCAATCCCGAAATCCACTCCCGAACGCGAACTGGCTGCCTGGATCTTCATCAAGTACTACACCAGCCCCGAAGTCCAGAAACTTTGGGCGGAAGCTTCCGGTTACTTCCCGGTGCGCGAATCCGTTGCTGAAATGATGACCGATTACATGGCCGCTAACCCGACCTACAAAGCATCATGGGACCTTTTAGAGTATGGTTGGTTCGAACCTGCTGTACCTGGTTATGACTTTGTACGGGATGAGATTGAAGTTGTTATGGCTGCAGTTGTTGACGACCCAGCTCTGGATGTTCAGGCTGAGTTTGACAAACTGAACGAATTTGGTAACAGAATTCTTGCTGAACAACTCGAACAAATTGCTGAGTAAGATTTGTAAGAATATTGTAATAAAGCCTCCCTGTACTTGCAGGGAGGCTTTTGCTTTGCTATAATGAAGTTGCATGGGGATGCCAGGTCTCGACGGGAGAGGCTGGTTCCGGATTGCGAGCCGAGAGGTACCGACCTCGTGAAATCAGTACAAACTAACAAGTGCCAATCGCACAAGTTACGCAACCCTTCCTTTAGCTGCATAAGCTAATTGATTGGAAGCTGACCTCCATTGATGAGGTCACGTCCCCTGGAGTCGTTTTTCTGACCGAATCCAGCAAGGATGTCATAGAAGTCAGAATGCTGGGCATTGATTCGCGGGATGCCCTTAAGCGGACCTAATGGTTCAAGCGAATGGTTTGCCGGTAGTTGCGCAGAACACCTTAAGGCGAACGAGAACAAATCTTCTGCTACGCTCGTAGATATTCGAGAGTCTAATCTTTCGGACGCGGGTTCGATTCCCGCCATCTCCACCTTAAGCCCCCTGATCGGGGGCTTTTATTTTGGGACTGGAGGAACATTTCGGCGTAGCGGGGAGTGCAGCGATGAAGCCGTAGGCTGGGACATGGTGCCATCTGGGTATTGTGCAGCTTAATCCACTCTGTAAAATTAATTTGTCATCCCGAACAGAGTTAAAGATATTGATAGTTCTAAAGCTTAGGCACCCTAGTCGAAAAAGAAGTCGGATTATGTTTTTTACGAACTAATGCCTTAGAAAAAGAGGAAAGGTAAGATCCTTCGCCTTGCTCAGGATGACAAGATTTTTTTTCGATGTAATGGAAAACAATATTATTCTCAAGCTTTTTATTGATGCAAATCAAATAAATAGAGATCAATCTGTCTCAATTAATTTTCTGAAATCCTCTTCACTCAAAATCGAAATGCCGAGCTGGAGGGCTTTGGTGTGTTTCGATCCCGGGTTCTCCCCGAGCAGCAGATAATCTGTTTTCTTGCTGACCGAGCCTACCACCTTACCGCCATGTGCTTTGATCAAATCTTCTGCTTCCTGCCTGCTGAGAGTGGGTAGGGTCCCGGTTACGACGAAGCTCAACCCCTCCAGAGGTTGATCACCCTTTTCTTCTTTTCCTTCACTGATTGGCCAAACACCAAGTTGTCGAAACGCTTCAAGCAAATCCTTGTTATCCGTTTCTTTAAACCAGGATTGAATGTCCCCAGCCATGATCTCACCGACACCTTCAACCGACCTTAACTCATCTGTTGTGGCTTGAGAAAGCGCATCCAGGTCGTGAAAAGTATCGCTCAATTTTTCAGCAGCCACCTCACCCACGCCTCTGATTCCCAAAGCTGTGATCAAACGGGCTAAACTTTGAGATTTTGAGGCCTGGATCGCTTCGACCAGGTTCTGAGCTTTTTTGGGACCAAATTTTTCCAGTCCGATCAAATCTGACTCATTCAGACGATAAAGATCAGCTGTGGAATGAATAAGATTTGCCTCCACTAATTGCCTCACGATTTGTTCGCCCAAGCCAACGATATCCATTGCTCCCCTTGAGACAAAGTGCTCGATGTTACGAGTCAATTGAGCTGGACAACTGGCGTTGATACAATACCAGGCGACCATGCCCTCATCTTTCTCAACCGGAGCACCACAAGAAGGGCATTCAGCAGGTGGAATGTATAGTACTTGTTTGCCATCTCGCTTTTCAGGCAGGGCAGCAACGATGTAAGGGATCACTTCACCAGCGCGTTTAAGCAGAACCCGGTCTCCAATGCGAATGTCTTTTTCGGCAATGAAGTCGAAATTGTGCAGGGTTGCTTGTCGGACAATTACCCCTCCGATTGCGACCGGTTCAAGGAGAGCCAAAGGTGTCAGCACACCGGTGCGACCAACATTGACCTGGATATCCAAGAGCGTGGTTTCCACTTCCTCACCGGGATACTTGTAGGCGAGCGCTCCTCTCGGGTCCTTGCCCACGATTCCAAGGTCGTCGTAAAGGTCATGATGATTGATCTTGATCACGATGCCATCAGCATCATAATCCCAGGAATGCCGTTGAGAAGCCTGAGCTTCGCAGATTTCTATTGCATTTTGGATGCTTGCCGCTTTCCAGCGTAGTGGGTTGACTGGCAGCCCAAAGGAGGCGATATAATCCAGAATTGCTTCCTGTGTGGGTGGCAAGGGTTCATTTGAATCAACAATTTGGTAAAGATATAGCTTCAGTGGTCTTTGGGCAGTAATTGCAGGGTCCAGTTGACGCAGTGAACCAGCGGCTGTGTTTCTGGGGTTGAGGTAAGGTTTAAGCCCCTTCGTTTCCATTTCATTATTTAATGTTTCAAAATCAGATTTGGTGATAAAGGTTTCACCTCTAAAAACGATATATTCCGGGACATGGACATCCTGTTTAATCGGAATGCGTAGAGGAATGGTAGGGAGTGTTTTAAGATTTTCGGTGATATCTTCACCAACGAGGCCGTCTCCGCGAGTGGCACCAAGCGTAAATAAACCATTCTCATAGGTCAGCACAACTGTGAGACCGTCCAATTTTGGTTCAAGGAGGAAATCGGATTCGATTACCCGGTTGTCAAGGCGCGCGATACGCTCATACCAATCGATCGTTG
>OBLN01000596.1_pt1 | contig 12964 bp, 12 predicted proteins | sample 1519301 | NCBI WGS metagenome assembly OBLN01 (sample SAMEA2452533, study PRJEB22499) | sediment metagenome | reverse complement strand
AGCTCCAATGGTACGGGAGTGCCCCGTAAACCTTGAGTGCAGGCTGGTAGACATCCTTGACTTTGGCGGAGCCAGCGAAGTTTTCATCGGTGAGATTGTAGAAAGCTATGCAGAAGAAAAGTATCTATGTAATGGGGCTCCTGATATAAAACAAATTGAGCCTATTGTTTTTTCAATGTATGACAATAATTACTGGGGAATTGGCGGGCATCTCGGCAAAGCCTGGTGTGCAGGAAAAAAGTTTCGACAGAATATTAATGAAGACAAAAACGGAAATAATAGGTGAATGGAAATTATCTTTGAAGAGAGCTCTCTTTGCAGGCATTGTCAGGGGCTTTTGAATCTGCATGTCCCAGAAGAACGCTCTCACCATTTTTGATTTCATGTGGCAACAGGGGGTTATTATATGAAAATAACAGTATTCAGCGGGAGCCACAAAGGCAGGGAAGGAAATACCATTCTCATGGTTGAAGAGTTTTTAAAAGGAGCTGAAGAAGCCGGAGCAGAAACCGAAAATATAATCCTTGCTGAGAAGGATATAAAGAGCTGCAGAGGAAAATTTGAGTGCTGGATCAAAACACCTGGAAGGTGTACTATTCGCGATGACATGGATGAATTGCTTCCCAGGTTTATGGCTTCTGATATTGTCGTCTTTGCATGCCCTGTATACTTTGACAACATTCCTTCTAAAATGAAAAACTTTATCGAGAGGCTTGCTCCTGTTCTTTTGCCTCAATTTGAAGAAGATGAAACGGGAGAATACAGGCATGCCAAACGTTATGAGAAATACCCTAAATTCGTCGTAATTTCGAATGCCGGGCTTCCCGGACAGACTAATTTCGAAGTAGAACGCCCATTTTTCAGGCGCCTTGCAAGAACTTTTCATACCGAATTAATCGCAGAAATCTACAGGGGAGAAGGGGAAGTTTTCAGGGGCCAAAAGAACATTATGCTAAAACCTCTTATAGGAAAATACAAAAAGCTGCTCAGATCCGCCGGAAAAGAGATTGTTGAAAACCAGGCACTTTCAGAGAAGACGATTAAAGACCTTGAAAAACCAATTGTGCCTCCGAGCCTTTATATAAAATTCGGAAATGAAGAATGGGACCGGCTTATAAAAGAGTGTCAGGAAGAATAAATAAAATTTGATTTTTTTATTTTATTACTATTTTTTCTGTCCTGATTTTTTGAATAAAATCGAGATCTTGGTCACTGGTAACATCCAAATTAGCGAATAAAACTAAACAAAAAATGGAAAAAAAGAACCTGAGAAGATTCTTAAATAGTAATTTTAAGCATATTTTCTCAGGTTAACTACTCACTTTTAAATTACTGGTTTTCAAATTACTGGTTTTCAAATTATTGACTTTCGAGGTTGCCTTCAACCAGGTCTTCCAGGCTGTGTTCCATATAAGGAGCATTGCTCCTGTTAATCAGTTCCTGGCAGACTTGTGCAGGCTTTCCGTCCATTATAAGAGTTCCGTTTTCTATCAGTACAGCCCTATGGGCAACTTCCCTCACAAAGTCCATATGGTGACTCACAAGTACAATGGTCGTGCCGAAGCGCTCATTAATTCTTTTCAATGAGTTTGTCACGTCTCTCAGGGTTACGGGGTCAAGGTCTCCAAAAGGCTCATCAAGCAGCAGGTATTCCGGTGAGGTTGCAAGGCTCAGGGCAATAAAAGCTCTGACGTGTTCTCCTCCGCTTATCTGGTAAGGAGTTTTGTCAAGAACCTCCATAGGCAGGTCAAGGGCTTCAAAGACAGGCTTTGCATAGGTATTGACATCGGTTACCGGAATTGCCGGGAAGAGTTCAGAGTAAATCATATCACTAAGGTTCAATTCCCTGAGCACGTCAGTTTTTTCTTCTTCAGGCATATCTGGCAGGCGGTAGATGGTGTCCAGGGTCTCATCCGAAAGTCCCATTTCCCTGGCTTTATTTCTTGCGTATTCAATTGCACCCTGCTTTTTCATACTCAGCCTGAAACGGATCTGATCCCTCACAGTTGAGTTTACGGACATCGAGAATTCCTGGTTCATAATGCTCATTATCCGCCTGAGTTCCATACGCTTCTGACTGAACTCGATTACATCTACCCATTCGCCTTTGCATAGATACTCGACAGAGCCGCCTTTTGGTTTGATAAGGCCTTCCATCAGCTTCATAATGGTCGTTTTTCCAGCTCCTGAAGGCCCTATGAATGCCAGAGTTTCTCCTCTGTAAACGTCCAGAGAGAAATTTTTGATATTGAGAACTTCTCCCATCCTGATAAGTGAATAACGCTTGGAGACATCCCTTACCTTAATGCAGACTTCCTTACTTTCAGGTTCTGAGAGCTCTTCTTTGGGTTTCATGTCTCTCAGGAAGTTTTTAAGTACCCAGGCAGGTTCTCCATCGGCTGCAATTTTCCCATTTTCAAGGAAGATAAGCCTGTCTGCAAGATACGCGTGAATTTCAGGAAGGTGGGAGACAACAATAATAGGGATGTTCAACTTCCCCTTCAGGCTTTTTATCACATCAAGGATTTCCTGTTTTGTATCCGGCCCTGTCATTGTTACGGGTTCATCAAGGAGAAGTGCTCTTGGTTTTGCGGCAAGCTGCCTTGCCATTACAACCCTCTGTTTTTCCCCGCCGCTCAGGAGGTTGGTCGAGTGAAGGGCTTTGTTTTCCAGGCCAACGAGTTTCATGTACGGCATAGCTTCTTCTAAGAGCTCCTCATACTCTTCGGTTCCGGTGCTCGGAATGGCTTCATGCCCTATTCTGAGGTAATTCAGTTTCCTCATGATATTTTCTATTGCAGGACCGTTCCAGAGTCCGAAGTTTCGCTGAAGGTGTATCGCGGTTACACTTTTTAGAAACTTTTCTCCCTCATATCCCGAATCCGGGGCAACAATCTTTCCATCGATTTCTACAGTCCCGTCATTGAAAGGTTCTACTCCACGGATAATCCGCAACAGAGTTGATTTTCCACTTCCGCTTCGACCTGTAATTCCAAGGATCTCTCCATCCTCCACCGTGAGGTCGATATGGTCCAATACCCTTATTTTTTCGGAGCGTACCTCATAATCTTTTACCAGATTGGAAATTCTGATCATAATCATACCTCTTAGTGTTAATTGCAAGTTAAAGAGCCCGACGTGGGGGTTGAAAGCTTTGTTCTTCCTTTAAGAATCTGTTTGCGCTTTCCTGTTTTTTTGGACTCCATGAAACTAACAAACATTATGTATTGAAACAGGATTACTAAAATAGGACTCAAATATTAACTTTTAATCTATTTATTATAATTGGCTGCCTGTGAGCTGCCTGCAAATCGCTGAAATACATATCCAAGAAAGTTAAGCACAAGATTGTTTCTAAGTATAAAAACGGTTTCAGAAATAAAAAGTTTAGGTATGTATAAATGAACAGTGTAATTTAAGTGTAAAATAAAAATTCTGCGATGCAACCTATGTTTATGAATTTAAAGCCCGGCTCTTTCAACCAGGAGATTTGCTATATCTTTTACATCTTTGAACGGAAAGTCTTTTTCAGTAATAAGACTTCTTGCTTCTGCTGCCGTAACCTCAGTGCCGCCTATTATGCATGTGGTATCCAGTCCTTCGGGTAAAGCAGCAATCAGTTCTTCAAGTGAGTTAATTGGAAACCTTGCGTCTTTAAGAATTTCAATTATTTGTTCATAAACCTCTTCTCTTACGTTCATTTTTTCCTCCTCTTTCTTCTGCTGGACCATTTTCTTATTCTGCACCCGTATCTCTCTTTTTAGTAGTCTCTTATTTATCTCCCTTATTATAGTATCCTTAATCTGCATAACTTAATCTACACATTGAAGAGACTGCTGGGACTTATTTGCTTTATTTTTTATTCATTTATCCCACAGAAAACGACAGAAAAAATCGACAGATAAAGCCTGGTTAACATCTTTAAAACAGACTTAAAAAATGAATGTTAAAAAATAATATTCAAAATAATATTTAATATGTTTGAGTGGAACTGATTAAGTGCAGATACTTTTTAAACTGCAAAAAAACAGGCAGCACACCATAAACTACTGAAAACGGAATCATCTTTTTATGGCTGATACAATCTCAGCCACCTTTGCAGCAACGTCTTTTACTTCTTCAACAATTGTGCCGGTGACGATCATATCCGCACCCGCAGAGGTACAGAGTTTTGCAGCTTGCGCGTCTCTGATCCCGCCGCCAACAATGAGCTTGTTTTCTCCGAGTACATGTTTAACAGCCCCTATCATTTCGGGGTTGACAGGTGTATCGGCCCCTGACCCTGCTTCAAGGTATGTATAATGCATGCCAAGGTATTTGCCTGCAAGGGCATAAACCGCAGCAATTTCAGGCTTCTTCCTGGGGATCAGTTTTGCGTCTCCTACCCAGCCAACAGTGCCTCCAGGCTCAACTATCAGGTATGCCATGGATATTGGTTCTATCTGGCTTCTGTATACAAGCGGAGCTCCAAGCACCTGGTTTGTAATTACATATCCTATATCTCTGGAGTTCAAAAGGCTCATAAAAAATACTGCATCTGCGTATTTGCTGAGCCCGGCCGAACTTCCCGGGAAAAGGATGGTAGGGACGTTTATATTTTCTTTTATTTTTATTACAGTCTCATCTAACAGGGTCCCCGACGCGCCGGTTGAGCCCCCTATCATGATGGCATCAGTGCCCCCTTCAACTGCTGCAAGAGCAATTTCGGCGGCCCTATCAGGCGCCTGAGACGCTGGGTCGATAAGGGTAAGATGAACTTTTCCGTCCTTTTCAATAATCTTCTGGAGGTGTGCTTCCACCTGCAAAAAAGATCATGCTCCCTTGGATTCCTTGGATTTTACGCGAAGAACACTGTAGCCGCATTTTCTGCAGCGGGTTGCTCTGATTGCGTTTCTTGCATTACACTTCATGCAGATTTTCTTGTTTAATAATCTTTCTTCTGCTTCTGGAAAACGAGCCATTTTTGTCACCTGCTATTACTTTTTATTATCAATACGGTATATAGCCCGCTTAATGGATGTTAAGACATATAATGTTTTTCATCAAAAATTTCCGCTGCTTATTGTGTTTGCAATCCGTTTTTCTCTTCTCTCTCATGACCTGATTTTTCCTTTTTAGCATTCCATACTCAAAGTTTATTTATGGGTTTATTGTTTACTCCGTACCTGTACAGGCTGAAGTTACAGGTTGTGCATAATATTAATTGTACTTTATTTGATGGTAATGATCTTATAATGCCGGCATTTCTGGCAGTGAACTCATTATATTGCCAGTAGCAGACTGGCATTAAAAATTCGTAAGTGGTATTAAAGTTGCATAATTCACGAATTACTCAGGCTAAGGGTAATCTAGTCTAAGGACAATCTTAGCCTGGAGTAATTCAAGCAAAAATAACAGGTTCAGAGCATTAAAGACTGGAATTACATCCAAGTTAAACATCCAAGTTAAATCAAACCCGGGATTTGATTAATTCCCGATTCCAGTAAGGTGATTGATGTGGCTATCCATCCTATAGAATACCGATACGGTACAGCGGAAATGAAGTATGTATGGAGTCAGGAAAACAGACTTGCTAAGATCTTACAGACCGAGGCAGCCCTTGCCCGGGCAGAAGCTGATATGGGACTTATCCCTGCAGAGGCAGCTGAAATCATATCCGAATGCATTACCTATGTAAAAGCAGAAAGGGTCGATGAAATCGAAGCTGAGATCCATCATGATATGATGGCTGTTGTTGTTGCGATTTCAGAGAAATGCAGGGATGACGCAGGAAAGTGGGTCCACTTCGGAGCAACTTCAAACGATATGCTCGATACGGCAACAGCTCTCCAGATAAAAGATGCAATTAATATACTGGAAGATAAGCTCAAAGCCCTGCTCAAAGTTCTGGTAAACCAGGCAGAAGCACACAAGAATACGGTATGTTGCGGAAGGACTCACGGGCAAATAGGTGTTCCGACAACCTACGGACTTCGTTTTGCAATCTGGGCTTCCGAGGTCTCAAGGCACCTTGACCGCCTCTATGAACTGACTCCAAGGGCTACCGTAGGGCAGATGACGGGAGCTGTCGGGACTCAGGCAGCTTTTGGAAAATCAGGGGTACTGATCCAGAAACTTACAATGCAGCACCTCGGAATAGGGTCGGTGGATGTCTCAAACCAGATCATCCAGAGGGACAGGCACGCCGAGTTTGTTATGTGGATGGCAAATACCGTTACCACTCTGGATAAAATTGGGGTTGAAATCCGGACGCTTCAGCGAAGTGAGATTGCCGAGATCGAAGAGAGTTTCGGGAAAAAACAGGTAGGTTCATCCACCATGCCCCACAAGCGCAACCCTATAAAATCCGAACAGATCTGCGGGCTTGCCCGAATAGTGAGGGCAATGGTTGAGCCTGAACTCCTTAACAATACTCTCTGGGACGAGCGCGACCTGACAAATTCTTCCTGTGAAAGAGTAGTCTTTCCGGAAGCCTGTGTGCTTACTGACCATATCCTTAAGCTCGGGATCAGTGTGCTCGAAAACCTCAGGTTCTATCCCGAAAATATCCGTAGGAACCTGGATCTGCTCAGAGGTCTGAATATGGGTGAAGCTGTGATGATAGAACTTGCAAAAAGAGGCGTGGGCAGACAGGAGGCTCATGAACTTGTCCGGACTGCAGCGATGAGAGCCCACGATACAGGTCAGCATTTCAAACAGGTACTGCTGGATACGCCTTCCGTTTCAAGGTACCTCAGTGCCGAAGACATAGAAAATCTTGTAAACCCTGACAAATATATAGGAACAGCAGTGGAACAGGTCGAAGTACTCGTCGTAAAGCTCCGTGATGCTTATTCGCTCTGACCTTTTCCCTCTTTTTTCTTTTATAATAAGACCTTTCTGTATGCCTTCTTCTGAGGGCCTTAACCATTCTTTGTAAAATTAGAACTGTTCTTCTTATGTAATATTTATTGGCAGGATTGAATATAAATATTTATATCCGATGAATTTCATTTCTATAGGAAGACATTCTCAAAAGCCTTATCCAAATTGGGTGATTGAGGCATCTAAAAAATAGGCGTTGCGTAACTAAATATCTATTTGGGCTAGATGTGGTAGATGATTTACGGTGTGAAAGTGGATTAGATGCCTCCTTAACTCCTACGTAGAGGTTGTTTATAAAATTTGTGCTAGTTTTATCCATAATCTTCTTAACCAATTCCTTCTCCCAGTGTCTCTTTTTGTCAGCCGTACAATTTTTTAACCTAATTACCTTTAATTTATGCATGGGCATTTGCAAGTTTGCCTAAAATGCGTACCGCAGATTTTTTTTGCCTGATTTCATTTTTCTCATTTTACAAACTTCTGCCCGATTTTGCGCAGAATAATGCACGGTGTTATTCTGTCCTGATGCTGCCTGGCTTTAGTGGTTTATTAATAGTTCAGTGTCTGGTCGATGTCTTTTATGTAAATATAAGGATAAAACACAAAGATAGGAATAAGGATAGGAATATAAAGATAGGAATATAAGGATAGAATATAAGGATAGAATATAAGGGCAAAAATAGACGCATCAATATCGAGGTAATAAGCCTTTTGGGTTTTCAAGGGTTAGTACTTTGTACTTTCTGAATAATTGTTATTTTTGATTAAAAAAAGGATAACTTGCTATTCTATTCGATGGGGGGAATATAAATGTTTATATATAATGATTCTCTATCCAAGTAAGCGTTGCTTTATTATGGTATTGAGGCATCTAAAAAACGGCGTTATGTAGTTTAAAAATCTATTTGGGCTAGATGTGGTAGATGATTTGTGGTGTGAAAGTGGATTAGATGCCTCAATAATTCCTTATGATGAAGTTATTTATATAATTTGTGTTTATTCTGCACACAACCGCCCAAAACTTCATACTTCATCAGCATGCTGTTCTTCTTGCTTGTTTCTAATCCACGACCAAGTCTATTTTTCTGTATGCCTTCCATTTTTTCGTATTTTTTCCGTTTTCAAGACAATATTTTTATAAGTTAATGTTAACGTATTCCGGAATAATGACTGAGTGATGCTGGAATAATGCCTGACGGCAATTTTAAATACATTCAGGCTATTTACCCAGCACTACTCAACATAAAATTGTTTCCACAGGTCCGATCTCTATATATGTGCGTTTTTTTGTATGCACATTCGCACATTATAGTCCCTGAAAGCCGTTTAAGGGCCAACAAGGGACTTTTTCACTCTTGCTGCGGAGCTTTGAAGACTTCAAGGTTTTCCCAATTAAATTTGTCCGGCGGGCAAGCTCTTATGCATTTCTGACAGTGAGCTCCTTCACAGAGGTCGGTACTTATCATAACCCTGTTTTCTTCATCAATCGTGATGGCTTCATTCGGGCAGACCCTGATACATTTTTTGCACTCCGGACAGTCAACGACCATGGTCATATATGTGCCCACCCTTTCGAGTACATGCAGGCCTTCTTCACCAAGTATGGGAATATCTCTTTCCACACGCTTGTCCACAGCAGGGTTACTTATAGGTTCATCAAGTGAGGGAAGCCCCTTCTTTTTGAGGTATTTCTTGAACATTTTAAAGGGCATGCCTTCTTCCCAGTACGCGAGTTCGAGGACATAAGCGTCCCGGAATTCCGGAGCCGTAGCAAACATTATATGAGTGCCTATTATCTGACTGGCAATATCCTGAAGTTCCCATAACCTTTCCTCTGATAACAGGATCTCTCTTGCGACCGCAAGCGAGGTGTTCCCAAGCTGGGCAATTTTTTCCGTAGAGTAAGGGATCAGGCCTATCTTCTGGGCTTTTTCCGCATCCATATATGTGCCTGCAGCACCTGCCATATATGCTGTATCAATATCTGTCAGCTCAATACCTGCAGCCGCACAGAGGGTGATATGCCCTGCCCTGATTGCACCGATAGCTTTTCCGGCTTCTTTAAGGTCCCGCTCCGAGAAAGTTATTTTATCCTGCAGGTGGATCAGTCCATCCGGCGTCTTGATCTTTGGAAGCTCAACGAGACCGTGCCCCAGAGCTTTTTCCATGAGGGCGATAACTCCGGTACCTGTGATCCCTTTTGCTCTAATCATCCCTTCTTCAAGAATTTCTCCTGTTTTAGGGTTGACAAGATCCCCTGGATCGGGTTTCATCTCTTCGTTTAACACATAATTCCTTAGTACCCCGTCTTCAAATTCGATATCCGAAATTGCAAAAGGAGACGCAAGAGTTCCATGCTTTATCTGCTGTCCTTCAAGAGCAGGTCCTGCAGCTGCAGATCCCGTGTAAATGATATCCTTTACTTTGAGTGCCATCTCCGCATTTGTCCCGTAGTCCGTTGCAATCGAAATCTTATCGCTTTCAAGCATTCCTGATTTGACAATAAGGGCAAGTGCATCGGCCCCTACCTCATGCTTTATTGCAGGCGGGACAACAACATCACAGCTAAATTCCTCAAGTCCTGAAATTTCAGTGCTGGATATTATTTTTGCATCCCTGTTCTGTTCCTGTATGTTGTACTTCTTTTTCTTACGTTCCCCTGCGTAAGCCAGGTCTTCAATGCTGATTCCCTGAAAAATAGATAACTGAATTGGGTTTCCGCAAATTGAAAGTCTGTCCAGTTCCCCTTTCTGTACACCAAGTGTCTGGAGCAGGTTTTTTACCGCATTTACGGAGAGCCCATGCGCAAGGTCCTGCCCGTAGTGAATTGCGAAGTCCATGTGGTCCATCACATTCGCTCCGGGAAGGGGATTTCTTAATGTTATTACTGTTCTTTTAATCTCCTTCGTATCAAGGTCAATTTTTTGAGCTCGATACCCGCTTGTTCCCAGGTCAATTGCAACTCCATATCTCATACAAACTCCCCTTATTTTGCCGGGCTGTTTAATTATGGTTTTAACATATTATTTAAGCCGCTTGAGATTTTTATGTAATATTACTTTGAAAAATGACCTATAAATAAATACGGTGTTTTATTCCTCCACTCTTATTTTTATAGCCGGTTAATTTCTACTACTATTTTTTCTTACTGCTTCCTTTGCTTTTTTAAATAATATCTTTTCAAATCCTCGCTTTCTTTTCCTCACACGGGTTAGACATTTAATCACTTTTACTAAAAAACAGACATCGGGAGAAATACGCCTGGGATATTTTTATATACTATATATGTCTTTGTATAGCTGATGAGCTAGTCCGGGTAGCCCGGCGTTACCTGTAACCCGAAATCGCCGATACGCGGGGGACGAAGCCAATGGAAGATGCGCCAGAGAGATTCCAGCCTGGAAACTCAACTGAGAAGCCCCGTCCTGCTTGGATGATGCAGGTATGCGGACTTGCTGGAGAACAGGTTCTCATACCCTAACCGTGGAAACCGATCGAGGCCCGGAAGGGAGCAGACTCACCGTGGGCAACCGTCGCTTGCGGGGTTGCGGGGTGGAGAAGAGATTCCAGTCTACTGGAGCTTCCGAGGCACAACGACCTGCGGCGTGCTCATGACTATACATATTACAAAGTTTCCTTCAGCAGCTTTGTTATATAATAAAACTGTGATTTCTAATAATTTTCTAAAATACTTTTCTCCGGAAAAGGTTAAATATATGAAATGCATTTTAGGGGACGCGTTTCTAAAGTTCGATATGACGAGATAGCCAAGCCCGGTATGGCGCGGGATTGCTAATCCCGTGATGCCCTGCATCCCGGGGGTTCGAGTCCCCCTCTCGTCGTTTCTTTTTTTTAAATTTTTTCTTTGATTTGATTTCTCCTATTTTTTCTGGACTTCTGTATGTAAATTTTATATAAGATCTCGCCTTATACCCTGTAAATAATAACTTAATCTTATGCTCTTCCATCACCATTAAATCCATACATTTACAGGCATATTGCAGGCATTAGTATACAGAAATAGATTGAGCCAGAACATGAAACGAATATCCTCGGGAATACCTGAACTTGATGCAAGAATCGGCGGGGGATACCTTGCAGGCAGAGTCCTCCTTATTACAGGTGATACAGGAACTGGCAAGACCACTTTTACAATCCATTTCCTTCACAGGGCCTGTCTTGACGGCAAGAAATGTGTCCTTGTTGCAACAGAAGAACTTCCGGAAGATATTCTTGACCAATCTGAAATGCTGGGCCTCGGACTCACCAAATATCACGAACACGGTCAGCTTACAATTGAGAGGTCTTTCCAGAACCGTTCCGAAAAAGTCCAGACCTCAAAATTCGGATTTACGCCTGAAGGTCTGGAGATAGAATTGCCTACCCTTTCAGACTATGTTCCCGAAGGAACCGATGTTGTAGTTATTGATAATATCGGAGTTTTTACCCTGAGACTTTCTATTCAGGATTTCAGGGACCAGTTTGATGCCCTTAATTTTATCCTCAGCACCAGGGGAGACTGCACGGCGATGTTCGTTATGGATGATACGGCATGCAAGATGACTCATAATCTTGCAGAGTATTCGGTTAGCGGATCTCTGCGGCTTATGGTAGATGAAAATCCATACACGGGAAATATCGAACGCTACATCCGGATTCCCAAAATGAGGAGGACATGCTTAAGTCTTAATCCCATAAGGTTTGAAATCACCTCATCAGGAATTAAAATTCTGTGACAGCTCCCAAGTAAATTTGTAGGCAGCTATGGCGTTTCAACCAATGTTATACTGCCCCAGAGCAACTATTTATTCGTGTCTCTTTTTCATCGTTTCAGGTTTTACCTTTGAAGCTTCTTCAAAGAACCTTATACTCGAAGTTTCAGAGCAAAGTCAATCGGCTTTTATAGCATTTGCAGCTTCCGGGATAAAACTTAACTGTAAAGTATATATTTATATGTATAAAATCTCTATCCTATGGCCTATAATGAGATCGCTGACGGTTGTGTCCTGCCATTTAAATGATGGGGAGTCAGCCTTAGATGCTCTTAAACGAGTTGTTTTCCCCGGATCTTCTACCTTTTTGATTTCTACCTTTATTGAATACTTATTTTTATTGAATACTCATTCTTGTGCTTTATATTAGACTATTTTTGTCAAATTAACTATTCTATTTTTAATACAGGAAAAATATAATATATACTATATTGAAAATCTTTATGAAAAGATTTATACTATTAAGTCCTATTTCCTATTTGATTCGTAGATAATATCTCAGTGATTTTTTTCCTTTTCTTTTCACTGAAAAGGGTGCATTAGGCTTTGAATAATTATTCAAAATCATTAAATAATACAATTAATAACATTAAAAAGTTATTAATTATTACGGGAAAAATTTAATTAACAGTTAATTTATTATTTTGAACAGATGGTCTACTGTATGAGGGGACTAATCTTTGGTGGGGGGAGCTTCTGTGGTTTCTAAAAACGAGAAATCTCAGGATGACTTAAGAAAATCAGACAAGCATACGCTTGAAATCGAGGGAAAAGATGTCCTGGCAGGGAAATCCTGTCTTCTGCAGATCCCTGTAGAGAGGACTTCTTATGAAAAGGAGCCGAATAAGCCTGATACTGACGGTATTCAGGGTGATATTGACAGTAAAAGTGACGACATTCTTCAAGAAGCTCCATTAAACGAAAACATAGAAAATAAAGATAAAGAGAATAATTCTGCAGGATACGAAAACACCGACCTTCCCGATATGAAAATCAAAACTGAAAGTCGGAATTCAAAACCTGTAATTGAAACTGTTCAATTCATGAGCTATTCTTCTGGAGCCAATTCTGAAGAAAGCTTAATAACCAGCCCTGTGCCGGAAAGCCCCATTTTTAAGGAAGAGTCCGGTCCTGAGAATACTATTTCTCCTCAAGAGAGTAAAGCTCCTGAGCTAAAACCGCCTGTCCCGACAGAAAAGGCTCCAGATTTAAAACCTGCGGTTTTTGCAGAAGCGGTTCCTGAGATAAAGGTTGAATTTATCCCTGAGACCGAAAACAAAGGCATTTTTCCTTCTTCAGCCGCCCCTGATAAAAAGAAAAGCCCGAAT
>OBLN01000595.1_pt1 | contig 12990 bp, 11 predicted proteins | sample 1519301 | NCBI WGS metagenome assembly OBLN01 (sample SAMEA2452533, study PRJEB22499) | sediment metagenome | reverse complement strand
AACGTAAATAAGAGATGCAAAAGCTATGAATCCCACAACAGCGGCTGTGCCTGTGAGAATGAGCTGCCTTTTGGCGGAGCTGATCTGCCCGTTCATATATGACGTCATTGTAGCAGCAATGAGATCCTCTGTGTTTTTCATGGAATCAATTTTTTCTGTCATCAAACTGAACCACTTTCCGGCATCTTCATTCAAATCAGTTAACTTCTCTGCTGCTGTTTGCTCCATTTTTGCCGCTTCAATGCTGTACGGGGCATTTTCAGCAGTTTCGGCGCTTTCTCTGTATTGCTTGCGTGCAGTCCACACAAATGAGTCCATGTATGTTTTACGTTCGCTTGTGAGACGAAGATATTTTTCATACATACCATCGGTGAATTTGCCGTCCGCAAATACAGACGCCATAACAGCGCGCATCTGCCCTGTCAGTTCCTTTGCATTCATGAAGTTAGTGTAGGAAATTATATCTTTAACTAGCTGTTGGTCGTCCATATCAGAAGAAATTTCCGAAACTGAGTTTATGAATAATTTATTTATACCAGTATAATAGCTTATAATATCAGGAGAATTTGCTGTTCTGCTCATTGTGCTGGAGCGTACGGAATCAAGGTCTTTCAGGCTATTCATTGCTTTAACTGTATTTGAAGAACCAGAAAGCTTATTGCTTAAAATATCTCTGACCTGAAGCAATGCTTTATCTGTGGATTCAAACTGAATTTCAAGATTATCTTTAAAAAGTGTTTCACCACCGGACATATATCCGGCAGAAAGTCCCCGTTCCTTCTGGAGTTCATGCACAAGGGCATTGACGGACACGGAAAAATCCACGAATTTTTGCAGAGATACTGCCTTCCTGAGCAACCCGGAATCCCTTACAACATTTGATACAGTGTAAAAGGTAAGCATAATGAATGGTATCAGGAGTGCTGACAGCACTTTTGTTTTGATTGAAAAATTTTTCACCGCATCACCTTTATCAGAAAATAGTTTTTTGTAATATATATTACAAAAAATTAAAAGCAATTGATCAGTATCAATTTATTTAATGTGAGTCAACGGCGTATTTGGGGTTATTAGTTTTTCTTCATGATGCTGATATCTCAAATTCATGCCGTTTGAAGCGGTGTTTATCTCAGCGTGAGCGTGTAACCAAAATTTCTATGGAGAGCAAATTTTGGATTATCGGATAGATGGGAAGTCGCCGTGCGAAGCGAAGCCGTGTTTATCACGGCGCGAGCGTGTATCTCAATCCGGCAGGATGCACGGATTGAGATGGTTAAAAAAGAAACAGGAAGCCCGAAGGCTTCCTGTTAACATATTATAGGTATTGCGTGAAGGATTGCAGTAATTATTTTTTGATTCCTGCTGCAGCTTCCAGCATGTCTGTGGTAACAGATTTCGGACGCTCAATGGGGTACCCGAGAGCCCTGTCCCAAGTGATGTTTGCAAGAACGCCGATCGCTCTGCCCACACCGAAAAGAACAGTGTAGAAATCGTACTCTCTGAGACCGTAGTACCACTGGATAACACCGGACTGTGCATCCACATTGGGCCATGGGTTTTTAGCTTTTCCGTGTTCCATGAGGATATCGGGAGCAACTTCGTAAATCATTGAAACAACTTTGAAGAGTTCATCTTCAGGAAGGTATTTCTGGCAGTATTCACGCTGAGAAGTGTATCTGGGGTCAGTTTTTCTGAGAACTGCGTGTCCGTACCCGGGGATAACCTGACCGCTGTTAAGAGTATCCCAGAGGAATTTTTTGAGATCTTCTTTAGTGGGAACTTTTCCGCCGAGTTTAGCGTAAACGTCCTGAATCCATCCGAGAACTTCCTGGTTAGCAAGACCGTGAAGAGGACCTGCAAGACCGTTGATACCTGCTGAAAGTGAGTAGTACGCATCGCTGAGAGCGGAAGCCACAAGGTGAGTAGTGTGAGCGGAAACGTTTCCTGACTCGTGGTCGGAGTGGAGGATGAAGTACATTCTCGCAACATCATCATAAGGAGCATCGATGCCCATCATGTGAGCAAAGTTGCCGCCGAAGTCGAGGTTTTTATCAGAAGCGATGGGAGTGTCGCTTTTGTATTTCATTCTGTAGATGTAAGCCGCTATTTCGGGAAGTCTGGCGAGGAGGTCACATGAATCTTCATACATGGGTTCCCATGCAGTCATTTTATTGAAGCCTTCTGCGTAGAATTTAGCGAATTTTGACTCACGCTGCATAGCAACTATAGCTGCGGAGAACATAGTCATAGGGTGAGAGTCTCTGGGCATAGCTCTGAGTATATCTATAACATACTGGGGAACCTGCGCTCTTTTTTTGAAGTCTTCAACAACTTCTTCGGCCTGAGCCTGAGTGGGTATTTCGCCTGTGAGAAGGAAGTACCAGAAACCTTCTACATAAGGATAGTCTTTTCCTTTGGGTCTGGGGAGTTTTTCCATCACTTCGGGTATTGTAAGACCGCGGAAACGGATACCTTCCATGGGGTCGAGATATGATATGTCAGTAACAAGGCACTTAACGCTTCTTGCACCGCCGATAGCCTGACCGATTGTAACTTCACCAAGTTTTACATCGCCGAACTCTTTTGTGAGTCTGGCTGTTCTGGGGCGATGCTCATCAATTTTCTTCTTAAGAACGTCCTTAAGTCCCATTAGTATGCCTCCTTGTTATTATAATAATCTTCAATTTTATACCGCTGTTTATTTTCTATCACTAAGACTATTCGATGTCAATAGGTAAATTGTATACAATGTACATTAAAAAAAATTAAAAAGTGTCATAATAAAATAAGTGTTTTAAGAGTTTAAAGCCTTTTGTATCAGTATTTAGAGGCAGATTAAAAGGGTCGGCGCCTGCATGATCCTGTCAGGATTAAATTATCTTTAGTTCAATTGTAAAAAATAAACAGAGATTTGATCACGGGTAATAAAAGAGGATTATCAGTATAGTTTATAGATGTGAGGAGCATGGTGCTAAAACCTATTAACAATATCGGGTTTTAAAGATAGATTCTATTTCAGATGCTTGAATATTTTTGAAAGTGCTGATAGAAATGGATTTCACAGGCTATGACGGGGAGGAGTTTTTGACAGGTTTTATTTTCATTGTTTTCAGTGCATTATGCCACTCCATATGGAATGTGCTGTTGAAGCGTTCTTCTGATAAGTATGCATTTAATTTTTTCATGCACTTTATAAATCTGATATTCTTCACTGCGCTTTTCCCTGTATTCTTCAGAGAATATATGTATTTTGACAGGAACGCCGTAATATACGGATTGATTGGCGGAACATTTTTTACACTATATCATCTTTTTCTATCAACAGCTTACCGTTACAGTGATGTTTCATCCATATACCCGATCACCACATCTTCACCTTTTTTTATATTAATATGGGCAACTCTTTTTCTTGGGGAAAAACTTACTTTTTTCGGTATAACAGGAATCATTATCACCGTTCTCGGCGGAATAACCCTGAATGGAACCAAGGGGCACCGCCTGAGGCTCACAAAAGGAACGGTGTTTGCATTGCTGGCAGCTTTCTCTTATTCCTTCGGAGCCCTTGCGGATAAAGGAGGAGTAGGCGGCGGGAATATGATCTTCTATACTTACTGCCTCTGTTTTTTTATGACATCATATCTTGCTGTTTACTCAATAAAACACAGACCATTCAGAAAAGAGTTTGTGAGAGCAGAAAAAAAATATTTCATAACAGCAGGGGTGATCGTTTTTCTCTCGTTTACCTCCTACAGATACGGACTTACTTTTATGGAGGTTTCCTACGCTGCCGCCTTAAGGCAGGTGAATGCTGTGTTTGCCCTTGCTCTTGGGGTTTTTGTGTTTAAAGAGGCATTCTCGCTGAGTAAGCTCACCGGAACTCTTGTTATTGTTGCGGGTATTATACTGATCAGACTTGGCATGTAATTTGTTAGTATAACTGCAGGTAGTGGAACAACCACGCTCACTGAGAAGGATCTCGCAAGGGCCGGCGTAACAGCCGGCTTCCTTGATCATGGGTACATATCATCCCCGTAAGCCTCTGACAGCCGTTTTCAATAAGATCGTTTTACATTGTATAATATTTTCAGTCGGCTGATCGCAAACTGCTGATCAGGAAAAATTTTCTGATCAGTGCGATCATTTCCGACCGGAATATTATGCCGGTCTAAAGATTTTTTATGAATCCGTTTATGAAGGTGTGGTCAGAGAGTCCGAGGATTTCACGCTGCTCTTTATAATCTTTTACAGCCTTTTCCTTGGCTTTTTTTATCATATCTATCTTTTCTGCCGATTTCGAGAATTTCTCTTTGAGGCGTTCGAGGATGCACATGAGCTGTCTGCGCTTCCTGCGTTTCAGATTGCCGCTGAGTTCATGCTCAGTTCTTTCAATCATGTTTTCCAGCCGTTCATGAAATCTTTCCTCACTGCCCAGCATCTCACAGGCAATTTCAACCTTTCTGCCCAGTCTGCTCAGGGTGTCGGACTTCATTTCAGCTATGTCATGCTCAAAACAGTTCATTCCGCTCATAGCGGAACTATACATTGTTCATATATTAAATTGAAGCGAAATGTGTTGCGTTTTGGTGCGTATGATATTAGGTTTCCAACTCGGTAAGGCGGTCGGGCAGTCGCCGGCGCAGCAATGTGCGGGAGGAAAGTCCGGACACCGCAGGGCAGAACGGTCGGTAACGCTGACGTGCCGTGAGGCAGGGAAAGTGCCGCAGAAAACAGACCGCCTGTTTCTTTAGGGGAGCAGGTAAGGGTGAAACGGTGGTGTAAGAGACCACCGCTCCGCCGGGTGACCGGAGGAGGCATGGTAAACCCCGTTCGGTGCAAGGTTAAATAGGTGATCGTTTAAGGGCTGCCCGCCCGACTATGCGTTCACGGGTGAACCGCTTGAGCATACAGGCAACTGTATGCCTAGATTAATGACTGCCTCGGCTTTTAAAAAAGTTCAGACAGAATCCGGCTTACAGACCGCCTTACCGTTATCTAAAACCGCTGCAAAAACGGCGCAAGGGACGCAATATCCTCCACACAGTAAGCGGCTGCTTCCTTAAGTTTAGTGTTTCCGCCAATGCAGACAGAATTTCCGGCTGTTCTGAACATTTCAAGGTCGTTTTCACCGTCACCGAAAACCCATGTGTTATCAGTTGAAAAACCGGTTTCTTTCAGAAGAGTTTTTAGTCCCTCTCCTTTGTTAATATGAGAAGGGGTGAAATCCAGACAGTCAGAATGATAATATGCCTTGATAAAATCAGTCTCAAACTGCGGGGCAAAAGAGTGGAGCGAGCATATATCCCTCGGATTCACCGGATAAAATGTTACATTGAGGTGATTCAGCTGAATCCATATTCTGCTGCCGAATTCCTTTCTGTAGGCTGCTTTTATGTCCTCAATATCATTTTCATGACCGGAAGGAACAGCCGCAAGGCGGAAACCGGAAGGTGGAAAAGATGCGTCCATGCTCACGGCGCCTCCGTTTTCGCCTATTACTGAAGCAGAAGTCAGCTCAAGCTGTCTGCAAAGACCTGTGATATAAGTAAAAGGTTTGCCGGAGGCGATGGCAACTTTATGCGAAGAAGAGAGCCTTTTAAGCTCGTTTGCCAGCTCCGGAGCCACAGGCTTGCCGATTTCGCATATGGTTCCGTCAATATCAAATACAAAAAGCATTTTTTTCATGGGATATATTATTACACAAAGTTCCGAAGGGATAAAGAGTAATGATTACTGTAACTCTCTGAAATCAAAGATTTAACGACATTTTGACACGGATTGCATTTTGTATACAATGTTCTGTTTGACGAAAAAGAAAAAATAGTTTAAATTGAATACAGTATACAGAATACAAAATGTTACCATTAGTAAAAAATATCTTCAAGATATTTATAGCATTCTGTTTATGTTACATCCATTTAATTGGACAGAAAATTAATTTCTTTAAATATACGGCAAAAGATGATTAGGGAGCCGGTTTTTGAAGCAGGAAAACGTATTGGAAAGCAAACCCCTGAGAGAAAAAATCGCCGATAAAATACGGGCAGATATCATAAAAGGAATTCACGCCGACGGCGAAAGGCTTGTTGAACCGAAACTTGCCAAAAGTCTGGGAATCAGCCGTACACCCATAAGGGAAGCTTTGCGGCAGCTTGAGACTGAAGGGTTTATTGAGATTGTTCCCCGTAAGGGTGCTGTTGTTAAAGCCCTTACTATTAAAGATATAGACGATCTTTACGCAGTAAAAGCAAGCCTTGAAGGTCTGGCTGCGAGGCAGGCGACTCCTAATCTTAATGAGAAGGACATTGACCGCCTCCGGAAGATAAATGAAAAATTCCGTGATATAGCATACGAAAATCCAAATGTTATGGATGAATACCTTAAGTATAATGTAGACTTCCATAATGTCTTCATAACTGCTTCGGATAACAAGAAAATTCTTGAAATTCTCGACAGTCTGGCAAAAAATTTCCAGAGGCTTAAAACTGTTCTGGTCTCCAACCGTGAGCGTGCGAAGCATGCCGTAGCGGAGCATCAGGAGATTATTGAGGCGTTTGCTTCCGGCGATCCTGATCTCGTTGAGAAAAAAGTGCGCTGGCACATACAGAACGCATGGGAATATCTGAAGCACAATATCAGAAAATAAAAACGCCCAATGAAGAAGCCTTTCGGGCGATAAAAGCAGAGGTTCAGGATGGGAGTCAGGGACATTAACATCGACAATACCCCATTAAGTGAAAGAATAGCCGAAACAATAAGAACAAACATCCTCAAAGGAGTTATAAAAGCTGGTGAAAGGCTTGTTGAACCGAAGCTTTCAGAACAGCTTGGAATCAGCCGGACTCCAATCAGAGAGGCTTTGCGTCACCTTGAGACAGAGGGCTTTATTGAGATAATCCCCCGCAGAGGTGCGGTGGTCACAGAAATTACCGATAAGGATGTCGATGAGATCTTTGTCATTAAAATAAGGCTGGAAGCACTTGCTGCAAGGCTCTCTACAGAAAGGCTCACCAAAGATGATATAGAGAAAATGAAAGAGCTTGCCTCTAAGGTGAGGGAAGGTTCATCAAAAGTCGGTCACATGGTGAACTGGAATTCGGAATTTCATGATATTTTCATAAAAAACTGCGGAAACGAACGCCTTATAAAAATTCTGGCGGGGCTTCAACAGCAGTTTAAGCGTGCCACAGTTTTTTCTTTCTCTGAAACAGGCAGAACTCAGGAAGTTGCAAAGGAACACCAGAGCATTATTGAAGCTTTGGAGCTGCGGGATAAGGACAGGGTGGAAAAACTTGTTGAAACACATATCCGCAACGGTTGGGAGTTTATTAAGTCAAGATTATGATTACTTTCTGAATACTGTAAATGAACAGAAATAAAATAATACTGAATGATTCTCTGAAGATCGGTTCTGGTTCGGAGAGGGACTGCTACCGGCATCCCTCGGAATCGAGATTATGTATAAAAATCAAACATATTAACAGACCTCATAAGATGCCTCAGAACGAGGCAGACTTCGACTATTACGGTTTTCTTGAAAAAAAGAATATTTCATGGAGCAACCTTGCCCGATGTTACGGCTGGGTTGAAACAAATATGGGACCCGGTCTGGTGTTTGATCTGGTTACAGACTCTCAGGGAGAACCCTGTAAATCTTTGCAGTCCCTTGTTGACAGCGGAATACCTCTTTCAAAATTCAAACGGCAGATCGAGCTGCTTTACGGCTATCTTCTTGATAATAACGTAATCCCTGCGGAGCTTCAGCTTGACAATATCCTGTATAAGCCCGACTTAGGCGGTGAGTGCTGTCTTGTTATAGTTGACGGGCTGGGGAACAGGAACTTTTTCTCATGGGCGGTAAACAGTATCAGCCTGTTAGCCAAATTGCGGATACGTAAGAAATACAGACGTTTCTTATTTAAGCTAAAAAGAGCCGGAATACACCTTTGAAACACTTATTCACTTAATCATTTTATTCTCAAGTTTTCCAATGACAATACGTTGCAAGTTTGGTATAACGGCTTAAAATTTCCGCCTTCCCCGTTTATTCTTAGCGGGGAGGCTGTTTTCGCCTCAGAAAATATCACGATATTCATAAATGAGCGGGGTTGTTTTATGAAAGCACAAGTATTTGTAAAGTTTAAGAACGGGGTTCTCGACCCTCAGGGACAGACTATCCTCGGAGCTGTGAACCGCATGGGACACGACTTTGTGAAGGATGTGAAGGTCGGAAAGTTTTTCGAGATAGAGATCGAAAAATGCGAAAATGTTGAGGAAAAACTCAAAGAGATAGCCAATAAGGTTCTTGCAAACCCAATCATTGAAGAATTCAGAATCGAAATAGACGGAGATAATTAATGAAAGCGGGAGTTGTTGTTTTTCCGGGCTCCAACTGCGATCACGACTGTTATCACGTTTTAAAGCATGTCCTCGGAATGGATACTGTTTTCCTTTGGCATAAGGATGCAGATCTCAAAGGAGTTGATCTGGTTGTTCTTCCCGGCGGTTTCTCATACGGCGATTACCTTCGCTGCGGTGCTATCGCCAAACATTCACCCATAATGCAGGAAGTAACAGAATTTGCTGATAAGGGCGGTTATGTTCTTGGTATCTGCAACGGTTTTCAGGTGCTTACCGAATCAGGGCTTCTTCCCGGCGCTCTGCTTCGTAACAGAGAGCTGAAGTTTATATGCAAATATGTAAACCTCCGTGTGGATAACGCCGGAACAGCATTCACAAGCAGATATGCTGACGGTGAGATAGTGAGAATCCCCATTGCCCACGCCGAAGGAAACTACTTCGCATCAGAAGACGTGATAAAAGAACTTGAAGACAATAACCGTGTTGTTTTCCGCTACTGCGATGAATACGGCGAAACATCCGAAGGTTCAAACCCCAACGGCAGCATAAACGGCATAGCCGGAATCATAAACAAAAGCGGAAACGTTCTGGGAATGATGCCGCACCCTGAAAGATGCGCAGAAGAGATCATGCAGACTAAAGACGGTTTTCATATTTTTGAATCTCTCCGCAAAGTAATTAAAGGTGTTCTATGAGCATGTACGATACATTCAGATATCCCGAAGTGACCGCAGAGGCCGCCAGAGGCATGGGGCTCAAGCCGGAGGAATTTGAACACGCCAAAAAGATTATCGGCAGAACCCCTAACTATATAGAACTGGGCATATTTTCCGCTATGTGGAGCGAGCATTGCAGCTATAAAAGCAGCCGTATCCACCTTGCCAAGCTTCCCACAAAGGCTCCGTGGGTTGTGCAGGGACCGGGGGAAAATGCCGGAATCATCGAAGTTGACGGCGATATATGTGCATGCTTCAAAGTGGAGAGCCACAACCACCCGTCATACATTGAGCCCTTTCAGGGTGCTGCCACAGGCGTAGGCGGAATCATGAGAGATGTGTTTACCATGGGCGCAAGACCCGTAGCCTCCATGAACTCACTGCGTTTCGGTAAAATAGACAATGAAAAAACAAGATCCATTTTTGAAGGCGTAGTCGCAGGAATCTCCTTTTACGGAAACTGCTTCGGTGTTCCCACGGTGGGCGGCGAAGTATTTTTCAATGACTGCTACGCCGGAAACCCCTTGGTAAACGCATTCAGCCTTGGTCTTGTTAATAAAGATAAAATTTTCCTCGCAAAAGCGGAAGGGGAAGGAAACCCCGTGATATATGTCGGCGCTAAAACCGGCAGAGACGGAATCCACGGCGCCACAATGGCGAGTGAAGAATTCTCCGCAGAAAGTGAATCCAAGCGTCCCAATGTACAGATAGGCGACCCATTCAAAGAAAAACTTCTTCTTGAGGCATGCCTTGAGCTTATGAAGGAAGACTGGGTTGTGGGCATTCAGGATATGGGTGCAGCAGGGCTTACAAGCTCCTCATTTGAAATGGGCGCCCAGTCAGGCGTTGTGCTGGATCTTGATAAAGTCCCCACCCGTGAAAAGGGCATGACTCCCTATGAGATAATGCTTTCCGAATCACAGGAAAGGATGCTCATGGTTGTACGCAAAGGCTGTGAAGATAAAGTTAAGGCTATTTTTGATAAATGGGATCTGGACGCCGAGGTTATAGGTCATGTTGCCACAGACGGTTATGTCCGCCTGCGCTGGCAGGGTGAAGAGGTTGCGGCGCTTCCCGCTGCTCCTCTCTCAAGCGAAGCTCCCAAATATGACAGACCATACGCCAGAGGCGAATACATGGACGAGCTTAATAAGCCTGTGGATGTTAAAGAACCCGACCATCTCAAGGGTGTTCTTCTTAAGCTTCTTGCAGCTCCGAACATCGCCTCTAAGAGATGGGTATATACGCAGTATGATCATATGGTGAGGGTCGGAACAACGGTTCTCCCCGGCTCTGATGCCTCTGTGATACGTATTCCCGACTCTAAGAAGGGCATTGCTCTCTCCGCAGACTGCAACAGCCGTATCTGCCGCCTTGACCCCAGAACAGGGGGAATGGCAGCGGTGGCTGAATCTGCCAGAAACGTTGCCGTAAGCGGCGCACGCCCAAGGGCATTCACCAACTGTCTCAACTTCGGCAACCCTGAAAAAGCTGATATTATGTGGCAGTTTGTAGAAGCTGTGGAAGGAATGGCTGATGCGGGCAAAGCGCTGGATACTCCTGTTGTCAGCGGAAATGTGAGCCTCTATAACGAAACCGAAGGAAAAGGAATTTACCCCACACCCACCATAGTTATGGTCGGTGTTATAGATGATGTGGAAAAAGCTGTAACAAGCACTTTTAAACTTGAAGGAAGCAATATTTTCCTTCTTGGTGAAAACACTGATGAAATAGGCGGAAGCGAATATTTAAGCATTATTCATGGTATTGAAAAAGGTACTCCGCCTAAAATAGACCTTGCGAAAGAGAAGTCTCTTATCAATCTTCTTGTGGAAGCGGCAGAAAAAAGCCTGATGCTTTCAGCTCATGACACCGCCGAAGGCGGTCTGGCTGTGGCACTTGCTGAAATGTGCTTCGGCGAGAAACAGATGGGCGTCAGGATCAACCTTGAGGATGACATGCGTACTGATCATCTTCTCTTTGCTGAAACACAGGGAAGGGTGATTGCGGAAGTGGGCGGGCTTAACTCAGCAGCATTTGAAAAGCTCGCTGAAAAGCACGGTGTTAAATGCACGCAGATAGGAACAGTGGAAGGTGCCCACATCGTTATCAAGCATCAGGGCAGAACCGTTATCAAGGCGGAAGTTCAGGAGGCAGCAGACAAATTCCTGAACACTATCGGAGAGTGGATGAAATGATATTAGATAAATTTCACGAGGAGTGCGGCGTTGCAGGCGTATTCGGATGCAAGGAAGCCGCAAACCTCGTGTATCTCTCGCTTTACTCCCTTCAGCACAGGGGGCAGGAAGGAGCGGGCATTGCCGTCTCTGACCGTGACAAAATTGTATATGAAAAAGGGCAGGGGCTTGTGGCGGATATTTTCTGTGCAGACAAGATCGATGCCCTTGAAGGCGATATGGCTATCGGACATAACCGTTACTCAACAGCGGGAGAAAGCCATATCCGCAATATTCAGCCCTTTTGTGTGGAGATAAACGCCGGACCGGTGGCAATAGCCCACAACGGAAACATAGTTAATGCAGATGATGTAAAAAAGCAGCTTGTCAAAAACGGAGCTATATTTAACTCAAGCTCTGATTCCGAAGTTGTGGTTCACCTCATTGCAAAAAGCGGCATAGACAACCTGATCGAATCGATTATAGCCTCTCTGAAAAAACTTCAGGGAGCCTATTCGCTTCTCCTTATGACAAAAGATAAACTCATAGGCGTGCGTGACCCTCTGGGTGTACGTCCGCTTATTCTCGGTAAGCTTGTAAACGGTTATATTCTTGTTTCGGAAACAGTTGCCCTTGACCTCATTGGTGCAGAATTCATAAGAGAGATAGAGCCCGGTGAAATGGTTATAATAAGCGACTCCGGCATAGAATCTCTCCACCCGTTTGAGAAAAAGACTCCGAAACCTTGTATTTTCGAGCATATATACTTCGCAAGACCGGACTCAATGATATTCGGCGAGAATGTTTACGATGTCCGCAAAAGAATGGGCAGAATGCTTGCAATACAGCAGCCGGCAGACGCCGACATTGTGGTTCCTGTGCCTGACTCCGGCATAATAGCCACAATGGGCTATTCCGAACAGAGCGGCACACCCCTTGAAATGGGGCTTATCAGGAATCACTACGTTGGCAGGACATTCATTGAGCCTTCACAGTCGATAAGGCACTTCGGTGTTAAGATTAAACTGAACCCTGTAAAGAGCGTGATCAGCGGTAAAAAAGTTGTGGTTGTTGATGATTCAATTGTCAGGGGAACTACAAGCCGCAAAATTGTTAAAATGCTCCGTGAGGCAGGTGCTAGGGAAGTACATTTCAGAGTATGTTCACCACCCACAAAGTTCCCGTGCTTCTACGGAATCGACACTCCCACCAGAAAAGAGCTTATTGCCTCAAGCCACAACATCGAAGAGATACGCAAGTTCATCACTGCGGATACTTTGGGTTATCTTGATATAAACTGTCTTGAAGAATGTGCCGGCGGCGGCGAATTCTGTAAGGCGTGTTTTAATGGAGAATACCCCATGATGTCCCTTGACGGCGGCGGAGATAACCCAAAGTCAGGATGTTAGAAAAAGGTTAAAGTGTTTTAAGATTTCGGATATTATGGGGGAAGCTCTTTGGAAGAGGAGTTTCCCCTTTTTTTATGCACGCTTGTATAGTGCAAGGCTCAGACCAAGCCCCATCAGAACCAGTCCGGCAATTCTGTTCATAAGAGTACCCGCTTTCTCATGACGTTTAAGATAATCGCCTATGAAACCTGCAAGAATACCGCATATTCCGAATACAATGAACGTACACACTATAAACACCAGCCCGAACACTGCCATTTGTGATGCAGCTGAACCGTTTTCCGCTCTTACAAACTGGGGCAGAAAAGCGATGAAAAACAGGGCAACCTT
>OBLN01000594.1_pt1 | contig 12998 bp, 11 predicted proteins | sample 1519301 | NCBI WGS metagenome assembly OBLN01 (sample SAMEA2452533, study PRJEB22499) | sediment metagenome | reverse complement strand
AGACGATTTCCTCTGCAACATCGAAAGCGTGCTGGAGATAGTCTCCGGCCACTGCGGAATGGACCGCATGGAACTCCGCAAATACACCTATATCCACTGCGGCGAGGAATCTATCCGCCACATATTCAGGGTGGCCTGCGGACTGGACTCGCTGGTAATGGGCGAGCCGCAGATATTCGGCCAGATAAAGGACTCTTTCGAGCACTGCCGTGAGTACGGCGGAGCGGGAACCTTCCTCAAAAAGCTGGAAGAATTCACCATAAAGACCACAAAAAAGGTGCGCACCTACACAGGCATAGGCGAAAACCCCGTATCCGTGAGCTACGCCGCCGTTGAGCTGGCCTCCAAGATCTTCGGCAGGCTGGAAGACAAAAAGGCCCTGATAATAGGCGCAGGCGAAATGTGCGAGCTGGCGGCAAAACACCTCCAGACAGCGGGCATAGGCAACATCACAGTAACCAACAGAACTTTTGAAAAAGCCTGCAGACTGGCCGACGAAGTGAACGGCGAGGCTGTGGAGCTTGACCGCTTCAAAGAGATACTCAAAAACTACGACATAGTAATAAGCTCCACCGGAGCGACAGAACTGCTGGTCACCGCCGCCGACGTTAAAGAGGCCATGACCGCACGCAAAAGGCGGCCTATGTTCTTCATAGACATAGCCGTTCCCAGAGACATCGACCCTGCTGTGAACAACCTTGAGAACGTGTACGTTTACGACATAGACGATCTCAAGGCTGTGGTTGACGCAAACCGCAAACAGAGAGAGAAAGAGGCCGTCAAAGCTATGGAGTTCATAGAGGACGGCATAGCCGGATTTTACGAATGGATAGAATCAGTCAAGATAGTTCCTCTGATAAAGGCGCTCAGAGGACAGTTCGAGGAGCTTAAAGACGAGGAGCTTAAAAGGTTTTCGTCAAAATGTAAGATAACCGACGAGCAGGAACTCGCGAAGCTCGACTATCTGGTTACGGCGTACATGAACAAGGTTCTGCATACACCGCTCAAAAACCTTAAAAACGCCGCCGCTGTGAAGAATAAATACACTCTGGACGAAGCGCTGAAAATTTTGTTTGAACTGGGAGACGACAAATGAAAAAGGTCACTATCGCAACCCGCGGAAGCAATCTCGCCCTCTGGCAGGCGGAGCACATCAAGGCTCTGCTGATGAAGAAACACGGGGTCGAAGTCGAACTTAACATCATAAAGACCAAAGGCGACAAGATACTCGACGTTCCGTTGGCAAAAATAGGCGGCAAGGGACTTTTTGTCAAAGAGATAGAGCAGGCGCTCATGGACGGCACAGCGGACATAGCCGTACACAGCATGAAGGACGTTCCCATGGAGCTTCCGGAAGGTCTGATACTTTATGCCAGCCCCGAAGGCGAAACTCCATACGACTGCTTCGTCTCCGTAAAATACAATAACCTCGACGAACTGCCCAATGGCGCAGTGGTCGGCACAAGCAGTCTGCGCCGTAAGGTACAGCTTCATAAAGTGCGCCCCGACCTCGCCATAAAAGACCTGAGAGGCAACGTGAACACACGTCTGGCCAAGCTGGACGCGGGCGAATACGACGCTATCATCCTCGCCAAGGCCGGACTGGTCAGGCTGGGATTTGAAGACAGGGTAAAAGACACATTCGCTGTGGACGTGATGCTCCCCGCCTGCTGTCAGGGCATACTGGGGATAGAGATCAGAGAGAACGACGAAGAGATGAAAAAACTCCTCGCCTTCCTGCGCCACGACCCCACTGAGACCAGAGTAAAATGCGAACGCGCTTTCCTCCGCAAACTTGAGGGCGGCTGTCAGGCCCCCATAGCAGGACACTCCGTGATATTCGGCGACAAGATAGTGATGAAAGGCGTGGTGGCCGACCTTGACGGCGGCGTCTTCATCAGCGAAAACATAGAAGGCATGGCCAAGGACGCTGAATCCCTCGGAAAACAGCTTGCGGAAAAAGTGCTCGCAAGCGGCGGCAAAGCGGTCCTCGACGAGATATATAAGAACGCATGAACGTACTGATAACACGGGAGCCGGACAAGGTAAAAAAATTCGCCTCTCTGCTGAAACAGGCGGGACACTGCCCGTTTTCTCTCCCGATGATAGAGTGTGTTCCGGTCGACGCCGACATAAAAGGCTATTTCGATCACGGCGTATTCACCAGTCTGAACGCCGTTAAATATTTCGAGCCATACAGAAAAAACGTGACCTTCGGCCAGATAACCGCCGTAGGCTCAGCCACCAAAAAGGCGCTGGAAGACGCAGGATACAAAGTCGACCTGATGCCGGACGAATTTTCGGCGGAAGGCTTGAAAAAACTGTTCTCCGGCATGGACATAAAGGGCCTTAGCTTTCTTCTGGCCGGAGCGGAGACCAGAGCGGGCGATTTTCACGAGTGGCTTAAAGTGAACGGATGCGACGCTGACGTTGTCACTATATACAGAACAGAACAAATTAAACGAACAAAAGAGGAAATAGACGGCTTTCTGAAAGATAACCGGATAGACGTCATAACCTTCGCTTCGCCGTCCGCTGTAAAGGCTTTTTTCGCCTGCGCGGACACGGACATAACTCTGGTCGCCATAGGCCCGACCACGGAAAAAGAGATAAAAAAACACGGACATAGCTGTCATACCCCTGACGAATATACCCTCGAGGGCATGATAAAAATAATAAATAATTTATAATTGCTCCCCCCTTTTTTAAGAGAGGAAAAGAGGTGTTTAAATGGCATTCCCCACAGACAGACCCAGAAGACTCAGATCAAGCGATACAATGCGCAGACTGGTGAGAGAGACCACTCTGTCAGCGGACGATTTTATACTCCCACTCTTCGTGTGCGAAGGCGAGAACATCAAAAATCCAGTGCAGTCCATGCCCGGCGTTTATCAGATGTCTATCGACAACCTGATCAAAGAATGTAAGGAAGTCAAAGAACTCGGCATCCCCGGTGTTATCCTCTTCGGCATACCCGCCTATAAAGACGAAATGGGATCAGAAGCTTACAACGAACACGGCATAATCCAGAAGGCCGTAAAAGCGATAAAAGAGAACGTGAAGGACCTGCTGGTGCTCACAGACGTGTGCATGTGCGAATACACAGACCACGGCCACTGCGGAATCATCAAAAACGGCGAGGTGGACAACGACGAGACACTTAAATATCTCGCTATGGAAGCCCTCACCCACGTCAAAGCCGGAGCCGACATGGTGGCCCCCAGCGACATGATGGACGGCCGCATCGAAGCCCTCAGAGAGATACTGGACGACAACGGCTACACCAATACGCCGATAATGAGCTATTCCGCCAAATACTGCTCCGCCTTCTACGGACCTTTCCGTGAGGCCGCTGAATCCACACCCAAGTTCGGCGACAGAAAAACATATCAAATGGACCCAGCCAACAGAATGGAAGGGCTTAAAGAAGCCGAACTCGACATACTGGAAGGCGCGGACATAATCATGGTCAAACCCGCTTTGCCCTATCTGGACGTTATCAGCGACCTTAAACGCAACTTCGACAGACCGGTAGCCGCCTATCATGTGAGCGGCGAATACGCTATGATAATGGCAGCCGCACAACTCGGCTGGCTGGACGGACACAGGGCCATGATGGAATCCCTCACCTCAATAAAAAGAGCGGGAGCGGACATCATCATAACCTATTACGCAAAAGAGGCGGTAAAGTCACTTGCAAAGTAACATACACGCATACAGGTGGTCAGAGGACGGACTGGCGCAGGTTGACCACATAGAACCCGTCAGAAGAAGCGATCTCATCTCCATAGACCGCCAGATTGATCTGGCCGTCAAGAATATCGAAGCGTTCACATCCGGACGCCCCGCTCTGAACATGCTCCTCTGGGGCGAAAAAGGGCTGGGCAAATCCGCTATTATAAAAATGCTCCTCACAGAATACGCCGATGAGGGACTCACAGCAGTCGAGTTCCGCCACGACGACATCATCACCCTCTACGAGCTTTACGCAGAGGCGCGCAAGATGAAGGACAGATTCGTCATGATCTACCTCGACGACGTATCCTTCGACACAGGCGACACACTGTACAGGATGTTCAAATCAGTCCTCGAGGGCGGACTTGAGGAAAAACCAGCTAACTGCATCTTTGTGGCCACATCCAACAAGCGCCACATGATAACAGAGAGCGCGTCCGACTCAGGCGACATCTACGACAGAGACACAGTGAACGAGAACGCGTCACTGTTCGCCAGATTCGGGCTGGCTATCGGATTTTATCCCCTCAGTCCCAAAGATTATAAGAGAATAGCAAGGTCGTATCTGGAAAAATTCAACCTTCCGGTGAACGAAGGCTGGGAAATGGAAGCTGAAGCCTACGCAATGGACAGAGGCGGCAGAAGCGGGCGTATAGCCAAGCAGTTCGCCGTTTACAAGAGCATCTTCGGCTGACCTTTTCTCCTGAACCGGCGCATGCGGCTGTAAACGGGAGCTTTGCGGAAACAGAACATTCCGCAGGCGAAATAATAGAGTATATCGGTTATCCAGTCCTTCATGAACTTCGGTTCGGAGGCCATGAAACCGATGACACCAAAAGGCCGTCTGAAAAACTCGGCGATGACCCCCGTCTGGTTTGACGGGTCTCTGAAACATTCCCAGTCGCATTGTCTGCAATCGGGTCTTGCCTTTATCCTTGACGTGTCCAGCTCGGCGTATCTGCCCATATCGTCCTGCACACGGAACCCGCACGGGTAGGCGTGGCCGTCGGCGCTGTTCACAAAGAAATAGTCTATACCACCGTAACAGGCGAATCCGGCCTTTTTGGCACCGCCGTAGTGATCTATCAGCACCCTCAGCGAGCTTTTTGGCGTGAATATCCTTATGTCCTTCCTGTGCTCGGCGATTGTGTCGTAAAGAGCGCTGAATAAAAGATATTTTTCGGTATCGTTGAATGTGACCATGTCATCGGATGATTCTGCCTTATAGACGGCGCCTTCCTGCATGCTCATAGGGTAGCAGGCGTTGGCAATGGTAAAGCCCATTGATGCGGCGAATGAATAGAATTTATCAAATCCCTTTCGGTAAGCTCTGTAAAATAACTGTTTTTCCTCGTCTGTGCTGTCTGCTGAGGCTCTCACGTCGTCCCGCACAATGGTTCTGTTTATGCCAAGATTGGCCGACGGATAGACACCTTCTTCGGCAAAGACAGGAAGCGCCCTGCGTATGCCGTCCGTCACTCCTTTAAGCCCTCTGCCAGCCTCGTGCTCGACTATATCCCAGCTGTCGAGGCTTATCCAGAAAGTATAAAGACCGCTGTCTTTCAGCCTTTTTGCGAACTCTCGCATGCGATAAAGAAAATCGGGTTTTTCAGCTCCCATGAACATGAAGCCGTTTGTGCCTGTGCGGAGGTAGGGTATTTTTTTCAGTCGGGCGTAGCTGATGCACTCAAGAAGTGTCTCCTCGAACATGAATGGCTCGCCGCCGGTGAACGACATGGCCTTCACGCCGTTCTCAGCCGCCCTGTCTATGATGCTGAACGTCTCGATCTTGTCCAGCCTGCTCCGTTTAAACTTTTCTTGCACACGCATGCCGCATTGGGGGCATCTGGCGTTGCAGAAGTCGGTGGTCTGGATGACGAGCTGTCCAGGCGTTCTGCCTGTTAAAAACGACGGGGCGTTGCGAAAAAATTCCTTTATGAACTCTATACCCATTATACCGCCAGCTTTTCGGCCTCGGCCTTTTTGCGCACGTCAGCGCCTGGCCTTCTGGTGAAAAGTTCCTCGAGCACCCTGTCCCAGTTGAAGTTTTCGAGCACTCTCTCTCTGGCGTTTCTACCGAGTTTTCTGTATTCAGCCACGTCTGTTTCCCACAGCTCTATCATTCTGGTTATCTTGTCCGTCCAGTCGGCGTAGTCGCTGGCTTTCGCCACCAGTCCGGTCATGCCGTTCTCTATTATCTCGTGGGGTCCGCCGAGGTCGGAAACTATCGCCGGAACTCCGCAAGCCTGAGATTCCAGAACGACCATGCCGAAGGTGTCGGTGTTGCTGGGGAATACGAACAGATCGCTCTGGCCGTATATTTCCGGCATCTTGCCGTTCTCCACCTCGCCCAGCACCTTCACGTTGTCTCTGCCTTTGGCAAATTTTTCGACTTCTTCGCTGTACGGGCCGTGTCCGGCTATTATGAGTTTCAGATTATATTTTTTGTTCAGGTCGTCGAACAGATTAAGCAGGAATCCGAGGTTCTTGTCCTGTGACACACGTCCGGCGTAGCACAGGGTAAAGACTCCCTTCTCCCTCTTTTCCATAGGGCAGAACAGCCTTGCGTCTATTCCCCTTTTGAACACGCTCATCTTGTTTCTGTTTATGCCTCTGCCGTCCAGATAATCTATATACTGGGCGGAGGTTGTTTTAAGCTCTGTCACTGAGTCGAAGAACCAGCGGGTATAAGCCTCCACAAGGTTCACCAGCGAATCGTTTTTGGTTATCTCCTTCGCCTCGCCCGTGAAGTCCGTGTGGTATATGCCTGTGGTCTTGACGGAAAGCAGTTTAGCCGCAAGAAGTCCCAGAAGCCCGACGGGACCGGGTGTGGAGATATAAACCTCGTCCGGCTCAAAATCGTAAATCTGTTCCAGCGCCCTGATCACTGACGGTATCTTTACGGTTATCTTTTCATAGTATGGCAGTTTAAATGACTCTATGGGTTTCAGGTTTATCAGGTTCGGTGGGAGTCTGTGGTCTATCTCGTTCGGTGTGAGACATGACACCAGTTTCAGATCGTAACCCTTGTCGTTGGCCAGCTTGCCTATGGTGCGCAGGGTCACTGACACTCCGTTCAGGTCGTTTATTGTGTCGGTGAACCAGAGAATACGCTTTCTGACAGGTGTCGAGCCGTAGCTGAACTTGTCCTCAAGCTGGTTTATCAGTTCCCTATCCTTGTATATCTGGTTGAAAGAGCTGAAGAACGGCACGGACAGAAACAGCGCCGGAAGAGCCGTGGTGACGCTCTTGTAAAGGTCTTCCATGCTGATATTGTCCACATCCTTGGCCATGTGGGAGAACATCATCTTAAAGTATTCGTCGGAGATGTCGGAAGCCTTGTGATACACCATATTGAGCTTCTTCTCTATGTTATTGAAGGATTCCTGTTGCATCTCCTCCGCCAGCTCCGCTATCATGCGGTTTATCTTGCCTGCGCCACTGTTCGACGACCTCATCTTGAATCCCTTGAGCTTTATGCGCTCTATGAGGCTCGGTTTCTCCTGTTCAAAGATATATCCGGTTATCTTACTGAAAAGCCCTCCGGCGAAATGCACGCTCTTCTGTGTGCGGCTGAAATCGTGGGCTATCTTATATACTGTGAAGGCCAGCGAGTGAAAATCGCTGTAGCGGCCTGAATGTCTGCACTCTTTCTTTCTGAGGCGATCGACGTATTCCTGAGGTGTTGCGGCTCTGGTCAGCGTATATGTCTTGCCGAGGAAGAGTCCGGCATGGTCATCTGAGCCTGCGGTGAAGCCCTTTACCCACGGGTCGTCGCTGAACGGCTCTATGCGGTATCTGGAATAAAGGTTCTCTATGGCCAGAGGGGTCAGATTCTCCAGTATGCGCACCCATGTGGTGTTGTGGAGCTTGCCCCGCCCGCCGTTTATACCCTCGAAAACGTCGAAGAGGAGCATCAGTTTTTCGAGGTGGTGAAGCTGTAATCTGCCGTTAACGCTGAAAGTCGCGTGGGCAACAGAGTGGGCGAGCTTCTGTTCTTTCAGATAGTCGCGGAACTGATAGATGTCCTTCCTAACCTTCTGGATCACCTCGAACTGTTTATAATCCAGCCCGTAAACGAGTATGTGCATCTTGCACCCGTCCTCTGGAAAATACACGGTGGATTCCACACCGGTAAAGGTGTCCTCCGGATGCTTCTGGTTAAGGTAATACGACGCGTCCATGACGTTATGGTCGGTTATGGTCACAAAGTCCATGCCTCTGGATTTCGCCGTCTGATAGATGAAATCCGGTTCGGTATAGGATTCGGCGGCACCCAGTCTTTGAAGAAACCATTCAGACGGATGCTTGGAGAACTTTGAGTGGCAGTGCAGGTCTGCTTGGGCCATGATATAACCTCTTCATTAGATATTACGGCATATATATGCCTGTCCTGTCAGCTCGATTTCCTATAACTGTCATAAGTTTGTAAAATATGCAGACGGCTTTGCATATTTATATTTTCCATGACAAAACACCAACCGATTCCTGACATGACGCTGTTATTTTTCAGGCATACTATGCGTGAGGTATATATGAACGCACTCAAGGAAAAACTTGCTCCCCAGAAAGTAAAAAAGGCCGTGGGAACTATCAGGGACGTTTCAAAAACCCTCAGGTTCCGTATCCGAACCTACAGACCGCACACAACTTTTTGTGAGGAAAACAGCAGATTTGTCATAAAGATAATTGAGAACGGAAACGAACTCATGGACGTTCTGCGACTGCGCTATCAGGTGTTTTACGGCGAATACGCATACAGAACAGACCTTTATGGTCTGGACGTGGACAAGTACGACATCTTCTTTGACCACCTCGCCGTCATCGACAAAAGAACGGGCAAGCCTGTTGGCACATATCGCCTCAACAGCACAAAATTCAACAGCAAATTCTACTCCGAAAAAGAGTTCCACATGGACGCCATTACAGAGCTTAAAGGCGACAAGATAGAGCTTGGCCGTGCCTGCGTCCATCCCGAATACAGAAACGGAGCAACCATTGCCGCCCTCTGGAAAGGACTCGGCGCTTATATGTCTATCACCGACAGCAGATACATGTTCGGCTGTTCCTCCATACACTCAGACGATACTTTCCAGACAGCGCTGATACACCACTGGCTGAAAACTCAGGGCTATCTGCCGAAAGAGTACGGATGCGTCCGTCCCAGAGGCAAGTTCAAGGATAAAAAATTCGACACTATGGTGGAAAAGACCGCCGAAGACAGGTTTCAGCTGTTCCGTGAGGCCGCCGGAAACCTCGTTCCCGCTCTGCTTCTTTCATACATGAAGGCTGGCGGGTTCATCTGCGGCAAACCGGCATATGACAAGGCTTTCAAATGTTACGACTATCTCACCCTCATCGACCGTAAAAAAATGGACGAAGGGTTCGTAAGGAAGTTCATGAAATAATGTTCAGGCTGTACAGACTCTTTGGCGTAATATTTTTGTTTATGGTGTTCATAGTCGGCGCAGTGGTCATGCGCTTCTACGCCGTCACCGAACTTAACCGCCGCAGGGTTTCCTGCTGGTGGACGCATAAGATGTGCCGCACTGGAGCGAGATTTCTGGGGCTTAACGTCCACGCCGACGGAGCGGAGAATATCCCCGAAGGCGGATGTCTGGTGCTCTCCAACCACATGTCCTATCTGGACATAATGGTCTATTCCTCCGTGCGCCCCGCCGTTTTCGTCACCTCCGTGGAAATGGAGCAGACCTTCTTCCTCGGTTTCATAGCGAAGATAGGCGGCTCGTATTTTGTCGAGCGAAGGAACACCAAAAACATCAAACAGGAACTTTCCGTCATAGCGGACCTTATAGATCAGGGATTCGTCGTTGTGCTCTTTCCGGAAGGAACGTCCACCGACGGCTCAAAGATACTGCCTTTCCGCTCGTCTTTTATAGCCGGAGCAACAGAAACGGGCGTTGACGTTGTTCCCGCATGTCTCAGGTACGACAGGATAAACGGCGAACCTTTCAGCGACAGCAACTGTGACTATGTCTGCTGGTACGGCGACATGACCTTCGCGCCGCATTTCTACCGCTTCATGGGGCTGAGAAACACGGAAGCCTCCGCAAGCTGGCTCACCGCCATAAGCTCGTCCGGTCTCGACCGCAAGATGATCACCCGCAAGGCCCACGAGCTGATCGCCGCATCCTATTTCGGCGCGGCCTGACAGAACAAAAACCTCTTTAATTTATATCCCTTTACTGTATAATGGATTTGTCAGGAGGTTTTATTATGTCTTTCAACGTGGCGTCGCTATAACATGCCTCCCAGAAAACCAGTGAGACGGTCTCCGGTCAGAAAAAGGAAACCCGTCAGCAACAGAAAAAAACAGGCACAGCTTCCGGTAGGACTGCTTTTCATGGTCGTGCTCTTCATGGGCATATTCGGCTTCATCTATCTGCGCCTTTCCGGCGAACCGGAAGAAACTCCCGCAGTGCAAAAAGAGCAGGCCTCAGTCGTAAAACAGCAGAAACCCGTCAAAAAACCTGACATAATAAAAGAATCAGAACCTCTTCCCGCGCCTCCGGAACCGGAAAAACTGACAAAACAGGCAGATCCTGAACCTGTAAAACCTGAACCGGAAGTACAGATAGTCGAAAAAACTGTCGAAGTGGAAAAACAAGTCGAGGTCATCAGCGTACCAAACGCCGTCAAGATCTTCATGTTCGACAGAAGACTCGATCAGGACAGAATAAACATCAGCGGACACAGCATAGACATAGTGTCCGACTCAAATAAAAGCGCGTCATCCATTAAAAAGGACCTGAAAAACTACCTCAGAGACAACAGACTCACAATCTCCTCCGGCGACCCTCTGAAGGTCAAAGACACACACTGGGAATATACGCTGACTTTCAGCGTAAAGACTCCTCCGCCTGTGGTAAAAAAGCCTGAGCCGAAAAAACCGGAAAAACAGGCCGTAAAACAGCCGGCCAAGCAAACAACCAAAACTCCGGAAAAGCCGAAACCGGCTCCCGTTGCGCAAAAACCTGCTCCGAAACCGATTAAATTCACAGCTAAAATGGCGCTGGTGATAGACGACTGCGGCTACAGTATCCCCCTCGCACAGAAGCTTGCCACCCTCGGATATCCGGCTACCTTCGCAGTGATACCCTATACTCCATACGCAAAAGAGACAGCTAAACTGGCAAAAAGCTCCGGCAATAAATTTTTCGTCCACTTTCCCATGCAGCCTAAATCGTATCCGTCGTTCGACCCAGGCAAAGGCGCTCTGTTTCTAAACATGCCGGAAGCGCTCATAGCCTCAGTCACAAGGGCCAACATGCAGTCATTCGGCATAACGCCGGACGGCGTGAACAACCACACTGGTTCCGCCTTTACTGAGAACGAGGAAAAAATGGTTCAGGCGCTCACAAGTATCAGAGAATATACCAACAGGTATCTGGACAGCTACACCTCTCCGGCATCAAAAGCCTATAAGGCGTGCAGAGAACTGGGCATGCAGTGCGCAGTCAACAGTACATTCCTCGACAATGAGGAACCGGGGCTGGTGACAGGCTCAGACAAACAGCACCACGTCCACGCGCAGCTGGTCGCCGCGGCAAGAAGGGCGCTCTCGTCCGGAAGCACAATAGTGATAGGCCACCTGAGGGGCGACACTATAGCCGCTCTGCCTGACGCTCTTTCAGAAATAGAAAAAATGGGTGTTAAGATAGTTCCAGTGACCGATCTGATGAACTGATCATTCCAGAGCTAACCTGCGTAGCAGGTCTGGCAATCTTATTTATCAGTCTTCTGACATTTAGGGCAGACGCCGTACAGGTTGAGCGAGTGGTCCACCAGCTCATAGCCGTATTTGGTTACGACACGTGTCTGGAGAGCCTCTATCTCTTCGTCAAGAAATTCTATGTTCTCCCCGCACTTTACGCAGACAAGGTGATCGTGATGCTCGTTGTCGGTATCCGGTTCATAACGCACTGAGCCTTCGCCGAAATTAAGCTCTCTCGCTATTCCAGCCTCGCTCAGAAGTTTCAGGGTTCTGTATACTGTGGCGTGACCAATGCTCGGGTCGTGTTTTTTCAGCACTTCGTAAAGCTCTTCCGCCGTAACATGTTTTTTCTGCCTGCAAAAGATTTTCAATATAAGCTCTCTTTGAGAGGTCATTCTGAGCGCTTGCTCAGAAAGATATTTTACGAAAACGCCGTAAGTGTCTTTAGATTTGAGTGTCATGGTCAGCCTCTGGGTGCAAGCATTATACGAATAGAATAACTTTTTATTGAGAATACCGCCACAGTTTTTTTTGTTCTGAATCAAATAGGCGAAATTTTGATATTGATAATGAAACTCATTAGTAATATAGTAGGCTGTAAGGAGCGCAAAGTGACAAACGCATGCTGTGAAACAATGACAGATTGTATGAGCCTCTCCATGCTGAAAGCGGGAAGCAGAGGCAATATTTTAAAGTTCATGATCGACTGCGACGACATGCACAACTGCCGCTTTGCCCGCAGGCTGAAAGAAATGGGCCTGCACGAAGGCGCTTCGTTCGAGATAATCCAGAATGACGGTTCCGGCGAAGTGGCCGTGGTCTGCGAGGGTACCAGAATAGTGCTCGGCCGAGGCATGGCCTCCAAGATCAAAGTCGAAGTGACCGAAGGCGCATGTCTCGACAACTCAACCTTCGGCAAATTCTGCCGCAGATTCGGCATCCGCTGCCGTATGTAACATTTCCTCCTCTTGCTCTATTTCCTCTTTTATATTAATATACGCCGATGAATAAACCAATTATGCCGTTTTTGGCGGCCTTAACCTCAGCTTTTCTTCTGACACTGGCATCGCCTGGCTTCGACATGTGGCTCATAGCCTATTTCGCTCTGACACCCGTGCTGGTCTTCGCTGTGAACTATAAGCGGCCTGCGCTTCTGCTCTGGCTTTTTGGTTTTCTTTATTATTTCTTTAACCTGCGCTGGGTGGAGACCTCAGTGTCCCATTTCGGCGGCTCTCCGGCCATAATCGGCTATGGAGCGGCGGCGGCTTTTTCTGCCGGACTTGCTCTTTTCTGGGCGGTCTTCGGCTGGGTATACGCTCGCAAAAAAAGTTCTAACCTGCTTCTGGCCTGCGTTCTAGTCTGTCTCGAGATAGTCCGCGGATCTATACTGACAGGTTTTCCGTGGCTCAATCTATCACACACTCAGTACAGCTATTTACCGACGATACAGATAGCCGACCTTGGCGGCGAACATCTTATTTCGCTGGTGGTGGCATATGTCAACATGGCCGCGGCGGATTTATTCGTC
>OBLN01000593.1_pt1 | contig 13008 bp, 10 predicted proteins | sample 1519301 | NCBI WGS metagenome assembly OBLN01 (sample SAMEA2452533, study PRJEB22499) | sediment metagenome | reverse complement strand
GGGGTAGGTTCTGGCACCAAAGTGCGCTGAGGGATGGGGGGCTCCACGTTTTGGTAGACTGGCTCGCGCTTTGGCTGTATAGGCTCAGGTGTGGGGGCGGGAGCGCCATAAGTGGGTACGTGGGCGGCAGCTTGCGCGGCATCTTCCCATTCGAAACTCATCACAGTGCTCTCTGCCAGAGTAACAAGATCACCATTGGCGAGGCGTTTCGGAGCGCTTAGGCGAACGCCATTGAGAAATGTACCGTTGGTAGATCCGAGGTCTTCAATATAGACGCCATCGTCTTTGACGATAAAACGTGCGTGCCGGCGGGAGATCTCGGCATCAGGCACAGGGATGTCATTGGCCATGTCGCGGCCCATATTTACTTCGGGCTTATCCAGATAATAGCTGGACCCGGGAATAGGACCAGAACGCATTACGATTTGAGGTTTTGTTTCTGCCATGGTAACTCCTGGTATCTAATCACAAGTTGTTTAAGTAAGTGTACTGATTTTTTCTCGTTATGTCAATTTTACCGCATGCTTGCGAATTAAAATGCGCATATCCGACAACTTTGCCAGTTGTTTCCGTTGACGTTTAGAAAAAACACTGCTATTATCAGATTAATTATGACCCCCATAACAAAACCGAACTGGTTGCAACGGTTGCTGCTCAGGCTCAAACACGAGTCGCGTTGGTTAACACCTGGGACCGGCTATAAACGCTGGTTGGCACTGAGCATCGTAGGCGCCATGCTGCTTGGTTTGGGTTTGGCAGTTGTTATTCTGGATTATTACCGCACAACAACCAGCGAATTTTTCACCCCCATTCTGGCAGTTCTTTCATTACGCTTTTTGGACCGACCCATCCGTTTCCTCTTATTTGGCGGGTTGGGTTTTATCGTAATTTTGATTGGGATCTGGGGAGCGAACCGTTCAATATTGAAACCGTTTGAGTCAAGTGGACAACCAGTATGGGATACATTACAAAAATATCGCCAGCGTGAAAAAGGGCTCAAGGTTGTTGTGATCGGCGGTGGGCACGGACTGGCAGCGCTTTTGAGGGGAATAAAAGCTTACACCCATAACATCACTGCAATTGTTACGGTGGCTGATAACGGTGGATCCTCCGGCGAACTGCGTCGTGACCTGGGAGTATTGCCTCCAGGGGATATTCGCAACTGCTTGGCTGCCTTGAGCAGTGATGAAGCGTTGCTTTCCCAGGTGTTTCAATATCGTTTTCACTCAGGAGCTGGATTAGAAGGACATTCGCTTGGCAATTTGCTGATCACCGCCATGAGCGAGATTACAGGTAGTTTTGAGGAAGCGGTGGCAGAGTCCGGGCGCGTGCTGGCAATTTACGGTCAGGTACTGCCATCTACCATAACCAATGTCAATCTAATAGGTGAATTGCAGGAAAGCCCTGATAAAGAGCCTTTGATTGTGCATGGTGAATCAGAAATCACTGAGACACCAGGCAAAGTAAATAGAGTTTGGCTTGAGCCAGAGGATGTATTAGCTTATCCTCCCGCAATTCAAGCAATTTTGAATGCCGATTTAGTCTTAATTGGACCTGGAAGCTTGTTCACTAGTATTTTGCCGAATCTGTTAGTTAAAGACCTGACCAATGCCATCCAGGCAAGTAGGGCGGAAGCTTATTACATCTGCAATGTAGCGACCCAACATGGAGAAACCGATGGTTTTAATGCCTCTGATCACCTTGCCGTGCTTGAGCAACATATCCAAAAACATATTTTCAAATTAGTTCTCTGCAATCGCAATTTCAAAGGTGAACTGGGGGAAAACACAGACTGGGTGGTAGCAGACCAGGGCTTGCACGAAAAATATCGAGTCTATGAAAGTGACCTGGTAGACGATCTTTATCCTTGGCGTCACAGTTCCAAAAAACTGGCAAAGGCGATCATTAATCTCTACGAAGAACGAACCGGTCCATTAAATTAATCATTTATTTGCACAAATTTGTGGAAAATCACTTGTAACATCGACTATAATAAACATTGGAATTGAAAAAAATTCTCAAACTTTTCACCTGGAACAGGTGCGAGTAATCTCAATCTAAATAATTGGAGGAAGTTATGAAAACTCAAGTTGGTATTAACGGTTTCGGCCGAATCGGACGCCTGGTCTTAAAGGCGATATTAGAGAGAGCAGATGACACTTTGGAAGTGGTTGCTGTCAACGACCTGGTCGATGTGAAACAGAACGCTCATCTGTTCAAGTATGACTCCACTTACGGCATCTTCCCTGGGGAAGTAAAAGTAAATGAAGCCAATAACCTGGTGATCGATGGCAAAGAAATCAAAGTCTTCACTGAAAGAGATCCTGGAAATCTGCCCTGGGCTGATTTAGGTGTTGACATTGTAGTTGAGAGCACTGGTATTTTCACCACTGCCAAATCTGACCCCGAAAAAGGCAAAATTGGAGCCGATGCTCACATTCTCCGCGGTGGCGCAAAGAAAGTGATCATTTCAGCACCTGCAAAAGGCGAGGATGTTACCATCGTCCTGGGCGTCAACGAAGATTCCTACGATCCTGCTGTCCACAACATCATCTCTAACGCATCTTGTACAACCAACTGTCTTGCTCCGGCTGCCAAGGTTGTCAACGACCTCTTCAAAATCAAATATGGCATGATGACCACGATCCACTCTTACACCAACGATCAGGTCATTCTCGATACTGGTCACAAGAAAGACATTCGCCGTTCCCGTGCCGCTGGTTTGAACATCATCCCCACCACAACCGGTGCAGCCAAGGCTGTTGCCCTGGTTATCCCCGATCTGAAGGGTAAGTTTGATGGTTATGCGCTGCGCGTTCCCACCCCAACAGTCTCAATTGTTGACTTCGTTGCCGAAGTTGAAAACCCTGTAACCATCGAAGAACTGAATGCTGCCTTCAAAGACGCTGCTGATGGTCCATTGAATGGCATCCTCGGTTATTCCACCGGCGAGTATGATCAACCATTGGTTTCCATGGATTACAAGGGCGATTCCCGCTCTTCAATCGTCGATCTGGACAAAAATATGGTGATGGGCGACAAACTGGTCAAGGTAGTGACCTGGTATGACAATGAATGGGGTTACTCATCCCGTACAGCCGATTTGGCGAAATTCGTGGCAGAAAGACTTTAGACCTGCTAGCATCTAAACAGACACAGTGCGCATTGCTGAATCAAACAGTAAGGCGCACTGTTTTATAAGGAGGAAGAATGTTTAATAAACAAATGGTCACAGACCTGGACGTAGAAGGCAAAAAAGTTATCGTTCGGGTAGATTTTAATGTGCCGATTAAAGAAGGAAAAATCACAGACGATACCCGCATCACAGCAGCGCTGCCTACTATCAATTATTTGCTCGAACACGGTGCAGCTGTAATCCTGATGTCCCACCTGGGACGCCCCAAGACCAAAGAAGACACGCAGTTCAGCCTGAGACCAGTTGCAGAGCACCTGGCCACCTTGGTTGATGTGCCGGTAAAATTTGCGGAAGATTGCCGTGGTGAAATCGCCAAGACAGCAGCCGCCGATCTGAAAGCTGGTGAAGTTTTAGTCTTGGAAAACACACGCTTTTACCCGGAAGAAACCAAGAACGGCGTTGAAATGTCCAAAGATCTGGCTTCGTTAGCTGACCTGTTTGTTAGCGATGCTTTTGGTTCTGCCCATCGCGCTCACAGTTCAACTGCCGGCATCGCAGATTACTTGCCAGCCGCTGCAGGCTTTTTGATGGAAAAAGAGATCAAGTATCTTGGCAACGCCATTGCTGACCCGGTTCGACCATTTGTTGCCATCCTGGGTGGTGCCAAAATCAGTGACAAAATTGGTGTGATCGAAAACCTGCTCAAGACCGCTGACAAGATCCTCATTGGCGGAGGAATGGCAAACACCTTCCTAAAGGCTCAGGGGTACGAAATGGCAGATTCGTTGGTAGAAGCTGAGGTTTTGGATACCGCCAAGGATTTACTTTCTCGTGCAGAAGGTAAGATCATCCTTCCAGTTGATATGGTTTTGGCTAATGCATTTGATGCAGACGCCGAGATGCGCATGGCAGCGTTAGGGGATGTCCCAGCTGGCTGGCGCATGTTGGATGTTGGTCCTTTAACGGTTGAGCAATTCAGTGACGTCATTATGTCAGCTGGAACTGTGGTTTGGAACGGTCCCATGGGCGTCTTTGAATTTCCGCGCTTTGCCGAAGGAACGTTTGGTGTTGCAAGAGCAGTAGCAAACAGCGATGCCATCAGCATCATTGGAGGCGGCGACTCAGTTTCAGCGATTAACCAGTCTGGCTTGAGCGATAAGATTACCCACATCTCCACCGGTGGAGGGGCTTCATTGGAAATGCTTGAAGGGCTGGAATTGCCCGGACTAGCTGTACTTAACAACAAATAACGATAGCTGGCATATCAGAGAGCTGTTTATTCAAGCAGCTCTCTATTGCCCGGCATCGAAGAATAAGTGATAGAATCTATAGCGATACTTCTTCCCTCATAACGGTGGGGTTTGGGGACTTTAATGAAAAAGAATCGTTTATTATTCTTAATTGTATTGGCTGTAATTACCAGCATGTTTCTTAATGCTTGCAACTATTACGCTGTACCAACTGTGTCTGAAGAAGAGTTGTCCATGAGGGTTGCTGGAACACGCTCAGCCCTTTCAACTCAAAGATCCGTTGAAACAATGATTGTTCAACTGGATCAGTTGAGAAATCAACCCACATGTCCGGTTTGTCCAACTTGCCCTCCACATGCTACGCCTACCCCCGTGGAGACTATGGTTCCCACGGAAGAAGATCCGTCAACAATGATTATCACGCCTATAGGAGACCGGAATGATCCGAACTGCTTGCGGTTGGAGTTTTTGGGAGATGTCAGCATTCCGCCTGATACCCGGCTGAAACCTGGTGAAAAATTCACTAAAACTTGGTGGGTGCGTAACAGCGGTACCTGTGCCTGGACAACACAATTTGACCTGGTAAATTCAGGTGGCGAATTGTTTGGCTCTACTGGCAAAGTCGATTTCACACAGGATGTGGCTGTCGGTGAGACCGTGCAATTATCCATTTTTGATTTAGCAGCGCCTACCAGATTGGGAACTTATTATAGTTATTGGTTGATTGCCACGCCTTATGGAAATCGGATCGGTTATGGACCCAACCAACAATTCGGGTTGGGAATCAAGATTATTGTAGCAAGCGATTAATCAAGTAACCCCTGCGCGAGCTTTCTCATTAATCATCAGTCATTATTAAGTATTAATGAGCAGAAATGCAGGGCATTCTGGAAGGACTGATATTACAGAGTACCAGCAGAAAAGCAGAGTTTTGTTAGAAAAACCAATCGATATGCCTTCGTTCAGGAATTTCTGCAGACGGAACTTTCTTATCATCTTCTTCGTCTATATTTATGAAGAAGTCCTTAATTTAAAGGAGTTGTTAATATGGACACTATTAAACCAACAAGAAACAGAGTATTTTCACTCGCCGCCCTATTCTTAGTAGTTGTTTTGGTCATTTCGGCTTGCGCAATACCAACACAGCCATCGGGTGACCCCATTGAGCAGGCGATGCAAACGCTGCAAGCCCAAGCCACTCAGGATTACTACGCCACATCAATTGCTCAATTAGAAACGTTACAAGCCACCCAATCGGGAACTATTGTTCCTAATCCAACCAATATGAATCAAATTCCAACGGAGAGCCAGCCGACAGTTGTAGTTACTGTGCCACCAAGCACTGCAGTTCCTCCTACAGTTGTACCGCCGACAGCAACTCCTATTCCACCGACTCCGACGCCCAGACCCTGTCTCCAAATCACTTATATAAGCGATTTGAGCATTCCTGATGGCACAAAACTGAATGCTGGGACCGCTTTTACAAAAATCTGGCGATTACAGAATTCGGGTAGTTGTAATTGGGATTCGGGTTTTGATATCGTCTTCACAAAAGGCAATCAATTAGGAGCGAATGCTGTCTATGATATTCCTTATGCGGTTCCCTCAGGTCAGTATGTTGACATCAGTATCAACATGGTTGCCCCTTCAGTAAACGGCAAATACAGTTCCGAATGGATGCTGAAAAGCAGCAATGGAGTTGTCTTCGGTACTGGCAGTGACTCCAAAGGGCCTTTCTGGGTAAGAATGGAGAGCATCAATGGGCAAGGTGTGGTTTATAACTTTGCTGAAAGCGTCTGTTCAGCCAAATGGACTAACGGATTGCGCAAGACATTGTCCTGCCCCGGCAACGAAAAAGACGTTGAAAACGGTTATGCCCTTGCCAAAGCCAACCCGGTTCGCGAAGATGGTGGCATTGAAAACGAGATCGGTCTGATAACCCGTCCTAACGAGGAAGCTGATGGTTATATCCAGGGCATTTACCCCGCTTTCACAGTGAAAGATGGTGACAAATTCCGAACAACTGTTCAATGCCAAGGCGGAAGTACAGGCTGTGACATCAAATTTGAGCTTTACTATACAATAGAAGGTCAAAAAGCGACCGGTTTAGGTCAGTGGCACGAGGTCTACGACAATAATTGGAAATATGTGGAAGTGGATCTCTCTTCATTGGCAGGCAAGCAGGTTGTCTTTACCCTGGTAGTCTGGAATGAAGGTTCAGCTCAAAATAACCGCGGTTTGTGGTTGTATCCAATCATCTATCGCACCAAGTAACCTGGAATTCCAAAATTTGTATTCAAGGGACGGTCGCCAGACCGTCCCTTCGTCATGTTGTTCGTGTTAGAATATCAGCATTCCAAAAAACAAGAAAGGAAGAGAAAAATGAAGACACGTAAACCGATGGTTGCTGGAAACTGGAAGATGAATAAGACGGTCAGTGAAGCGGCAGAACTGCTTGAAGCTTTAAAACCTGAATTAAAGGAAATTGAAGGTGTGGACCTGGTGGTTTGCACTCCCTATATCGATCTGCCCCTGGCAAAAGAAGCCCTGGCTGAAAGCAATATCAAGGTAGGCGCGCAGAATTTACACTGGGAAGCCTCCGGCGCATTTACCGGAGAAGTCTCAGCGGCAATGCTGAAAGATTTCTGTGAGTATGTCATCATTGGTCATTCGGAACGCCGGGCTATGTTTGGTGAAACTGACGAGACTGTAAACAAAAAAGTGGTCGCAGCTTTAGGTGCAGGATTGCTCCCTATCGTTTGTGTTGGAGAAACCCTTGAAGAGAACGAAGCCGGACAAACCGAAACAGTCGTTGGTCGCATGGTGCGGGAAGGACTAAAGGGTTTGACAAATGAAGAAGCAGCCAAACTCGTGGTAGCCTACGAACCGGTCTGGGCGATCGGCACTGGCAAAACTGCCACGCCCGACCAGGCTAATGATGTCCACAAAAATGTGGTCCGCCCGATTTTACGCGACATGTTTGGCAGTGAAATTGGAAATGGTATGCGCATTCTGTACGGTGGCTCAGTAAAACCCAGCAACGCTGCCGAACTGTTTGGTCAATCCGATATTGATGGCGGTTTGATCGGCGGCGCAAGCCTCAAGACCGCTGACTTTGTTGGCATCGTCAAAGGCGCTTTGAAACTTTGAGTGTATTAATGAACCGCCCTTTCAGCAGGGCGGTTCTATTTTGTTCAATCAATTCTTTTTTGGTATGGGAAATTTGATTTCCCAGATAGTTATTTGATGACAACTGGCAAATATGTCACCCAAGGTCCCTCGTTGTAACTAAGGGAGTCAATGCCAATGTAGTTTGAATTAGTCCCGTTTGGTCCAGCATTTGTCACAAAGTATCGTAAGGCGATGCGACCTACGACTGGTTGGGTTAAATTAATTGGGACCGTGATTTCTGTCCACTCAGTGGGGTAGCCATCACTAATCAAGTCTGGATTTATAGAAGCGAGAAAATGATCAAAATCACCTACATCGAGTGCGCCAACGCCCACATCTTCTGAATCACCAGCAAAACTCATCCGTACCTCGAGACGATCTGCCCATACACTTCCCAATGTTGTTCGAGTGTAGAAAGAAAGTGTGTCACCATTCTTGAACAATCTGGTCGGCAAAATTAACCAGTTACTAATTGTGCCAACTCCTGCTGCGTTATTAAAGTTCGCAGCGATATATTGGGTTGCGTCTCCGCTGTGAGCAGGAAATACATCACTATTCCCCTGAAACCAGTCGATAACTCCAATTGGATCGCTTTTGTTAATAAATGCCCATCCTTGCGTCGGGAGTGTCGTAATATCATTAAAACCTTCCGAAAAATCTACAGTTAACCCCACACCACTCTGTGGAAGGAGTTGCGAAGTATCTAAGATACTTCCATCTCTGGCGGAATTGTGCTCTACTGGGGTTTGAGCTGCTACTGGGCTGATTAAAATACTCATCAGCAATACGAATGTTAGAAAAAGTCTGGAAGTAGGTTGCATGTTTTATCCTTTCATCTAAAGCCACGATCTTTTCAAGAACCAAATGTAATACCAACCAATCGTAATGGATTGGGTTAGCGAATTGCAATATCGTCCTTGTACAACAGCAAATTGTAGATTGTAACTATTCACTTGACTTTAACCTGTGAAATCTTATAATTGCCCCATCGACTGAGAATGGGAAGAGTACGTCACGACGCCGTCGCAGAGAGGTTTCGCCTGGGCTGAAAGCGAAATCGACAGAGCGGTGACCGAAGTTCGCCCAGGAGTTGCGCGAGCGAACACAATGGTTAGTAGTTTGCGCCGGAAGCCCTCGTTACAGGGCAACCTGAGTGGCTCACAAGAGCAAAAAGGGTGGTACCGCGGTTGACCCCGTCCCTTTACCGGGCGGGTTTTTTTGTGCCTGCCATCAAAATATCGAGGTGAATATGTTTGAAATTGAAAGCCAACTACAAGAAGAAAAGCAGACTGCACTGGCAAACCTGGCAGAGGTTGACAGCCCGGAAGCATTGGATGCCTGGAAACAAACCCATCTGGGGCGGTCTTCACTGGTGATGACTACCTTTGGCAAAATGGGCACTTTTTCCAAAGAAGAGCGTCCCCTGGTAGGGCGGGCGGTCAATGAAGTCAAGGTTGCTCTGGAGGCTGCTCTTTCTGAAAAAGAAGAGCTGGTGAAGAAAGATGCCCTGCTGAAGGCGATGGACAGCGAGAGACTGGATGTGACCCTGCCCGGTTTTCCTGTTAAGCGTGGAAGAATGCATCCTGTCAATCTGACTATGCGCGAAATTTACCGTGTGTTTGGTGATATGGGCTTCCAGGTCTACAATTCACCGGAAGTTGAAACCGATGACATGAATTTCACCTTTCTCAACATTCCTCCTTACCATCCTGCGCGCGATATGTGGGACACTTTTTATACAGAAAAGGAAGGGGTAGTGTTGCGCACGCATACTTCCCCGGGTCAGATCCACGCGATGCGAGAATATTATCCAAACCCTGTGCGGGTGATCCTGCCAGGCGCATGCATGCGATATGAGCAGCAAGACCAAAGCCACGAGATTGAATTTATGCAGTTTGAACTGTTGGTGGTGGATAAAGATATCACTTTTGCTAACCTGAAGGGCACCATGGACGACTTCACCAAACGCATGTTTGGACCTGAAGCACAAACGCGTTTGCGCCCCTCGCATTTCCCCTTCACAGAACCCAGCGCAGAACTGGACATGAGCTGCATTTTCTGCGGTGGGCAAGGCTGCGGTGTCTGCCACGGTACTGGCTGGATCGAGTTGGGTGGTTGCGGCATGGTACACCCCCGCGTTTTGAAAAATGGCGGGTATGACCCCGAAGTCTACAGTGGTTTTGCCGCAGGGGTCGGGATTGACCGCACAACCTTGCTGCGTTATCACATTGATGACATTCGTTATCTGCGCAATAACGATATTCGCTTCCTTGAACAATTCTAAGCAGGAGAGGTAAAAATGAAAGCACCTTTAAGTTGGATCCAAGATTATGTTGACCTGCGAGGTTTGAGCCTGGAAGAAATTGGTCAAACCCTGACCATGATCGGTCTGGAAGTTGAAGAAATCACCCTGGTTGGGTTGGATAAACCCCAGGGGGAGCGATTGCAGAATAAATATTCCGGGCTTTCATGGCCCAAGGATAAGTTTGTGGTAGCGGAAGTATTGGAAGTCCGCCAGCATCCCAATGCCGATAAACTGACTCTCTGCCAGCTAAACGACGGTTCTGCGGAGATCACAGTCCTGACAGGAGCACCGAATCTGTATCCCTACGTTGGAAAAGGCCGGCTTGAAAAGTCTATCAAAGTGGCTTATGCCCGCGAAGGAGCTCAACTATATGATGGTCATCAACCCGGTCAGATCCTGACAAAATTAAAGAAAGTCACTATTCGTGGAGTTGAATCCAGTTCGATGATCGCATCAGAGAAAGAACTGGGCATTTCTGAAGAGCATGAGGGCGTTATTTTTCTTGACGATGATGCCCCGGTAGGCATGTCCCTGGCAGATTACATGGGCGATGCTGTTTTCGAAGTTGCCATCCTGCCCAACATGGCGCGCGACGCCTCGATATTGGGGATCGCACGCGAGCTTTCTGCAGCCTTGCAGCGTCCATTGAAAGAGCCAGTAGGTCTGGAAATTAGAGTTGGCGGTGAGATCGAACAAAAAGTAGACCTTCAGATCCGGGAACCTGAACTCAACCCTCGCTTCATGCTTGGGTTGGTCGAAGATGTGAGGGCGGTGCTGAGTCCTTATTGGGTGCGCAGGCGTCTGGCTTTGGCAGGTATGCGCCCGATCGATGCCCTGGTTGATGCCACCAATTACACCATGCTGGAGACCGGTCAACCTCTGCATGCTTTTGATTACGATTTACTTCGCAGCAGAGCCGATGGAAAACCAACCATCATCACCCGTCGGGCAGACGAAGGTGAAACCCTGCTCACTCTTGATGGCAACCAACACAAGCTGACGACTGAAACCGAGCTCGTAAGCGACACAAAAGGTCCCTTGAGCATGGCGGGCGTGATGGGCGGTGAGGAATCTGGCATCACCTCTGGGACCTCAAAAGTACTGCTGGAATCGGCGAGTTGGAACTTTATCAATATCCGCAAGACAACCTCCCGTTATCGCATGAACAGTGAGGCGTCTTACCGCTTTAGTCGAGACGTCCACCCTGCACTGGCAGAACAGGCACTGAGCCTCTGCCTGAAACGAATGCAAGAGTGGGCAGGCGGTGATGTGGTGGAGGGAGTGATCGATCACTATCCGCTCAAGCGCGAAGACACCCAAAATACCCTCACAGAGAGCGACATGGAACGCTTGTTGGGTTTGCACATACCGATTAACGAAGCAAAATCGATCCTGGAGAGGCTTGGTTTCACCTGTTCGCTTCAGGATGGAGAATTAACTGCAATCACTCCTTCAAATCGAACTGACATCGAAAGTGGTTTCGTAGGAAAGTCAAATTTGATTGAAGAAGTCAGTCGGATTTATGGTTACAACCGCATACCAACAGTCCGTTTGTCGGGCGAACTACCCCCGCAAAGCAGTGACCATCAGGTAGCGCTGGAAGAAACAGTGCGCGACACTCTGATTTCACTGGGGTTACAAGACACACTCGCCTACCGCTTGACATCGGTTCAACGCGAAGGGCGGATACTTCCCGGCGCACCAGCTGAGACCGGATTGGATTATGTGCGCATAGCCAATCCAATTTCGCCTGAACGAACTGTTATGCGGCGCAGTGGGCTGGCAACCATGCTTGAGTTGATTGAACGCAACAACCGAAACGCGGGCGGATTGTCATTTTTCGAAATCGGACCTGTTTTCATCCCGGTTGAGGGTCAAGAATTGCCTGATGAACCACATAGATTAACGATTGGTCTGTGGGGTAAAAAACGACAGACGGGTTGGTCTGGTGAGAAACCTGGAGTGTACAGCATTTTCGATCTGAAAGGTGTGCTTGAGGCCTTGTTCCAGGGCTTGCATCTGGAAAATATAGCCTTTGATGCCTCCAGCGAGAGCCCAACCTTCCATCCTGGAAAAACGGCTCGCTTGATGGCAGGAGAAACTGAAATCGGTGTAATGGGTGAAGTACATCCATTGGTCAGACGAAATTATGACTTTTTGGAAGGTCCTGTCTTGGCGGCCGAGTTGTATCTGGATCAAATTCTCACGTTAGTGGACAAGGGATTCAAGGTCACCTCCATCTCAAATTTCCCGTCAATGGTGGAGGATATTTCCTTGATCGTGGATGAGAATGTGCCCGCCAGCCGTGTAGAAGAGTTGATTTGGAGGGCAGGCGGAAAACTGTTGAAGAAGGTCGAATTATTTGACCTTTTCCGTGGTGAGAAAATTGGGGCAGGCAAAAAGAGCCTGGCATACCAACTTACCTACCAGGCATTTGACCGCACCCTGAGCGTTGCCGACGCGGCTGGAATTCGCAAGAAAATCGTCAAGACCCTGGCTTATGAAATCGGCGCGGTATTGAGAGATTCGTAGCAGGCAAGGTTTTGAAGACGATTTTGCCTCTAATACGTTTTGAATCGACGGATCGATGCATGAAGGAACGTTGAAGGGATGTCGGAACTGCCGAAAGCTTTTCAAGAGGTAGAAAAAGTAGCTACTTGTTGATATAGGAGAACAGTGAATTATGAAACAATATCAGGCAATTTTCCACGTCAGTGAAGAGTCTATAGATGACATTACCTTTGCGCTGAAAAACATCATCAATCTTTTGAACGATCTTGGCGATGAGAACGTAGACATAGAATTATTGGTTAACGGACCAGCAGTAAAAGCCTTCACTTCTGAAGAAGGAGAAATATCGGAGTTGTTAGGACAGGTCCTTAAGCGAGACGTTGACCTGGCACTATGTAACAATGCCCTGAAATTATTTGATCTCAATCCTGATATCATGTTGAGTGAAGCCAGGGTGGTGCCATCAGGCGTGGGCGAATTGGTGCAAAAGCAAGCGGAGGGTTGGGCTTACATCCGACCATAAATCTCATTTTTTGAGTACTCCATGGGTGTGCAATTTTACACACTCAGGTTTCTGACGCTCCTTGTACGCTGATCAGATTATTAACGTAAGGGCGGGTTCCAAACCCGCCCAA
>OBLN01000592.1_pt1 | contig 13027 bp, 15 predicted proteins | sample 1519301 | NCBI WGS metagenome assembly OBLN01 (sample SAMEA2452533, study PRJEB22499) | sediment metagenome | reverse complement strand
CAGGGCGGCGTGCGCGGCCGTGTCAGCGTCGATCCGACGTCGCAGGGCCTCTCCCGCCCCGGCAAGGCCGTCCGTGGCTCCACGACGCGCGCCAGCCTCTGCACGGGCCTCCAGGGCGGCAGGATCGACCAGGCGGGCCGCTATGACCTTGTCACGGGCTTCCTCGTCCTCGGCGCGCTGTGCGTCCCTGGCGGCGGCATCGGCAAGGCTGGCGCGCACATCGGCCACCAGATCGCGCAGGGTACCAAAGCCGGCGAGGACGCGCTGGATGTTGGTGTCGAGGTGGGAGAAGAAACTGTGCGCCTGGGCGGCGTCGGCGACATCGCGCGCGCGACCGGCGGCAGAGGGTGGCGGATCGGGGGGCGTGTCGAACTCGGCGGGATCGAACCTGCCGGCCGGGGCATCGGTTCGGCTCCCGCCACGAGCCATTCCCTTTCCGCGTTCCCGCTCGTTGAGCTGGCGGGCCTGTTCGAGCAGGCGACGGGGGTCGTCGTCGCGGTCGCGGTCCATCAGCGATCCTCCCCGGGCAGCGTCCATCCCTCGAACGGTTTGCGATCCTGATCCCGGCTGATGCGGTGGGTCAGTTCGGAGACGATGCCGGCGAACCGCTTGTCCTTGCTGGCGGCGTCGATGAGCAGTCCGCCCAGGATGATCTTGCGGCGGGTATCGAGACGACGGCCCTCGGCAGCGACACGGGCATTGAGCGCGTCGAGACGGGCCTTGGCCTGGTTGACCCGTTTGCGAGCCTGTTCGATGGCTTCGGGTGTTGGTGCCGCCATACCTTCTCCGCGTGAAAGCACGATAACAAAGCGAGCATAGCTCAAACCAACAAACGAAACCACCCGAGACGACGATAGGAGACAAGGGCGCACTTTAGCATTACTGCGTAATGCGTGCGGCAGGGATACCCTGCACCCATGTCGCGATGCGACAGCGGGGCCTCCGCCCCACACCCCGACCAGCGCAACGCCGCTGGACCACGTTGGAGAAGGCAGGCGCGACGATGGCGATCTACCATCTGGCGGTGAAATCGGTGTCGCGCTCGACCGGGCGCAGCGCGGTCGCGGCTGCGGCGTACCGGACCGGCGCTTGTCTCGAAAACGAGCGCGACGGCCTGGTGCACGACTACACGCGGCGGGGCGGCGTCGAGGACGCGTTCATCGTCGCCCCGGAAGGCGCGGAGTGGGCGCAGGACCGCTCCGCGCTGTGGAACGCGGCCGAGGCGGCGGAGAAGCGCAAGGACGCCAAGGTCGCGCGAGAATATGAGCTGGGGTTGCCGGCCGAGCTGGACGCCGGCCAGCGCCGCGACCTGGTGCGTGCTTTCGCGGAGGATATCCGCAACCGCTACGGGGTGGCAGTGGATGCCGCGATCCACGCCCCGCATGATTACGGCGACGATCGTAACCACCATGCCCACGTCATGACGACGACGCGGGTAGCGGAGGCGGACGGGCTGGGGGCGAAGACGCGCCAGCTCGACGTGCGCTCGACGGCCTCGGTGGAGGTGGAGGCGATCCGCGAGCGGTGGGCCGGGATGGTCAACAGCGCGCTGGAACACGCCCAGGTAGCCGAGCGGGTCGATCACCGCAGTTACGAGCGTCAGGGGCTGGATATCGAACCGACCGTGAAGATGGGCCATGCGTCGGCCGCGATCGAGCGGCGCGCGTCGGCCGAGCAGATCGCGGCCGGCAAGGAGCCGCACGCCGTTACCCCGCGCGGGCAGATGAACGAGGCGATCATGGAGAAGCGGGGGCTGGGCTTCTACATCGAGCGTGGTCAGGAGCGGATACGGGAGTGGTCCCACCAACTCCGCGAGCGTGCCGATCTAGCGATGCAGGGCATGTCCAGCTTGGTCCAGGGCGCAGCGCGGGCGATGCGATCGGGGCTACAGACCAGCAGCGAGGGCGGGTTCGGGGCGGTGCCGGCGCTCGACCAGTCACCCCAGCGCGACCAGGTGCCGGCGATTGAGCTGGACCAATCGGGGCAGCGTGGGCGGGATCGGCAGCGAGAGCAGGAGCTAGACCGTCAGCGTGGACGTGACGGGCCGGATATCGGGTTCGGGCGGTAGGGTCGCCGCCGAAGAATCGTTTTCGGCAGAGTGTAAGGTAATACTTGACAAATGTCAGGAAATGCCTTACAATGTGTCTATGATTAAAACATACACCAGCAAGGCGCTCGAAGCCTTCGCCACCAAGGGAGATGGCTCAAAACTTCCCGTCCAGAACCACAACCGCGTTCGCCGCATCCTGCTCACGCTAGATGCTGCCACGAAGCCCGAGGACATGAATGTTCCGGGCTTTCGCTTTCATGGGTTGAGCACCAAGCCCAAACGATATGCAGTCGATGCCAGCGGCAATTACCGGGTCACATGGGCTTGGGATGACGGCAATGCGATCGACGTGAATATCGAGGATTATCATTGAGGAGGGGCAAGCCCCTCCTAAAAATCTGTCAGCCAATGCTTGACATGTAAGGCTTTAGTTTACATATAGAGCTTATACAGAGACGCATGATGATCTGGGATCGGCCCGGACAGGAGACAGATGATGAACCAGCTCGTATCCGGCCTTGCCCCGATGCACCCCGGTGAGCTGCTGCGGGAGGACATTCTGCCCGCACTCAACAAGCCCAAGGCGGAGATCGCCAGGCTGATCGAGGTGTCGCGGCAGACCCTCTACGATATCCTCGCTGAAAAGCAGGATGTCACCCCGACTATGGCGCTTCGGATCGGCAAGCTAACCGGCACCACGCCCGAAATGTGGGTGAACATGCAGCGCAATTACGACTTGCGTGTGCAGGCAGTGAAGGACGCCGATATCATCGCGCGTATCCCTACGCTCGAAGCGGCGTGATCCCTTTATCAAAATTGCAGAAGGGCGGGGGTAGCCGCGGGCGCTCTGCCTCATTCATCGTCAGCGCCGCTTCGTCAGTCGGTAGGTCGAGTAGGGCCGAACGCTGTCGGGCGCTGAGGATATGGCGTCTCGGCATGCACGGCTTGTCCCCATTGAACAGAAGTCTGTTTTGGACAACACTGACCCCACGCAAATCAAGGCTTTTCGAGGCCTAATTCCAGAAGGGTTCAATTGGGACAGCGCGCCGCCATCTACGCCAGGGTTTCGACAGCCGACCAGTCGTGCGAACGGCAGCTCCGCGACCTGGCCGGCTTTGCCGAGCGTGGCGGCTATGAAGTGGTCGAGGTCTTCCGCGAAACCGCGTCGGGCATGAAGGCCAACCGTTCGGCGCGGGCTGAGGTGATGAAGCTGGCGCAGGCACGCCATATCGATGCGATCCTCGTTACCGAACTCAGTCGCTGGGGGCGTTCGACCCAGGACCTGCTCGATACACTCAACCGGCTGTCGGGCTGGCGCGTGTCGGTGGTCGCGATGAGCGGCATGACGTTCGAGGTCGATACGCCGCATGGGCGGATGATGGCGACGATGCTCGATGAACGATTTCAAAGGACGGCATTTTACCGGCGAGGTCATCCTATGGGCGGTGCGCTGGTATTGTCGATACGGCATCAGCTACCGTGATCTCGAGGAAATGCTGTCCGAGCGTGGGATCGATGTCGATCATACGACGATCTATCGCTGGGTGCAGCGCTACGCGCCGGAGATGGAGAAGCGTCTCCGCTGGTTCTGGCGGCGCGGCTTTGATCCGAGCTGGCGTCTGGATGAGACCTACGTAAAGGTGCGGGGCAAATGGACCTACCTGTACCGGGCGGTCGACAAACGGGGCGACACGATTGATTTCTATCTGTCATCGACACGCAGCGCCAAAGCGGCGAAGCGCTTTCTGGGCAAAGCTCTTCGTGGCCTGAAGGACTGGGAAAAGCCGGCCAAACTCAATACCGACAAGGCACCCAGCTACGGCGCAGCAATCGCTGAGCTGAAACGCGAAGGCAAACTGGCGGCGGAAACCGAGCACCGGCAGGTGAAATATCTGAACAACGTGCTCGAGGCCGACCACGGCAAGCTGAAGATGCTGATCAAGCCGGTACGTGGCTTCAAGTCGATGCCAACGGCCTACGCCACGATCAAGGGCTTCGAGGTCATGCGCGCCCTACGCAAAGGACAGGCCCAGGCATGGTGCCTGCAGCCAGGTATCATGGGGGAGGTGCGCCTGGTTGAAAGAGCATTCGGAATTGGACCCTCGGCCCTGACCGAAACCATGATTATGCTCAATAAGCATTTCGCCAATGCTGCCTAATCCCCCAACTGGGTGACGCCGCGCGGCCGTGCCCCATGTTTGCAACAGAGCCGGCCGAAAAGCTCTGCCCGTCCGATGCATGGGGTGGCAAGACCCCACTCTTCTCTCATCCGCTGACCGGCATCGCCGATCCCGTTACGGCAACCGCGATCGACGACGCGCGCGCGGCGGGCATGGACGAAGTCGACCGCAAGGCCCGGCTGCTGACCCTGCTGGCAATCGACCAGGCGGCGCTGAACAATGAGGGCTATGCGATCTGGAAGCCGGAGTCTGCGCACTTGCTGGATGCCCTGCGCACGGTGATGGACGGCCCGGCATCATCGTCCACGGAGCCGTTGCATGTCGAAATCGTCTCGCTGCGCACCGAAACACGGCGCATGATTGCAGAGGCGGATGGCGGCGACACCGCCCCGGACATTGCACGCGGTTATGAATATCTGCCACTTTACGCCTGAACGGCTGGGGGAGGGATGGCGATGACCGATGACGAGATCGATGCACTGGGCAAGGACTTTTGTGCCTGCACCCTGGCCAAGGCGCGCTGGACCCATGGCGCACATTTCGCAACCGCCCTGTGGCTGATGCTGCGCCGCCCCGATGTGGACACCGAAGCTGACATGCCGGGCATGATCCGTCGCTACAATGAGAGCGTCGGCGGCGTGAACAGCGATAGCAGCGGCTATCATGAGACCATCACCCGGGCGTCGCTGCACATGGCCCGCCGCTTGCTGACGACGCTGCCCGGCGATGTTACGCCCGCCGATGCCTATGAAGCGCTGATGGCATCGCCGCTGGGCGACAAGGATTGGCTCTTTGCTTATTGGTCACGCGAAACGCTGATGACCCCAAGCGCGCGGCGGGCATGGATCGCGCCCGACCTGGCACCGCTACCCGCATAAAAAAAGGGCGGCCCGAATGGACCGCCCTTTCCATGTTCCGATCGAGAGGGATCAGAAACGGAAGCCGATGCCGACGACGCCAGCGTCGCGACCACCGAAATTATCTTCATATTCGGTGCGCTGATATTCAGCCGAGATGTAGGTGTTCGGGGTCACCGAATATTCCACGCCACCGCCATAGCGGACGCCTTCGAGCGAGGTGTGGGCACCAGCGACTTCGATGCGGCTCGACGCATAGCCGACCTTGCCGAACGCCAGGATCTTCGGGGTCACGACATAACCCAGACGGACCGAAGCAGCCAGATCGCGGCTGGCATCGACGCCCTGGCCGTCGACGGTCGAATCGCTGAACGAAACTTCCGGACCGAAGGTGACGCGGTTGGCAACGGCAAGGTCGTAGCCGGCGGTCACGCCGTAGCTGAAGCCTTCTTCGCCCTGCACCTTGTCAAAGCCCATGGTGACGCCAGCGCGCGGACCGGTGAACGGCGCAGCATCCTGAGCGAAAGCGGGAGCAGAAACGGCGGCGGCAGCAGCAATCGCTGCGAAAATCACAGTCTTCATAAAGTCCTCCATATTTATTATGACGCTACGACTTAATTGTTCATCTAGCGTTCAGGTTTGATGCTAGGAAAATATGAAATATAATCACACTTCCTCCTGCTTATTCTTCTCCAACACTTCGGAGAGGAACTGCCCCCTCTGCATCACAAGAGCGCAGTGGCCATCTAGGATCGCCAAACTCACTTGCAAAGGGGCAAGACCTTTATTTCAATCAATTTCAGGGCTTGTGTTGCAAAAGTGTGACAACCCGCATGCGGCACGGCCGGCCGCAAAAAGAGGGCGGCCCGACAGCCACCCCCTTCCCGAAAGTCCCGATTTTCGGGGCGATCAGAAGCGCAGGCCGATGCCCGTCACCAGTTGGTGGCGCGACACGCCCGCCTCATAATTGGTGTAGCGATACTCGCCCTTGAGAAAGAGCTTTTCGGCGACCCGATATTCCAGCCCCGCGCCCAGACGCAGTCCGTCACCATTGTCGCCACCGCGGATCAGGCCGCCTTCACCGTCACTTCCTTCATATTCCAGCCGGGCATTGCTGTAGCCCGCCTTCACATAGGCCCAGTCGGCCCCAAGCTGCGATTTTGGCCAAGTCGGAGAACGTTTTGGGAACGTGGCATTCGGTATTGACGATGGAAATCATAGAAGAGGACAGTTCGCTCCATCATAGGGAGTGGGTTGATGGATCGGAGTATTCCGGGCGGGGATTTGATCGGACGATGGAGCCTGAGCTTTGCCGATATTGATTTTGTAAATTCGAAGCCGGCCCTGACGCGCCTTGGCCTCGCCGCGCAGCTGAAATTCTTCGCTTCCCTGGGGTTTTTCGCGATCGATCCCGGCTCAATCCCTACCGATGGCCTCTCGTATCTGGCCGAGCAACTCGGTGTCGAGGCTGGCGAGATAGCCGGTTATGACTTTTCCAGTCGGACAGCACGACGGCATTGTGCGGAGATCCTGATCCATCTTGGATATCACCGCATGAAGCGGGTGGATCGCGCGCAATTGACGGAATGGATTGCTGGCGAGCTGTGCCCGGGCGGCCAGTCGATCAATGCCATGCTTGAGCATGTTTTCCTGTGGTGCCGGGACCGGCGTATTTATGGGCCGTCGCGCAAGGAGCTTGAACGTGTCGTTCGCTCACAACGGCAAGATTATCTGGACACCTGGCTGATCGGAGCCAGTGATCGGCTTTCGTCAGATGCGGTGGCGTTATTGGAAGCCTCGCTTGCCGATCCGGACAGCTCGACCGGATTCAACAGGATGAAGGGTGACGCCGGACAGGCAACGCTCGACAACATTCTCGACGTGACCGAGAAACTCGCCTTTATCCAGAGACTTGATCTTCCCCATGATCTCCTGACGGCTACGGGCAAGCCATGGGTCGATCAGATTGTTCGCCGCGTTGCCGGTGAAAAGGCCTCGGAGATGCGCCGGCATGCGCCGGCGCGACAGCTCGGCCTTTATGCGATTTATCTAATGTCGCGGGAGGCGCAACTCACTGACGCGATGATCGACCTGCTGATCGAAACCGTTCACAAGATCGGAACGCGCTCGAAACGCAAGGTGGTGGGCGATATCGCGAAAGACATCGAGCGGGTCTATGGAAAGGAGCGCCTGCTGGTCGAGATCGCCAGCGCCTCGATCAATGAACCATCGGGGCGCATCTGCGATGTCATTTTCCCGATCGCCGGTAAGGCCAAGCTGGCGGCGATCGTCAAGGAGAGCCATGCGAAGGGCGCTCTGGACCGGCGCATCTACAAGGTGATGCGTGGTTCCTGGGCCAATCATTACCGGCGCATGCTGCCAAGCCTGCTTTCCGTACTTGAGTTCCGGTCGAACAACGCGGTGTGGCGGCCGGTCCTGGCGGCCCTCGACTGGATCAGGAGCAAGGTGGATGGCGGATGCCGCTTCGTGCCATTGCAGGATGTTCCGATCGATGAGGTGATTCCAGCGCGATGGCGCAGTTCCGTCATTGATGACGATGGGCGGGTAAACCGGATCAGCTATGAGCTTTGCGTCCTGACGCAACTGCGCGACCGCATCCGCTCCAAAGAAATCTGGGTGGTCGGGGCGGATCGCTATCGCAATCCCGATGACGATCTTCCCAAGGACTTCGAGATCAGGCGAGATGCGTACTATTCCGGCCTCAGCCTGACGCCAGATGCGCAGGCGTTTTGCGCCTCGATCCGGGAGGAGCTTGAACGGGAACTGTTGCTCCTCAATGCCAATATTCCACAAAACGACAAGGTCCGGCTCCTGTGGCGCGGCGACAACCGGATATCGATTACACCGTTCAAGCCCTTGCCCGAACCGAAGGGTCTCGCTTCGATCAAAAGCGAGATCGGTCAGCGCTGGCCGATGACCGGACTGCTGGACGTGTTGAAAGAGGCTGCTCTGGACACGGGATTGATGGATGCTTTCGAAACGTCGGCCTCGCGGGTTACCCTGTCGAAAGCAGCCTTGGCTCAGCGTCTTTTGCTGTGTCTCTATGGCTTGGGCACGAACGCCGGGCTCAAGCGGGTCGCTGGCGCAACACCCGATGTCAGTTACGAGGAATTGCTGCATGTCCATCGCCGTTTCATCCACGCGCCAGCGCTGAGGGAGGCGTGCGCGCGGGTAGCAAACGCGACACTGGCAATCCGCAATGCCGCAGTATGGGGAGATGCGGGCACGGCATGCGCGTCCGATTCAACGAAGTTCGGCGCGTGGGACCGCAACCTGATGACGGAATGGCACGCCCGCTATGGCGGCCGTGGCGTCATGATCTACTGGCATGTGGAGAAGCGCGCGACCTGCGTTTATTCCCAGCTCAAGCGGTGCTCTTCCTCGGAGGTCGCCTCCATGATCGAAGGCGTGCTACGCCATTGCACCGACATGGAAATCCAGCGCCAGTACGTCGATAGCCACGGCCAGAGCGCAGTCGGCTTTGCGTTCTGCCGACTCCTTGGATTTGAGCTTGCCCCGCGGCTGAAAGCAGTGGCACGCCAGAAACTGGCCCTTCCCCAAGCCGGCATGCGCACGCGGCTTTCCAATTTACTGCCGATCCTCTCCAGCCCGATCGACTGGGACGAGATCGAGCAACAATATGACGAAATGGTCAAATATGCCGCTGCCATGCAATCGCGCACCGCCGATCCGGAAGCGATCCTGCTCCGGTTTGCCAGAGCCGAAGTGATGCACCCGACCTACAAGGCGCTGAGTGAACTCGGCCGCGCGGTCAAAACAATCTTCCTATGCCGGTATTTGCGTCAGGAGGCATTCCGCCGCGAGATCCACGAAGGGCTGAATGTGGTTGAGAACTGGAACGGCGCTAATGGTTTCGTGTTCTTCGGCAAGGGCGGCGAGATCGCCACCAACCGCATCCATGAGCAGGAAATCTCCGTTCTGGCGCTACACCTCCTGCAAGCGTCGCTGGTGTATGTGAACACCCGCATGCTTCAGACCGTACTGGTTGAGCCGAAGTGGGCGGGGCGGATGACGCCGGAAGATTATCGTGGTCTCACGCCGTTGATCTACAGTCATGTGAACCCTTATGGCCGCTTCGACCTCGACCTGAACGACCGGATTGATTTTGGACGGCTTGCAGCGTGAGGCGGCTGATCGGCCTATAACATTTGGGTACACCCCAGAGTGATAGGGCCGAGTGACACCATTCGTCTGTCACAAAAGGGTGGGTTTGCGCTCAATGTGACGATACACTGCAAGAGCCACCCTAATGTGACGGATTTTGCACTTGGCTCGTATCGGATATGCCCGCGTCAGCACCACGGACCAGGATCTGGATATCCAGATTGGCCGCCTCAAGAATGCAGGTTGCGAAATTATCCGTTCCGAGACCGGATCGGGGGCCTCGCGGAGCGGGCGCACGGAACTGGAAACGATCATGCAGTTTATGCACACCGGCGACGAGCTGGTCGTGCTGCGGCTCGACCGGCTCGGCCGCTCCACGCGCGATGTCCTGAACCTGGTGCATGAGCTTGATGAAAAGGGAGCTTCGCTGCGCATCCTTGAGCCAGAGGTGACGACGGCGGGCGACATGGGGCGAATGGTCATCACCATACTCGGCATGGTCGCCGATATGGAGCTGAAGTTCATCAAGGATCGTCAGCGCGCCGGGATCGAAGCGGCGCGCGCCGAAGGCGTTTACAAAGGCCGGAAGAAGAACGTCGATGACGATGAAATCCGCCGTCGCCTTGCCGCCGGCGCCAGCAAGGCCCGCGTTGCCCGCGACCTGAAGGTCTCACGAATGACCGTCTATCGGGCGCTCGACATTATTCCGTCACAGACCAAACTGCCGGAAAAGCCGCCCACTGCCAGCATCGCCCTGCATCTGATTATCGAGAACTTCAACAAGCGTGGAAGAGGTAGAAAACCCGCTCGGGAGCGGATTGAGGCGATGCTGGAACGCGACTACGCCATGGTAAAAAACGGCAATTGTGATTACAAACTGACCGTCGCCTATGACCCCGATCCGGATGGCATTTCCCTTGATGAGGAAATCCAAAGCCTCCTCTCCGAGATGTTCAACATCGCAGAGAGCTACAATTGCTCCATGGAAGCCGATATCTACGAGGTCGGTGGTCAGCAACGGTCCTGGTAGAATCAATCAAGCGTTCAGTGTTCGTTCTTCAACCTGGCCAAAATCGCAGCTTCGGGCCGACTGGGCCAAATGGGGGTGTAAATCTCATTTGATGGATGTGATCGCGGTCATTCGTCAGGACGGCCAAATAGACGACCGAAAAACCCCCTCTTGGATTCCGTGGGGCCGGGTCCGGCCAGCAGTCCGATCACTCGGGCTTGAGCCTCACGCCGTTCCTCATCCGATTGATCGAGGCGACGACGAAGGTCGTCGATCGTGCCGTCCCGATCGCGCAACTGTTCCAAGGCAGCATCAAGACGAGCCTGTAATACATTGGAATCTGACCCGTTACGGGTGTCAGCATTGCCGTTGCGTAGCGTTTCAAATGGTGTTTCGGTTACTGGTGCGGCTGACTTGGGAGGATACACCCGGTGCAGTTCGACTGGCTCAATCGAGAAAGAACCGTCATCCTTCTTTGTCGCAGAAATTCGACCACTATTGATGGCTCGCGATATGGAAGCCTTGCTAATACCTGTCGCCTTTGCGGCTTCTCCGAGGGTGTAAGCCATTTTATCCGTCCCTGTTGCGGATCGTTTCAAAACGTGATCCGCTAACTGTTAGCAGAAACGGTCAGGTGGCGAAATGGTCAGACTCTGCCCCACTTGGTGGCACACCCCGTAACCCATTTCGTCCAATCTGCCTTGAGGGCATCCCCTACCAATTTACGGCGCTGTTCGGGGCGGACGCGAGCATACTGATCCGCTAGGCGCTGTACGGAGTGACCACCGCCTAGGGCCATTCCGATTGCATGAAGCTCCGGGGTCTTGAACTCGTCCACCTGATCGTCGGCCGGCCAGCGTAGGGTGTCCGAAACCGATAGCCGAGAAGCCGCCGAGGCGATGAGGCTGGCGGTGTCGACGATGGTTTCTGTCGTCCCTTCCCGGCGGGCCTTTCGGCCGCTGCTATGGCGTCCTGCCTCATCGGCCGCGGCGTCAGTGGCGTCGTCGTCTTTAGGGGTGAAGGTCAGGGTGACGTGGGTGATCTTGCCCCGCGCCCCGCGCTTTTCCGACCAGTCCATCGTGAAGGCAGCGAGCTGATCGATTTCGGCTTTGCCAGGTGTCAGCACCAGACGCCGGAAGTCGGAGAAGTTGGGCATCGAATTAGAGGGTGCGCCAAGCCGCTCCCGCAGCTCATCGACCGTTCCGGACCATGTGGGGCTACGCCGTCCAGCCAGCAGGCAACCCATCTCATAGAGGGTGATCGCATACTTCGACCGGAAGGCGAGCAGAGCCGCCCGGTTGAGGCGAGCGTAGTAATCGCTCCCCTGTAGGATTGCCCTAGCCGGTGCCGTGAACTCCCACTCGACGGTGGCCCGGCCGTCTTCGGCATGTTCGTTGAGCGTCCAGGCAAGCAGGGCAGCGGTGAGCGTCGCCGCACGCCCTTGCGCCGAGGTCGAAGGCATTTGGAACTTCACATCCATCAGCTCATCGAGGGTGTCCTGGATCCGATCATTGGCGTTGTGGGTGCCTCGCAGATCGCGCTTGGCGATGACATGTGATCCCGGTCGCCACGCTTCACCGGCAGCTTTGGCGATTAGAAGGGCTAGGGTCTTGCGGGCCGCCAAAGAGGGTGACGTACCCGCGCCGAACCGTGCTTCGATGAACTCGCCAGCTTTGACGATGGCATGACCGTCACGAACCGAGATCGTGGAAGCCGCCTTCATCGTGCGGCCGATAGGAAGGTCGTCGAGCACAGCATGAGCTTAGCCAGTTACGACATAAGATCAACGTCAATGTCATAGATCGCACAGTTACCCCATTCCTCACGGGGCACCCGATCCGTCGTAACTGAGCACCCCATTTGTCGTAGGTGCTCACCCCATTTGTCGTAACTGAGCACCCCATTTGTCGTAGGTCAGGCCATTTTTCCTATATGAATCAACAGACAAGCAACCCCTGAATCATAGAATCAATAGAATCTAGAATCATCGCGCACGCGCGAGGCTGGCGTTGCATGATGACAAGCGGAATCGGCCTTCGGCCGATGCACCGATGATGCGTGCCGGCTACGCCGTCACAGGGGCGGCCTACCGGCCGCAGGCTTGGCGAGGAAGGAGTCGGGGCGAAGGCATCGTGCCATCATTCGCCGGTCGTCACGCGGCGAGGGGGTTTGCCGTCGCGCTCGTGGACAACGATCGCAGACACGCCGGAGGCGGCGATGCGATCGATCAGGCGATCGGCCTCCTCGTACTGGTCGCTGGGCCAGTCGCGGGCGACGTGGACGCGATCCCCGCCGATTTCCAGCGTCAGGTGCGAGATTGAGGGATCGAGGTCGAGCAGCCGCGCCATGTCCGCCTGGGTATCGAGCGTGACGCGCCGGAGATCATGTCCGGTCATGATGAGCTGCCAGGTGCGGGTGCGATCATCTAGGTTCATGGCAGCAGCCACCCGGTGTAGGATTTGGCATCAGGGTTCGCGCCGAAGCACCAGTATACCCCGTCGCGCTTCTCTCGCTTCCAACCGTGATCCTTGGGACAGGCGGCAATGGCGGGGATGGTCTGTTCGCTTGCCTGATCGATGCGGCGGGCGAGCTTACCGTTGACGGTGTTGGCCCAGCTCGCCGCAGCCGTTTCATCACGGGCGCGGGCATAGCCTTGCGCCTCGCCGGCCCCGTTACCCAGGTAGTAGCCGTAACCCCCGGCAATCGGCACCAGCAGGGCGAAGCCGGCGAGCGCGCCGTTCCACCACCTGTCCCACCGGCGCCGGCGCTGCTCATGGGCGCGGCG
>OBLN01000591.1_pt1 | contig 13041 bp, 9 predicted proteins | sample 1519301 | NCBI WGS metagenome assembly OBLN01 (sample SAMEA2452533, study PRJEB22499) | sediment metagenome | reverse complement strand
ACGGCATCGAAATGCTGCTCCTCTATCCATCGGTCAATGGTGCGCTGCAAATCAGCAGAATAAAAATACGGCAGGCTCAGCGCTCTGCCGAGCAGCATGTGCGGCGCGGATTTGATTTTCTTTTTTTTGGGGTCAATCTGGTCCCAGGCCAGATCAACACAGTATTCACGCAGAGCCTCGACATGTTTGAGGTCAGCCGGATCATCAATCAGAAACCCAAGATAAAGATCGTACTTCTGCGCGAGATGCTTGATCTCGTTAAAGGAGCGTATCTTATCCCCTTTGTTGGGAGGAAACGGGATTCGATGGGCCAGATAAAGGACCTTCTTTCTGCTCATAGGGAAATATACTTCCTGAGTCTCGCCCCCAGAAATGTTGCGCTGGTGAGCGGCAGCCTGCTCCATACGGCCGCCGCTATCTCGCGCTTTCGGGAGAGTGAATCATTTTTTGTTTTTTGCTCGGATGCGTCATACCAGTAGAGGGGATGAGGTTCGGCCCCCCATTGAACTTTAAAGCGGTAGGTCCCCTCCCCCGGCGTTGAACGACCGAAATCGAATCGTTCGTAACCGTGGTCGGCGGCAAAGGACAGGAAAGTCCAATACAAATGCATATTCGGGTTTAAAGGGTTGTACCTTCGCAGAGAAGATGCCCAGGGGATGGAGACCGTTCTTGAATGCAGGAGGATGAGACCAGCTGCGGCAGCTTCCCCATCGGGGGTATGCACCACGCAGAGGCGGGCTTTCTCTCCATACTCACGGACAATCGTCTCAATCCATTGGCGGCTATGCACTGGAGAACCAAGGTCGCGCATGTTCCTGGAAAATACGCGATAGAAAGATTCACAGAGTTCCGCCCCCCCGAGCTTTGCTGTCAGCCCGTCCCGCTGAGGTTTTCTGGCCTGGCTGCGGACCTTGGACTTTAATCCGGCCATCAGCTGTTCCGCATTTTCAGGCAGGTCGAGCAGCATTCTGACCTTATTGGAATTGCCGTTATCTGGCAGGGGCAGAGGATGATAGGAATGAACTTTGAGTTTTGAACCGCGCTCCGAGGAAAAGACCTGGGCATGCTTCAGCAACGCTTCGGTGGTGCTCTCATCATTCGCAAGAACTCCGCCGGCATCACAATAAGGCAGCGAAATCAAGCTTTTCCCGAGCAGCGGCACGCTGTGCTCAACCAACGGCAGGATGCCTTGAATGGCCCCGCCATCTTCCGCCAGAAAATAAAAGCAGGAAAATCCATAGGCGCGTTCAACGGCTGCCTGCCACGCAGTGAGCTGATAAGCTGAACCGTCCGGGTGATCAAGGACGTACCTGTCCCATTTCAGTCGGTCGTTTTGTGCATTCAAATTTAAGGGGCGAATCAGCATAGCCTGCAAAACCTGTAAAATCTGTGAGCCACTAAGTCTCTGAGATCGCGGAGAAAAGCTGCCCAAACTTAAAATCTTTTTCTGTCCACGGAAAGCACGGAAGACACGGAAAAAATTCAAAATCTGAAAAAACCTAAATGCTTGTTTCTGCTTCTACTTCCGTGCTTTCCGTGTTTTCCGTGGACAATGAGTCTTTAGCCCTGGGCGCCTTCGCGTTAAACGCTTTTGGTGTCAGCTTTTCACCTCGTCCCCTATCGGCCGGAATTCAAAATCATCGAGCAGCCGCCGGAAACGCCCTTCCGTCTTGTGGAGGTTGAGGTAGTGCCTGAAGTTGCTCTTCCACCCTGCCCCGTTCATGCGCGGTTGCTGGGGGTCGAACTCCCAGGGGTGGAGGTAGAAGACGAACGGCTTTTTTTCGGTCTCGTTGATGTGCTGCAGTCCCCAGCGAGTCATCGGATAGGGGAGCAGGCGAAAGTAGCCGCCGCCTGCGATGGGCAGGTTGCGGTTGCCGATGCGCATGGTGGAGATGGGGAACTCTTTCATGGCGGTTTGTGTTTCGATCTGCGATTCCAGGGGGCACCAGTCGCCGCCGGCCTGTTTGCCTACGTTAAAGGCAAAGCGCGGCCAGTCGGGGATGCCGTAAAAATCGTGCTGCATGGGGAATACGCTGGAGTCATAGAGATATCCCGCCTCATGCAGTTCGTCGTAGGCCCACAGGGTTTGGTAGCTGATGGAATAGCTGGGGGCGCGGTAACCCAGCACCTGCTGCCCGGAGAGATCTTCCAGAATCATCTTGCTGTCGCGCACATCCTTGCGAAACGCGGCGCGATCCTGAGTTGAAACACGGCGATGGGCAAAGCCGTGACTGGCGATTTCATGCCCGGCGGCGGATATTTTTTTGACAAGCGCCGGACTTTTGCGGGCGATCCAGCCGAGCACGAAAAAGGTCGCGCGGGTTTGCTTTTCCGCGAGGAGATCCAGAACCAGCGAGGTGTTGCGTTCGGCGCGAAAGGGCTGGTTGTGCCAGTTGTCCGGCGGCGACACCTTTTCAAAGGCGCTGACCTGGAAATAATCCTCGACATCGATGCTGAGATAATTGGCGACGGCCATGGTTATCCGAAAATCCTGGAAAAAAGCCCCTGTTTCTGACGACCCGGGTGCTTGAAATTTATAGCCCTGCCTTTGTCCTGCCGAGCGTTTTTGCCGGGCGAGCCGAACAGTGCCTGTTCGATGCGGCCCAGGCTTTCCTGAAGCTGCTGCAGCTGTTGACCCTGCTTTGCGACCTCTTGCGCCAGGCCGGGCATGGCCTGCCCTTTTTTATGCAGCTTGACGAGTTCTTCGGTTGTTTTATTGGCTTTGAGGACGCTGTTTTCGATCAAAGAGAGCTTGCGGAACATCTCACCCGGCAAGGTACCGCCAATCCCTTCGTTCGTGCTCGATTCCGGCCTGGCGTTGACATTCTCCTGCCAGGCGACGTCGCCGACCACATCTTCGACCAGCTCGCGGGTCATGTCGCGGGTTTCCTCGACATAAGCGGCCAGCAGGATGAAATCGCAGAACACGTTGACCAGGCGCGGAATCCCCTTGCTGTAGGAGTAGATGACATCAAAGGCATCCTCGTGAAAACTGACGGCATCGCGATTGCCGGCGACTTCGAGGCGGTGGAAGACGTACGCTTCGGTCTCCTCGCGGGTCAGGGGGTTGAGATGACAGTTGACGCCGATGCGCTGGCGCAGCTGCCGCAGCGCCGGGTTGTTGATCAAAGTCCTGAGTTCAGGCTGGCCGACAAGGATGATCTGCACCAGTTTGTGATTATCGGTTTCGAGATTGGAGATCAGGCGGATTTCTTCAAGGGCTTCGGAGCAAAGATTCTGCGCCTCGTCGATGATAATGATGGGGCGCATATTATCGGCATGCCGTGCAATGAGAAAATCATTGAGATCCCGCAGCAGGGTGCGCTTATCCTTTCCATCGACCTCGAGGCCAAAATCCTCATTGATCATCCCCATCAGCTGCTGGGCGTCGACCCGGGTGTTGAACACCATGGACACCATAATATCGGGATCGATTTTCTGGATCAGATCGCGCAGGATGGTGGTCTTGCCCGAACCGACCTCGCCGGTGAACAGAATAAACCCGGCGTGCTCCTGGACCCCGTATCGCAGGTAGTTTATCGCCTTGCGATGAGACTGGCTTAAGTAGAGAAACCGGGGGTTGGGGACCAGTTCGAAGGGTTTGCAATCGAAGTTGAAAAATTTTTCGTACATAAAAACCTTTTCAAGGCAGCCACCAAGGCTCAAAGACTCCAGGAAAAACAAAATCAAGGTGTTCTTTGTGCCTTTGTGTCTTAGTGGCGCAATCTCTAGAATGTAAACCGCATCTCCACGTAGACGATGTTGTTGGTGTAGTCGTTGTTGTCTCCATCGTAGACGATATTGTTGGTGTCGTCGTCTTCATCGGAGACGTTTTTGTTGTAGGTATATCCGATCCGGAAGCGGCCGAGTTTCATATCGCGGTAGAGTCCGAAGCGCAGGCCGTAGCGCTTGTATTGTTCATCACCTTCAATTGGGTCTTTATTGTCGTAATCCGTATAGGCCAATTGGTAGTCGAATCCCATTCGGTTGGTCCAGGGGATGTCGCCGTCGAGCTCCATCCCCCAGGAATCGTCTTCACGGTCCTGGGTGAGATAATCGTCGGTGGTGGCGTGAGCGCGCAGTGCAATGCGGTTGCGGCGGGCGTACTGCAGAAAGGCGTCGACGCCTTCGGTTTTGATCATCCCTTCACTGACGGTATGGTCGGTGGTGACGTTGTACCCGCCCCCGAACGAAACTTCTTCGGTCAGCTGGTAGCGGGCGTTGATACCCCAGAGGTCGAGATCCTGGTCGTCAAAATCATTCAAACTATCGACTGTGATATCCCCATTGCTCAAATCTCCACCCCCGCCAGAGCCGAGAATTGGGTCATCCACGTTTTTGTACTCGATCCAGGCTTTGCCGTAATGACCGTCGAGGGTCAACCGTTCAGTGACGCGATAAGTCAGACCGACGGTCGCATCGTTGCGGTCATAATCCTGGGCGTCGTCAATATCGTCGATATATCTTTCTTCGCGGGATTTGGGTCGGTAAATGGTGTGTGATCCGGTGATGCGGCCGGTCATCTTGCCGGTCAGCTCTTTTGAAACAGTCAAACTGGCGGTATGTGTATTGGAGTCGATCCCTTCCGGGTCGTCGTACCAGACGTTTTCATAGATGTAGTCAAGCCGCGTGATTACGGTACGCCAGGGCTGCAGCTGCAGATAAGGGTTGATGCGCAGGGTGTTGGAGTCGGTGAGGTTGACCAGGTCGTTGCCGATTGCGCCCTTCTCGCTTTCGTCGATGGTTACGCGCTCGTAGGTATCTGAAATATCCAGAAAGAGCACTTCATGCATTAAATTGAAGCGGGCATCGAGCCGCGCCCTCTGCGCCTGATCGAGGCTGTCTTCATTCTCTTCGCTGTTTTTCAGGTAGTAACGAAAACGCAGGCCCCAATCGAGATTCAGATCGACGAGGCGGGTACTCCAGTAAAAATTAAGACTTGGGTTGATGGTCGTAATGAAATCGCTCTCTTCATCCTCCGCGTCGAGGTAGATATTGTCATTGTATTCCTCACCGACAAGCAGTGACGGCGCCACGCGAAATTCAGCCCATCCCGTTGTCGGAACGAGCACTGAAATCAACAGCGGGAACAGGGCAAAGAACCGGATCCATGATTTCATCTGCATATCAATCCTTCGTCTTTGGAGCGGGGAAGCGCGGCCCCTCTCTCCGAGCAGGGCAACCCGGCGGGGTGCCCGTAAAAACCGGTCCTTTACGCTTTTTTGGCGTACTTGTAGTAGCCGTAATAACCGTAGTATCCGTTGCCGACCAGGGTGCCGTCGACATCGTTGCACACCACCCCCAGCAGATTGTTGCTCTTAAGCGAAGCCAGCGCCTCCCTGAGCTTGTCGAAAGGAGTATAGTCCTGCCGTGCGACAAAAATGACATAGTCGACCAGGTTGGCCAGAATGTATCCTTCGGCAAAAGGCAGAAGCGGGGTTGAGTCGATAATGACGAAACGATCGCTGTAACGCTTTTTAACTTCATCCAGGATTGTGGCCATGCGGGTTGAGGAAAACACTTCAACCGGGTCTTCCACCGGACGCCCGGCGGGCAGAACGGCAAGTTTGCCGATGCCGGTTTTGATAATGGCGCTGCCGACGTCAACCCCGTCCAGGACGCAATCCGTCAACCCCGCACCGGCATGCAGACCGAGATAGCTCATGATGGTCGGTCGCCGCAGGTCGGCTTCGACCAGAAGAACCGTATGATCATACTCCTGGGCCAGGGCGATGCCGAGATTGAGTGCCGTAATGGTTTTGCCCTCGCCGCCGACGGTGCTTGTGATCAGCAGAGAATTGCGGCCATCCTCGCCTTGGGCTGTCTTGACGAGCAGGGATTTGAGCTTGCGGTACTGCTCCGAGATCGGCGAATGGCGGTCATTTGCGGTCACCAGGTACGGATTCCGGATTTGGGGGCGCGGGACCGAATCAAAAGCGCTGAAGTCTTTTCCGGGGGCTTCTTTGCGAAGAGTTGGGATTTCCCGAACCTTGTGGGTTTTTTCCCCGCTGCTGCCTTCACGCTGTTTGGCGGCTTTTTCCAATGCTTTCTCTATACGGCTCATGAGATACCTTCGCTTCAGAAGTTTATGAATTGAGAAACAAATCGGTCCAGATGAGTGTCGGAAATAAAGCGATCGATCACTCCCAGGTTCAAAAGATCATGCAGCAGAAAGCAGCCGACCAGAGCATATCCGCTGAGTGCCGCCAGGTATTTAAAACTGTTTCTGCGCTTTACCCGGGCAGTTTTAACCGGGTCGTCGATCGTCGGGATTTCAACCAGGATCGGAACTCCGAGCGCCCGGAGGTGTTCAGGATCCTTGAATTTACCATCAAGTTTTTCTATCAGGATGACCAGCGCCAATCCGGAAGCAAAGCCGGCAAAGATCCCCATAACCATGACGACGAATCGGTCGACGCTGACAGGCTGGGTCGGGATGATGGCAGGATCGACGATCCGGAAGGTCGTTGTCTTGTCGGCAACTTCCATCTGTTTGGAGACTTCAGTCACGCCCTGGCGCTGCAGCAGCTGCTCGTAAAGGTTCTGATACGTTTTTTTGTTGCGTTCGAGATCAGCCAGAACCTTCATGTCATAGGGGAAATTCTCAAGTTTATCCCTGTTGGTCGCGATCGCTGCCTGAGTTTCGCGCATGCGGGCCTCCAGGGCCCGCAACTCGGACTCTTTGGTATTAAGGCGCATCTTCAGATCAACGTAAATCGGGTCTTCCAGAGGGTTGAATGAACCCCCCGCAGACGGCGCGACCTGGGCCAGGGTGGACTCCTGTGACTCATCGGTGCTGAGGTTTTCTTCCTCCCGAGCCTGACGCAGTGCGTCGATCTGCGCCTGCAGGCGCACCACCTCGGGATACTGCTCATTGTAATTGTACAAAAGCTCTTCAAGCCTCGCCTCAAGTTGGGCAAGACGGCCGCCTTGATTCTCGGAAGACCCTTGATTTAAAAAATCCATGGAATTTTTTTTGGACTGATCTTTCATCATCTCCAGCTGCTGCCTGATGGTGGAGATCGTCGCAAGAATTTCATGTTTCTGGCCTTTCAACCATTCAAGTTCTTCCTCGTTGCTTTTTATATTCTCAATCAATGTCGCTTCATCAACCGAGGAATAGATCCCTTTCTCGCGGCGAAAAGCGATAATTTTGTTCTGTGCTTCGTCGAGCTTATTTTTGAAAAAAGTGAGCTGCTCGCCAATAAAGCGGTCGGCGCCATAGGCTTCCTCTCGTTTGTCGGAGATGTTCTCCTCGACATACTTGCCCACCAGGGCATTAATGAAATCGCGGGCAAAAACAGGGTCTTTATCTTTTAACGACACGATGAAAAGATCCCCTCCCCTCATGTTGATATTGGTTGTTTCACGATATTTCTGAACCATGGCTTCGAAAGCCTCTGGACTTTCTGCTTTCAGGTCCATGTCCAGATCTTTGAGGGTTCTTGTCACCAAATCGCGGCTGAGCATGTAGTAGCGCAGCACGCGGATGCGATCATTCATGGAAGGGGAAATGGTGAGCCCTTTCATCAAACTGTCGATCATGTTGCGTTCGATAAAAACCGTGCTGGTGGCTTCATACTTTTTCTCCATGAAAAAGCTGGCACCTATGATCATCAGCGTGACTGTGAGAGCGACAAACAGAAAAATGAATCTTTTCTTGTAAACGACCAGCAGGTATCTTTTGATTTCTTTGAGCGGATTGTCCATGCTTGAGTTCCAGTTAGAAGGTTATGGTGGAGCGTGACTCATCACGCCCCACCCTTTACAGTCTTTAAAACAACCCTTCCTGCACAATGATGAAGTCGCCGCGCTGTAATTCGAGGTTCTGGGACAGGTCGCCTTCGTTCATCAGATCTTTGGCGTTGACTTTGAGCTGAGCGAGCTCTCCATTGACTTCTCGTTGAATCAAGACCTTGTTTTCTTTGGCGAATTTCGTGAATCCACCACATTCGAGAATGGCATCGAGTACCCGGATTCCCTCGCGGTAGAATATGTATTGGGGTTTTTCAACGGCGCCCATGACGTAGATTTTCATCAGCTCGTTGCCAGGGATATAGATCAGGTCTTCAGCTTGAAGGGCGACGTCTTTCTCGAGTTCGCCGTTAACGTAAAGATCGTAAAAATCGATATCGAGTTTGCTGCCGTCGCGCATGATATAGGCACGTTGGAGGTCGGCATTTTCGATGCCGTCAAGGGAGGCGAGAAATTTAAGCAGCGTGGTGCGCCGGGGCAGATCAAAGGCACCGGAAGAGGCGCCGCCGCCAAAAACATAGACTTTATTGTTGGTGATGCCGGTAACCGACACGGTAACAATCGGTTTTTTAACGAAACCCTCGAGTTTTTCGGCCAATTTTTCGCTTAACTGTTCCGGGGTGTACCCTGTGGCGGTGACATCGCCTGCGGCAGGGAGGGTGATTTTACCGTCAGGGCGCACTGTGACTTCGCTGGAGAGTTCCGGCGCGCCCCAGACTGAGATATTGAGTCCGTCACCGTCACCGATGACGTAATCTTTTTCTGATTCCGCCGTCGCCAGAGACGGCGCCAGAACCCATAGCAGAGCCAGCAATACAGTTAAACGTTTCATAATGTCTCCTGAGATTAAATTACATTTTTCGTTGGGGGGCGCAGCATGCTGCGCCCCTACGATTTTTTTACCGTGCGCCGCGTCCGAATAAAACCACCTTGATGGTCTCGAGGATGATCAGGATATCCAGGAAAATTGAAAAATTCTTGATGTAATACAGGTCGTAGCGCAGCTTCTCGAGGCTGTCCTCGACGGACGCCCCGTAGGGGTATCGCACCTGAGCCCAACCCGTAACGCCGGGCTTGACGAAGTGGCGCTTGGAATAATAGGGGATCTTCTCCTTGAGGGTTTCGACGAACTCAGGCCGCTCGGGGCGGGGGCCGACAAAACTCATATCGCCTTTAAGCACGTTGAAGAGCTGGGGGATTTCATCCAGCCGGGTCTTGCGCAGGATATGTCCCACTTTTGTTACGCGCGGGTCGTCCTTGCAGGCCCAGACCGCGCCATTTTTTTCGGCGTCATTGCGCATGGTGCGAAATTTGATGAGCGTGAATGGCTGCTCGCCTTTGCCGACGCGCTCCTGCCGGAAAAACACCGGCCCGGGGGAGTCCAGTCGAACCGCCAGCGCGATCAGGGGCATTAGAGGGGCAGCCAGAATGATCCCCGTCAGGCTGAGGGCAACGTCAAGAACCCGCTTGTAAAAACACATGAAGCGCGTGACGCGAAAACCGCTGGAGAAGATGAACCAGCTCGGGTTGATATTCTCAACCAGCAGCTTTCCGGTCAACCGCTCGTAGAAATTCATTGCATCGATGACCTCGATACCTGAGAGTTTGCACTTGAGAATCTCCTTTACCGGCAGCACGCCGCGACGTTCAGCCAGGGAAACAATAATTTTGTTGGGCTTGATCCGGCTGACAGTTTCAAAAATATTATCCATGGTTCCGACAACATTTTTATCAGGCCCCATGGGCCCTTCGGCGGCCGCTTTGATATAGCCGGCAAAGACGAAATTGTTGCGCTCTCTGGGGATCAGATCCTCGATCTGCTTACCCAGGGTGCCGTTGCCGAGGATGACGATCTTCTGCGCAAAACCCGGCACCACATGCAGCAGGGGTGAACTGCTGTGCCAGATGATCTGGGTGACGCCGAAGATCAACAGGGCCGAGAGCAGGACGCCGCGCCCGATCAGAAGTGAAGGGAAGATGTAATAGACTGCGGACAGGATGACGAAAGACAGGCACAGACCGATGAAGACACGCACGGCCAGCTCCATTCTGCGGTAATTGCCTGAGGCGCTGTAGAGCTCGACAAAAAATCCGGAGAAAAGCAGCACCGCGGCGAAAAACAGCAGCTGCCACCCTCCAATCTCTGAAGCCTCGCTCCCGGTCAATGTGCCAAAGCGCAGCAATATACCGGCCGCCAACGCCAGGCCGGCCAGGAAAAAATCGCCAATCAGCAGAATTACCAGGGACTTTCGCATTCTTTACATCCTCTTCCAGGGTTTTCAGTTCAACTGCTGCATCAACTTCTGCGCATCTTCCTTTTCAGGAAAAGAGTCGTGCTCGAGAGCTTTCTGGAGCGAGGTCCGCGCAAGTTCTTTTTCCCCGAAATCGTTGTAAACCTGCGCCAGATGAAAATGGACGGAGGGGTGATCGAGCCGCGCAACGGCAGCTTCAAGAACCTTGCGAGCCTGTGTACGTTCCCCATTACGGTAGAGGGCATAACCGAGGGTATCGAGCACCGCCGCTTCGGTCGGGGCCAGGCGATAGGCGCGATAAGCCAGCTGCAGGGCCTGCTCTCGCTTGTCGGGCTGTTCGAGGTAGAGATAGGCCAGGTTGTTTAAAGAGGGTCCATGGGAGGGGTTCTGGGAGAGAAGCTGTACATAGGTACTGGCGGCTTCCTCCTTTTTGTTTTCCATCTGCAGGAGAGAAGCCTTTGCAAAGAGGGCGCGCGTCGAATCGGGATAATTCTGAACAAGCTGATTCAAGGTCGCCATGGCTTGGTCGCGCTTGCCCTGCTGTACCTGGATGCTGCTTTTTTGCAGATACAGCGCCAGTGGTTCGCTGCTTCTCTTAATCCCCTTCTCCAGAGTCGCCAGGGCCGCGTCCAGGGTTCCAATCTGCCGCTGCACGGCCGCGAGCAGCAGATAACCCGCAGGGTTTTCCGGGGACTTCACAATGGCCTGCTCACCCAGATGCAGCGCTTTCTCGTTTTGGTTGTCGTCAATATAGAAGGCGGCCAGAAGCACTCCACATCGATCAGGGTTGAGCTCGAAAAGGCGCTCGAAGTATTTGACCGCCTGATTTTTCTCTCCCAGTTCCCTGCTCAGTCGTCCGGCAATCTCAAGAAGCTCCGTATTGTCACGATTAATATTCAATCCTTCTGAAATGGTCTCCAATGCCTGCTTTTTATTTCCGTTGCGCACCATATTGGCTGCCAGGGCCTGATAGGCTTCTGGTTTGCCGCTTTCGACAGCCTTGCGGTAGGCTTTTTGTGCCTCGTCGCCGCGCTCAAGGCCCTCGAGCAGGGCGGCTTCGAGGAGGAGCCCACGGAGATTGCCGGCATCAACGGAAAGAAGGGCGCGCGCTTCGTTCAGGGCTTTTTCCGGTTCGCCCATGCGCACGTAAAGGTTCGCCAGATTCAGATAAGTGGGTTCAAAAGAGGGAAAAACTTTCTTGGCTTGTTCAAGAGTTTCAATCACCTTGTCCAGGTTGCCTGAGCTCAGGTGAATCTGCGCCATGCGATTGAGGTAGAGAGCATCTTTTTCTTCGTTATTCAGGCCCTCTTCAAGAACAGCAAGCGCCTTGTCGGTTTCGCCTTTGCGTTGCAGGAAATCGGCGAGGAGCAACCGTGGTCCGATCACCTCGGAGCTGACTTCGACCGCCTGTCGCAGGGCCTCCTCACCACCGGCCAGGTCTCCCTGACCAACTTCGATGAGGCCTTTTTTGACATAAAGCATGGATTGAGAGGGGTCCAGGTCGATGGCGACATCAAATGCCTCCATGGCTTCTTCATATTTTCCCTGGGCCGCAAGGGCGCTGCCCAGCAGATTGTGCCCAGCAGGGTTGCCGGGAGCCAGGACAATCGCTTTCTCTGCCTCGAAAGCTGCTTCCTGTGGCCGTTTCTGGCGCAGCAGCGTCGTCCCCACCAGAATACGTCCGGGCAGGTTGCCCGGCTCGAGGTCAAGCATTTTCTGAAAGTGGTTCAAGGCCAGTTCAAGATTGTTCAGTCGGAAATAACTCAAGCCGAGATACTGGTGTGTCTGAATATGCTCACCGGCCCGCAGGGATTCCTGAAGGCTGATAATGGCGGACTCAAACTCGCCTTTTTGATACAGGACAAATCCCTCAAGCTGACGACCCTCTGCAGCTTCGGGATAAATACGTTGAAGGCGCGCGGCATAGTCCTCGACGGCTTCGATATCGCCTTGCTCAAGCGCAATCAGGCCTAATTGATAAAGTGCGGCGCGGTCTTTCGGGTCTTGCTCGAGAACCACCTGCCAGGCATTTTTATAGGCCTCGAGATCACCTGCGCGGCGCGCTATACGCGCCGCGAGATAGGCCGCATCTTTGACTTTGGTTCCTGAAGACAGAATTGCATCCGTTATGCGGCGGGCACCTTCGAGATCATTTTGTGCGAGCAATACCCGCGCAAGGCCGAGGCGCGCATCTTCGCCTTCGGGGTTGACCTCCAGGGCTTTTTCAAAAGCGGCCATACTCTGCGGCCAGTCACTCTGGTGAAAGAAAGCACGCCCCAGCACGATATATGCCTCACTGTCCGAGGGATGTTCAGCAAGATAGGTGTTGACCTCATCAATCGCCTTCCGGGGTTGGTCCATGGAAAGATAGACGCGCGCCAGATCGAGCCTTGCTTTGAAATTGGCCGGATTCTGCCGCACGACCTTCTGAAACTCTTTCTCGGCCCGGTCGTATTTTTCAGTTTCCAGAAAAAGTCTACCTAACTGATAACGTGCAGGAACAAAATTGGGGTCTTTCTCCAGGGCGTTATTCAACAGGACCAGTGCCGCAGAGTAATTTCCGGATTCGAGGTTGCTCACTCCTTCTTCGAGCAATTCTTCTTTACTTTTTGAGCCGCAGGCAGCGATAAAAACAAGATTAAGTAGAAGAATGAGGAAAAGAATTTTTTTCATTGTCAATGCCATACTCCCTGCTGAAAGATAAAAACAAGATCATTCACTATGGACAGCGTCACAAACCATCCCACGAAAATGACCGAAATCAAGGGGTTTGAGAAAAAAACGTGAAGTGGGGATCTGCTTCATGAGACTGATTAATTCGCGTGAAAGCCCATCGGAAAGAATAAAAACCGGGATTTTCCATTCACTGATCCGAAGAAGAAAAGGCGCAGCCATGGGATAGCTGCCAATCACAAGAGAGTAACGACCTGAATCCCAATTTTCAGGTTCCATGACCAGAGCTGATTCGACTTCAACACCATCACGTAAAATGATGGCCTGACAGATACGAAAAAAATGGTCGTCGTCGACAAGT
>OBLN01000589.1_pt1 | contig 13076 bp, 10 predicted proteins | sample 1519301 | NCBI WGS metagenome assembly OBLN01 (sample SAMEA2452533, study PRJEB22499) | sediment metagenome | reverse complement strand
ATTCGTTATTTGTTTCGTCATCTTCCAGTATGGTATTCCCTGAGTCAGCTACCAGCCTTATATTCAAACTTCCTTCTTCTTTGGGGGTCCAGTAGAAAGGAACTTTTGCGGTTTCTCCTACAGCAATTGCCGGTATCGATATTTTATTACTGTGAGTTGAATTGGTCCCATTGATGTAATAACTAAGTTCGTTGCGTGCTGAGTCTTTGAGCCCTTTATTCTTTATCGATACCGTGAAAGTGGTATTATCTCCTATCAGAGGAGATTCCGGGTTCAGGGAAAGGGACTCTATTATAAGATCAGGACGTATTATTTTTACATCCACTATTTTTGTGAAGTCGTTATTACTTTCATTAAGTTCATAAACAAGTGTTTCTGAGTCGATGAGCACTCTTACTTCCATCTGTCCTTCTCTATCCGGGATCAGAGAGAAAGGAACATCCGCTCCTGTTCCTTCCGAAAGGGCTGGAATATAAATACTGGCCTGTGAGGGAGCTGTTCCGTTAATATAATACTGTGCGCGGACCTCCTCCGAGGGAACTATTCCCTGGTTTTTTACTTTCAGTGTGAAGTTAAGAGGCTTGCCGACCTCGCCCTCAGCTGATTCAGGAATGAGATCCTCGATTATCAGATCAGGGAGAAACTCTTCTGCTACCATTACGGTAGAGACTTTTTCGTTATTTCCTTCGTTGCTTTCGGCGACCAGATTATCCTTATCAATGATGGCTTTTATTTCTACCCGCCCTTCTGATCTTGGAATCCAGGCATATGATCTGTATTCGCTCTCTCCCTCTGATAATTTAGGTATTTCCCATTCTCTGATATAAGTCCCGTTAATATAGAGTGCAAGTACTGCTTTTTCTGAAGTTGCTGTACCCTGGTTCTTCACACTTATGAATACATCATGAAATTCCCATGGATTGGGTTCTGCAGGATATGTGAGAGAATTTATTATCAGGTCTGGAAACTTTTCCTTTTTGAAAGTGATAAAGCCCCCACTTATGACATTATTATCTTCGTTTTTTTCTTCTACTAAATTTCTTTCGTCGACCTTTGCACTTATTTCCAGCGTACTTTCCGTTTTCGGATCCCATGAAATAGATATTTTTTCACTATTTCCAGCTTCCAGTTCAGAGACCGAGCCTTCCCCTATATTATTCCCATTACTGTAAAAAATCAGATTAGTTGCACCTGAAGCTGTGTCTCCCTGGTTTTTTACTGTTGCTGTGACGGTAACCTTCTCTCCGGCTTCTGGATCAACCGGGCTCCAGGAAAGGTCTTCAATCATCAGGTCGGGCAGTAAGACAGTTGAATTTCCATCGCCTTCAGAAGGTATGACTTCGTCGTCTGCAGCAGCTAATACAGGCATAATTCCGGATATTATTAACGTTATTATGAATACATAAACTAAAGAATGAGAAAAATTTACCTTCATTGTTAGCCTCCGCCCCCTCAAGTCTATATATCGAAATGTCTGGTACATAAGTAGCTTATTGACAGGTAGCTATAAGCTCATCGAAATTAAGTTTCTGATTTCTCTCGAGTTTATTTTAGTTTAATTTTTATATTGAGCAAACTTTTAAGCTCTATCTCCAAAAGATTTATAGCTCGTACAAACGTCACTTCGCATGATACATTACTTCTTCCGCCTCATATTTAAGTCTCTACACTCTCAATTCCTTTTCCTCAAGTTTCGTTTGCAAAATAATTAAAAACCACAAAAAATTTATCCTGATGAAGGATATCCTGTCGGTATTCTTTCTACCTTTTGCTTGTTGTTTTTGTAAAATATCTTTCCATTTTTCTGGTATTCTTAGATACGAGGAATACAATATGTTCAGAAAAAATATGCTAAGAAATATTCTAATGAAAAATATGATATAAATATAAAAAGTGAAATTTAAAAAAATATATTACAAATTATTAAAAAAGATTAGACAATCAAGTATTTACTATCTTTAATCTGAGCTCTGGTGTTTACGCCAAGTATTTCGGCAATTTCAACACCTTCGCTGCCTACATCGGACAGACGTGTGTACATTTCAGTCTTTGAGATGTATTTTTCCGTTCTAGTTCCATCAGCTTCTTCCGTTTTGATGGTAATTTCTTCTTTATTATGGCCTTTTATCAGGCATTCATGAACAATTACACCGTATTGTTCGGCAATCACTTTAAGGCAGTCAAAAATCTGATTTGTAGCGACTGCATCTTCTTCATCGAGAATTACTTTTGAAAGGGTGTATGTCCGGATATTTGCCCTGAGATAACTCTGAACCTTTTCAGGGATCTTTGACAGAACTGTCATGTCTACAAAAGTTCCAAGCTCTCTGTCCGCAGTAATTTCCCTGTCATCTTCGTATACAAAATAATTGAGCCCTCCACCTTCTATCCTGATCTTGCGATTTGATTTTTTATTCTCGAGGATAAGGCGGATATTCTTTTCGCTATCATACTCAAGGGAGCTTACGAGGAATTCAGAGAGGTCCTGCATTTTTATTTTCTCCTCTTTACGCAGAATTCCCGTTTTTGTCCAGACAGGCAGGCTCAGGCTGCCAATAAGTTTCTCTACTGTCAGAGGCTCCTCTATAAACCAGAGTCTATAATAGTATTGCAGGCCTGCAATAGAACCTTCCATTACTCCCAAAACTCCGTTTATATTGCTAGAGAGTTCAAATCTCTTCTCTGCCCCGTATATTCCTGAGATTAAGAACGGATTAAGAGCTTCAAGGACTTTGCTCTCAACTTTCTGGTAATCCTGAGCAACTCCATTTTCAATTTTTCTGGCTTCGTTTTCCAGAATTTCGCGTCTTCGCCCAAGGTTATCATGGCAGGTGAGCAGGATTGCGTCAGTACAGGGTGCTAAGTCCTCAATGCCTATATCATTTTCCAGTTTTCTGACCAGTATGCCGAGCTTTTCCTCAAAAAGGTCCATGCCCATAATCCTGTTATTTAATTCATGGAGCACTTCTTTGTGTTTGCACTTTATTTCTATGATTGAATTTTCAAGAGGGATTACTCGGGCAGTTATGTCTATGAATGCTTTCAGATCCTCAATAAAGTCCCTCTGTACAGGCAATTCCGTAGAGTCCTGGTAAATATATTTCATGAAAAGCACCCTGGAAATCTGAAAATAACTCTTCAAATATTCTATGCCTTATAGCTATATAATATTTTATCCAGGATTTTCAGGCATTGTCTGGTAATTTCCCCTCTCCCATTAAGATATGCCTTTTCCCCAGAATTTTAAAAAATTTTATGGAAGGTTTTTCCCTTCCGTTATTTAGAGAAGAACCTTTCTGACAGGGTCCAGAATTTCATTTATATATCTTGCAGCTGCATTTTTAAGGTCCATTGGATGGACTTTTTCTTCTGCAAAGGCGTTCTCCATCTCAGCGTAACTGTGGTACGTGAGGTTTCCCCCGAATTTTTCAGGCCTTTCAATGATGACTGCCTCGTATCTTGGGAAAATATGGTAGCGGAAAAGAGCAAGAATCGGGTTTTCTTCTATATCTCCTATCTTGCAGAAAGCCTTCTTAAATTTCCTGTAGATCTCTTCTTCCGTATCATCCACAGAAATAAAATTATCCTTTGACGAAGCCATCTTGGTCCCGTCAAGTCCGAGAAGGATAGGGGTGTGGATACAGATTGGGGTCTCGAATCCGAGGCTCTTTAAATTTTCTCGGGCAAGCATATGGATTTTCCTCTGGTCTATTCCTCCTACTGCGACATCCACTTCAAGCATTGCAATATCAATAGCCTGCATCAGAGGATAAACCATCTGGGAAACCGTGGGGTCATCCATTGCACGCCCTACTTCGTCCATGCTTCTTTTTGCTCTGTTAAGAGTAACTGCTCTTGAAAGTTTGAGCACATTCAACATGTATTCGGCTCCAAGCTGGAAGTCCGAACCATAAACGAAATCGGTCTGCTCCTCATCAAGCCCCAGGGCAATAAAGCAGCGCCTGTTGTAGTCTGCAATCTTCCTTACCTCTTCCAGAGTACCTTTCCTGTTCAGATAGGCGTGTACATCTGCGAGCAGGACAGTGATCTTGAACCCTGCTTTCTGCAAATCTATTAATTTGTTCACGGTAAGGACGTGCCCCATATGGATTTTTCCGCTTGGCTCATAACCTACATACGCACGGGGAGCTTCTTTTTTATTGAGCAGTCCTTCCAGTTCTTCTTCAGTTACAATTTCCTGAACATTCCTTTTTATAAGCTCAAGTCTGTCCATTGCATCTACATTCCTTTTCTTTTCTTATTCTGAAAAACTCAGTTTCTATTAATAAGTTTCTCTAAGAACAGGGTCCCTTCTTCGGATTTGAATTTAGGGAGTTCCCAGTTCTGAATTATTTTTCTTCGCAGAGATTTTACCCTCTCGCCAGATACCGGATTAAAGCCTGAAATTTCCTGCCCTTCTTTGTAAAGCATAATCCCTCTCCGCTGCCAGGCGGGAAGGGCCGCAAGGTTTATTCCTATTTGAAAGAGCATCTCATGGATTTCCCATTCTTTTTTTCCTTTCAGACACCTCGCAGCTTCAGTCTTTTCAAGGCCTTCATTTCTAAGGGCATAATACCCCCAGGCTGACACAAAGTTGCGCCATGCTTCCAGCTGCCTCCAGTGAAAGTATTCAGGGATTTCCTCTTTCTGGAGAGTTACCAGTCTGGCGTCAAAAGCGATCGGGGCTTCAAGCCGCAGGTTTATCGTAAGGGAGCTTCCAAGAAAACTTGCCGCGACAGAATCTATTTTTTCTACCCTGCCGTCAAAAGGGAGTTCCGTAAATAGAAAGCTGACCTCGTCTGAAAAAGTATAGGCAAAAAGAGGGCTTAAACCGCTTTTTTTCATGAAGAGTTCAGCGGCATTTGCCATTGCTCTGGCAAAAGTCTTATCATATGGTTTTTCAAAGCCCAGGCCTGAAAGTGTGTTTTTGAAATTCCTGCCGTCAGCGCGCAAGACCACTGGCGGGATACAGCGCATTTCAGCATAGATTTCCCGGTTTTTCATATACCTTTTCGAAGAACCTTTCAGTCTTCTTTCCTCTTTTTGTATCTCTGGATAACATCTCTGATTATAATAATATCAGCAGCGGTTATAACCCACCGGTAGGGAATAATAATACCTCTGCTGGTCTGGTCAAAAAGTTCTCTATTAATATCAGATACAGCAAGCCCTGTTACTTTCTGCTCTTCTATATCAATTACTAGATCCTGCAGCTTCCCTACATAAACACCATTGTTTGTGTATATATTCAGGCCAAATAGTAGTGTGAGTTCTGCGCGCATTATATCCCTGCTCTATTAATTAATTTAAGTTACCTATGCATTCTAAATTTATTTAAATATCTTCCTCTACCTTATATGAAAAACATACTTATATATCTTATAGTTTTACCGAGCTCTCTTCTATATTAAAAATGTACTCTACAAATTTTACATTTTTATTTAATCTTAATTTTTATGGTTGGCGAGTAGTTTATTCACTTTCTGTAAAAAGTCTTTTCAGTCTACTTTACCTAATAAATATCTCCATTTAAATAATCTGAGAAGAAAAATGTCTTCATTTATTAAATTCTTTTCTAAAGTATCCCTCAAGGCAGGAATTTTGGATTAAATGGCTGTTAAAAAACAATTAAATAGATTATTAAAAGAACTACACTATAAAAAGCAATGTAAAATGCAATATAAAATGCAATTGAAAAGTACTAAAAAGGCAATTGAAATGCAATTGAAAACTACTAAAAATTTAAGAATAGTTGAAAAATGTTAAAAAACGGCTAAAAAATAGTTAAAAGAGCCAATCTTAGTTTTATATTTTCTCAGGCAGACTTAATTAATAAATAGGAAATTGGGCAGGCTTCTGAAGTTTATTCAATCAACTGGACAACTCTTTTTTTCCTTGGCAGAAACCTGTCTTCTGGTATGGTTGTATTTAAGTTCCGATTTCTCCGGGCATTTAGGGCTTTTTTATTTAAGGATTTTTTTAAGTCTTATATTTGTATTTCCAGCTGTGAAATTCCCCTGCGAACGGTTTCTGAGGATTTTTTGAGGATTTCGCACTGGCTCTCCTCAAGCTTTAATTCCATAATTTTTTCGACTCCTTTTGCTCCCAGTTTTACGGGGACTCCGAAATAAATTCCTTTCTGCCCGTACTGCCCTTCGAGGTATGCAGAAGCCGGAAGCATCCGTTTAGAATCTTTAAGCACAGCTTCTGCCATACGCACAATAGCTGCGGAAGGGGCATAAAAAGCGCTTCCCTGCTTGAGGAGCTCTACGATTTCAGCTCCTCCCTTCACTGTCCTCTGTACAAGCCTGGAAATTGTTTCTTCTGGAAGCAGCTCAGGGAGCGGAACTCCGGAGACTGTAGTATACTGAGGAAGTGGAACCATAAGGTCTCCGTGCCCTCCTATTACCATTGCCTCAACATCTTTTTTAGAGCATTTCAGTTCTTCTGCTATAAAGCTTGCAAAACGACCTGCATCAAGAACCCCGCTCATTCCGAAGACCCTTTTCGGTTCGAATTCTGTTGCCTTCATAGCTACATATGTTATGATATCAAGAGGATTTGTAACATTCATAACAATAGAATTAGGAGCATATTTCGCGATATTTTTTGCGACATCTCCTATTATTTTTGAATTAGTTTTAATAAGGTCTTCCCTGCTCATTCCGGGCTTTCTGGCAATCCCGGCTGTAATAATTACCAGGTCAGAGTCTGCGATATCTGCATAATCGTTAGTCCCTGTTATCAGGGTATCATAACCGTTAATTGCACCTGCCTGCATGAGGTCAAGAGCTTTTCCCTGCGGCAGCCCTTCAACAATATCTGTCATGACAATTTCGCCAGGTTCCAGTTCGGCCAGTCTCTGGACTGTGGTCGCACCTACGTTGCCTGCACCAATTACGGATATTTTAGCCATTACTTGCACACCTGTATCAAAATTTATTTGCAGGAGTTTTCTTAAATCCTGCCTCTAAAAATCGATCTTTTTCTAATCGGTCTGGTGGTAACTATATCCCTGTATTTATTTTTTTGGCTTTCTAGAAATCCTGAAAATTCTTCTTTGACCCCTCTTACTGGATTCCAGAAGCCCTCTCTAAATTTTGCCCCCGCAATAAATAAAGAGTACCTCCTATTATTACTAACTAAGTATATTAACCTTGTTAGTTAGCTTGCTGTTATGAATTCTGGTTGTTTCACGGCATGCCTGATAAACTCGAGGATAAACCTGATAACCTTAGAAATAAAAACTGATAATTGCTGATAAGGCAGACCTGGTAACTGAAAGGGTTTATTTCCTCCCGGGATTAGAGGATTTTTAGAGGTCAGTTCTTCTGTTAAGTGCTTCTTGCTCAGAATTTAAAGTCATTAAAAGCTTTTATCTACCCTCTATATTACTTTCAGCCCTCATGCAGTATTTTTATTAAAGATTACCTCCATTTGTCCAGGGGAAAAATGCTGAAGAACACATATATTCACATTCCGGGTGTAGGAAAAGCACTTGAACAGAAAATCTGGGCTTCAGGGATAAATACCTGGGACGAATTTCTGGAAATGAAAGATAGGATCTCAATCCCTTCAACAAAGAGGGCGAAGATCTGTGAAGGAATAGAAGTCTCTTCCACGCATCTGGCTGCACGCGATTGTTTCTTTTTTTCTCAGCGCCTGCCTTCTGCAGAGCACTGGAGGGCTTATTCCCTATTCTCTGATTCTGCCGCTTTCTTTGATATCGAAACTACAGGGCTTTCCTTTCAAAGGGACAAAATAACCGTCGTTGGTATCTATGACGGAAATGAGACCCGAACTTACGTAAGAGGAGTAAACCTTGAGGACATAGTAAATGAGTTCAAGAAGTACAGGCTTCTTATCTCTTTTAACGGAGCGCGTTTTGATATTCCTTTTATAAAATCCGAATTTCCTGAAATTGAGTTCAAGCAGCTCCATATAGACCTGATGTACCCTCTTAGACGCATAGGATACGCGGGAGGCCTCAAAAATATTGAAAAGGTTCTCGGGATTTGCAGGAGTGAAGATACGGACGGTATGGACGGTTTCGATGCCGTGCGGCTCTGGAAAAAGTATGAAAAAGGAGATCGGGATGCTCTGGACCTGCTTGTTAAATATAACAGTGAAGACATAGTAAATCTGAAAACTATTATTGAGCTTACATACCCCAGAATGGTTGAAAAGGCTTTAAAAGCGTAAAACTGTGTTTTCCTTAAGGATTCCGCCAAAAAGTAGAAATGTTAGCAACAGGTATATATTGTCGGCTAATAACTACATTTACATTGCTGTTCTGGATTTTGGCTTTACTAATTACTGTTGCTTTAAGGCAGAATCGTATATGGTATGTAGTCGAACAGTCTCGGTATCGAATGTTATCGTACACTTTGAACGAAAAGGGGAATTCAATGGCAGTAACACTGAAGTTCGGGGATAAAATCACTGTGGCAGATGTAAGAAAACTCCATGATATGGAAGACGTGGTGTTTGATAGAGAATGGTTTGAAAGGGCAGATGAAAGAAATAAAGATATGTATTATATGTTCAGGGACCTTGCCAAAAGTGATGCTGACTTTGAGGTCATCAAATCCCACCACCTCAGGTATGATGTTACAAGAATCCCTCCCGGAATGCTCGGGTCGGAATATATTAAAACCATAGGTCATTACCATCCTCAGGTTCCCGGAACAGATGTGTCTTACCCTGAGATTTACCAGGTACTTGAAGGTTCTGCCACTTATCTCCTGCAAAAGGTAGAGCCCGGAGAAGAAGATACTGTTCTGGATGTGGTAGTAATCAACGCGGAAAAGGGAGATATGGTGCTTGTTCCACCCGGATACGGGCACGTAACAATAAATGCCTCAAATGAAACTCTTGAAATGGCAAACTGGGTCTGCCGGGACTTTTCTTCGGTCTACGAGCCTGTAAAAAGGCTGGCCGGAGCTGCTTATTTCCTTCTTAAAGACGGCTATGTCAAAAATCCTCTATACAGGGATATACCTTCAATTCGTTATATTGCACCTCTGGACTTTGATGAGTTCGGGCTTGATTCCGGCGGAAGCATGTATGATCTCGTACATGACGCTGACAAGTTAAGGTTCCTGACGGCTCCGCAGGATTCTATGAGCTTCCTGGCAGGAGTGCTTTGAAATATAAGGAGTACTCCGGATACGGGATCTGACGAGCAAAATTTCCTGTTTCAGATCCCTGTAATTTTTTTCAAAAATTTTATTTTACTTTTTTCCTTCGCAATTTTGGGAGCAGTTTTTGGGTGAGAGCCGGTATTAGATCCCACTTTCCGCAGATATCCACAAAAATGACATCAATTTCCTCAATGCAGCAGTAATTTAAATGATCGTCTTGCTTTCATAGGGTAATAGTGGACAAATCGGCAAGTAAATTCTACACTTATGTACATTTGCGAAATGTCGGTTAGATGCAGTATCCGGCTTCTAAAGGACAGTTTCTTTTCTCCAATATACACAACTTATAATAGGTATAAATGCTTTCAATTAGTGGAGGGTTGAAATGCAAAAAAATGGATACCGTATTCAATTTACATCATCCAGGATCCGGGATCTGATGTACAGGACTACATTCGATCCGAAGAAAATGGATGGAGACGTCATACTTAATCTATCTCTTATCGATAAAAAAGATCTGGATGACGTTCTCGGAATCTTTAAAATGGTCATCTCAAGCGGGCTTTCCGTTACCCCTTATGTAAAGGTAATTTCCGAAGGGGAATCTATCGGAGACCTTACTATTGAGAAGGGAAAGGTAGGAATCGGGACCGTATGCAGTATAACTATTGACGGTGTACTGCTAAAAGCAGGCATTCCAGTAAATCCGAAGCTTGGAGGAGTTGTTCAGATCCGGAACGGAATTCCTGTACGCTTCACTGATGTGCTTACATATGTGAGTACGACTGTAGATCCCCTGGAAATTTTGATGTCTCAGGGAATTACATCGGTATCTGAGATGTTAAGGACAGGCTCAGGCAAGGTACTTGCAAACCTGAGAGAAGCTCCCATGGTCGCGAGAGACGAGATTGAAAGCAGCCTTTCCGATCTCCTTGATGCAGGTTTTAGCGGAATTCTGGAGGTAGGGGAGCCAAACACAAGGGTTCTTGATGTTCCTATTGAAAGAGACCACCTCGGAATAGTTGTTATCGGGGGAACAAACCCAATGGCTGTTGTACAGGAGTATGGAATTCCCATAGACACAAGTGCAATGTCGAGACTGATCTCTTTTAAGGAAATGAGCAGGATTGAGGATCTGGTCTGAAATACAGGGTCTGAGTCTGAAATACAGGGTCTGAATATGACCCGTTTCAGAGTTCCTGCCAAAGAGTTTTGCTTTCATCAAAAATGCTGGTGCTTTTTGAGGAACAGATTCTCCGGATGATTTCAAGCGGGCTTCTTCTATTATCCTGAACTTGCCTTCCGTCGAAGCTGTTCTCCTATAAAGAAATCGAGCTTTCGGGCAAATTCTTCTTTTGCATTCGCAGGAATGGTTGCCCCTGCAGCAATGTCATGCCCGCCACCTGCACCTCCTACTTCGGCTGAAATAATTGACATTGCTTCAGATAGGTTAACACCTCTACGGATCAGGTCCTGTGTCCCTCTTGCTGACACCTTGATTCCGCCCTCCGTCCTCGCAAAAGCGATAATCGGCAGGTTCCTGTTCTCGACTATCGTGGAACTCATGCCTGCAATTATTCCTACGATGGTTTCTTTTATCTGCGAGCCGGCATCGAAGTATTGAATGTTCTGTAGTTGAGTAACCCCATTCTCTTTTACATACATTAGTCCATTGACAAGGTTCTGCCTGTGTTCGGCAAGCAGTTTTTTTGCATCTTCGTAGGCGTTTTCCCTATCACCCATGCAGACTGCAAGCCCGATATCGGCATGATCATACCTGGCAGTAGCATTAAGGAGAGTTGAGAACTCCGAAGCATCTCTCATTTCCGTTCCTTCCCTTTCATTGAGAAGGATATACACCTCGCCTATCAGGCGTTCAATCCTGTATGAGGGAATTCCTGATTTAAGGCAATACTGGAAGAGCCCTGAAACGATTTTCTGTTTTTCCGGAACCTCAAGATCTATCCAGCGCCTCCAGCGCTCGTCCTGGCTAAAACGAATATTCAGGGAATGAAGGAAGTTTATGCAGGCTTCCTCGTCACCGGTAAGCCCGGGAAGGTAAGGATCGGAAGAATATTGTAAAAGTTTGTAAATAGGGCGGGTCTGCTTTCCGAATAGGGTCAGGTCTTTTTTAAATTCAAGGTTCCCTCCTTTTACCCCTTCTTCCAGAATCTCCCTGTTAATCCCTACAAGCTGCCCCATTTTCAGGTGCTGCATATCCCCGACTGCCCCGACTATAGCAAGTGAGGAGAGGTCTCTGTTTTTCCCAAGGGCTGAAGCAAGAATATAAGTGCTTCCCGAGCCGCTAAGTTCATAAGAGCCATTTGCTCCGAAAAGATGGGGGTTAAGGTGGAATTCCAGAGTTCCCTGGGGCTGGTGGTGGTCCGAGATTACAGCATTGATATTGCGTGATTTTATCTGTTCGCACATCCCGCTTCCGAGATCAGTAAAAATTACGAGTTCGTGGTTCTCGTCTGCAATAGTATCAAGTGCCTTTTCATCAAGCTGCTTTACAAAACGTGTTGTGTATTCGAAATTTCCCCGCTCAAGAGCTGTGCAGATAATCCCTGCAGAGGTCAGCCCGTCTGCATCAATATGAGATACTACATGTACCGACCTGTATTTTCTGATTTCTTCGGCACACCTGCCTGCTTCTTTTCTAAATGATTCCATAATTTCAGTCATTACTTTCTCCAAGATTCTCTGCTGGCTCCAGTTTAACTTTCTGTTCCCAGTAATTTTTTCTTCCCCATTCTTTCGGGTTTATTGCATAATCCTTTCCGTTTCTTTTTATTTCCGGGTAATTCCTGATTTCCTTTAATGTAAGTTTGAGGGTTTCTGCATGATAACTTTTCTCCAGATCTTCCCAGGGAACCATATATGCTTCCCTTCCGTGACCCGTACCGAGGCGAAGTTCCACTGCAAGGAATCCCCTTCTTCCGGATTTATTCAGGTATTCTGAAATCCTCTCTATCTGATGGACGCCCCTTTTGTCAACAGTAAAATGCTGGGAAAAGTAAAGCGCATTTGCTCCTTTATCTACGGAAATACTTTTGCATTCGATCCCCAGATAAAGATCAGGATCAAGGGAGTCTACAAGCACATCAAGAAACTGAGCAGTAAACCTGTGCTGTTTAAGTCTGTAGGAGATGGCTCTTATGCCTTTTTCTTCAATGTACGCGTTAAATGAGTTTACAAGCACACGTTCAAATTCGGTCACTAAATCCATTCTCCTGTTTTTCTTTATTTATTTCATTTTTTATTGATATGGGGGTATGATTCATTTGCAGATTTGCGGGCTAATTTGATTTATTCTGAATTAGGGTAATTACATGCAAGTAATAAAGGCAGTAAGAATGTAAGAGAGTTATATTCTGAGAGTAAATCAAAGAATTATATTAAGAGTGCCTTTCTCAGAGTACATTCTTAGAGTACCATTATTTAGAGCAGGCATCCTTTAAGGTGAAGTTACCGTCAGATTGGGTTACTATAAGATTAAGTTACTATAAGTTAGCGTTGAATTCAGCGTTGAATCAATACCAGATATCATTCAAGATCAGGTACTGAATTAAGACTAAGGATGAATTAAGACTAAGGATGAATTAAGACTAAGGATGAATTAAGACCAGGTATCGGGTTATCATACGGATTAGGATTATTCTGAATTAAAGCAGTAAGGGAAATCAGCTATAATATTATAATAAGGTACTCTGGCGGTAAATAAGACTTTTGTAAAATTGTCTGCACTGTCCGCGTGAATGTGCGGTATTTTTGCATCCGCAAGTTTCTAGAGATATTTTCTTTAATAAATATTTCTGAATCAGGTAAATACTCGTAAAATTTATTCGATACTTATGAGTTTTGTTCCTGAACGTCTCCAGAATATACGCAATTAAAAAAGTTCAGGTAGAAAATATCCTCGAAAAATAAGTG
>OBLN01000588.1_pt1 | contig 13081 bp, 11 predicted proteins | sample 1519301 | NCBI WGS metagenome assembly OBLN01 (sample SAMEA2452533, study PRJEB22499) | sediment metagenome | reverse complement strand
CCAAAGCGTCTTCCTCTCCCGGGAGAGGAAACAAAGGTGAGGGTGGGGCAATGCCTAGTTGTTGTTAATTACCTGCAATACCTGAGGTCGGTTATATACAATCAACTTGTCAGTGGAGTAAGCACTGATGTAGAACCTGCGAGCGTCCGAAGGTCCTCGCAGCGTTCGGTTGCAACGCTCGCATCCCGAATGCTCGGAGAAGACGCTATCAGGTCGCTATATAATATTCGCTCCGACGCAGAGCGTGCGAGATCAAAGGTTCGTACGGTAATTTTGGGAGGCGGAGCCTCCTATAGGCATTGAGCAGCGGAACTACTTAACGAGATCTAACTACCACAGGCCACCACCCTCACCTTGCTCAGGACGCTCTGTGTCGGAGCAAGGTGAATCAGAGTAAGATAAGGAGTCAGCGGCTCAGGGAGGCGCTGTACCTATACTAAATTAATCACCAAAAGAGCCGGCGGGACCGGGGAATACGACCGGGCTTTCGAAGCCGTCTTTAGAGACACTGGCTACACCAAAGTAGTAGTTATCGATCACCACATTCTCCAGGGTGTGCTCAGTCACATCCGCAGGCACGAAAACGCTTTTCTCCCATTGATTGGAATCGGTCAGGCGCCAATAGATCTTATAGCCGGCAAGCTGGGGGTTTTCATCAGGGTTCAGAGCCTTCCAGCTAAGTGTGGCACTTGGTCGAACCGCTCCGGAAATTTGGACCTCAGCCGGTGGACTCGGAGCCCAGGACATACCTGCCATCACAACCGCATTAAGGCCGGTCAGTTTGGCTGCGTAATCAAATTCAACTTCACTGAGGACATCTCCATATTCTACTCCGTCTTCGGTTCTGATATCCTGATGCTGGCGTTCGTAATCCTCATTGGTTTCCATGATCCGAACACCCGGGAATCCGGCATCATTGAATGGTCGGTGGTGACCTCCACGACCAAAACGATCCAGACGATAGATCATCATCACGTCTAAATTCCTGATATACAGATCTGCCATCTTATCTACATAACGCGCCAGGTTACGGGAAGGGGAATCCACCTCGCCACCTGTAAAGCGCCGGATACGAGCTTCCCGCTCTGTTTCAACGGCACGGGTTCCTTCCGAGAATACACGCGCGGTGGTATTATCGATCACACCGTTTATGCCCTGAATATTACCGATCATATCATTATTCAAGACTCCTTTGATATCCCAGCCCTGCTCTTTGGCATATTCCGCCAGTATCTGTCCACCAAATAATCCCTGCTCTTCACCGGAAAGCTGAGCATACATGATGGATCCTTCAAACTCATACTGACTCAATACGCGAGCGGCTTCCAGTACTCCCGCCACTCCGGAAGCATTATCATTGGCTCCGGGAGAAACAGATTCGGCATCCATCACATCACTGACGCGGGAATCAATATCACCGCTCATGACCACAAACCTATTCGGATCAGCGGTCCCACGTTGAATAGCTATCACATTCACCACTTGAACCGGTTCCGGAATACGGCTGCCTTCTTCTCCTCCTACATAATCACTCACGTAAAAGACTTCCAGACATCCACCACAGTTTGCCGATATTTGCTCAAATTCTGCTTTCAACCAGCGGCGAGCGGCTCCAATTCCCTCTGTTTCGGAGGTCGTGTCGGATAATGTATGTCGGGTTCCAAAACCCACCAGTTTCGTGATATCCGCTTCAATTCGTTCTGCTGATGGGGCCTCGCCGATTTCCCTCAACACCTCGGTTTGCAGGGTCTGAGCCATGACTCCTCCCATTGCAAATAAAAGGGTTATCAGGGTCAATACTAATGCTTTAATTGTTTTCATAGGTTCAATTCTCACTGTGGTTGTTACGTAAATTTTGTTCCTGCTTCAGATATTCCTGAAGGTTCTTCTGAAACTGAATCTGAGCTTTCAATCCCGCTCTGTGGCCAAAAAATGCTCCCAACCCACAAGCCACGATCACGACGAACTGGAAGGTTAAGTTGGCATCTCCAAGTCCTGCATCATAGATCTGAACCCAGACCAAAGGCGGAATGGCGATCAAAAGACCAAAGATGTAAGGCGCCGGACTGGCTCCCTGCAGCCTTCGCATGAATCGACGGCCGGTTACAAACACGATGTTCATATAAACCAGACCAAAGCCGAATAGAAAAAGAGTTCCAACAAATGTCGGATCTGTTATTTTGATCAAGAATTCTGACGACAAAAGTGTAAAAGCCGAAGATATTATAAAAACACCTGAGGCATAAAAAGCGAACCGAGGGATGTTATCCAAAACGATAGTGTGATTTAGGTTAAGAAATTTAGATTCTCACATTCAGTTGCGGATAAAAAGATACAACAATATCCACATGTAAGATGGTTAAAAGGTGCAATAAAAAGATTAGCGGGATAACCAGTTCTGTGGATTCACAAACTCGTTACCATCTCTTACGGCAAAGAAAAGCACCTCACCCAATTCTGATTCTGAGGTGCCGGCATTCCCAACTTTATCACCGCGTTCCAGAACTGAACCAATATCAACACTGATCCGAGAAAGATTACCATATGCGGTATAGTAGGAACCGTGCTTAACAAATACCACATCCCCATAGCCACGGAGTGGAAGGATCTCAAATACATATCCCGGGGATACGGCGGTAACGGGTGCTCCGGATTCCGTAACTATATCAATGCCAGGATGTTCGGTACTGGTTCCATAAAGAGGATTGCGTACCCTACCGAATTTCTTCGCCACCGTTTTACTGTTCACAGGCCATGGTAAAGCACCTTTTGACTGTACAAATTCATTTTCGTAGGTGAGCAGGATATCATCACTCACGAAGTTTTCCCGTAATACCGATCGGGAATATTTTTCAACCTCAGCTGCTCTTTCATCTGCATCGGCGATATTTCGGGCCTGCTCCAGTCTCCGAAGTCGTTCATTTTCCTGTTCCCGAAGGGCTTCCTCATCCTCGATCAGACTGGTAAAGGTGTTCTCAAGATTTTCTTTTTGTTCCCGGGTCTTTCTCAGCTCTGCCAGCCAGTCACTACGTTCCTGCTTGATCTCCTCTACCGTTTGTTCCTGCTGCCGGCGCTGAACAGCCAATTCATTTTTTTCCAGTCTTATCTCATCAATAACTTGCCTATTCCGCTCATAACTATCCTGAAGATCAGCCTTTACCTGATCGAGTTCCCTTTTGGCCTCACGAATCACCTGAGCTTGTTTGGTCTTTTGTTCATCAAACCTGCGGAGATAATTGGAGCGCACCACCATTTGATTGATGGATTTGGAGGTCAACAGGAGTTCAATATTTCCCGCCCGACCTTTTTTATAGGCGTAAGTAATGATCTTTCGATAGTTGTCCATGAGATGCTCGAGTTCGGCCTCACGTAACTCCAATTCATTTTCAGTGAGTTCGATCTCTGCCTCGATCTGTGATTGTTCACTCTGCAAACTTTTGATCTTGTCATCCTGAAGGGCAATCAGGTTATTCAGCGACTGAAACTGCTGATAGGACCGGTCAAATTTTTCCTCTGCCTGATTGACACGCTCCTGATAATTTTTGATCCGGGCTTCCAAAACATTGATCTCGGCCCGTGTATTTTCCTGGCGCTTCAGAAGCTCTTCCCGTCTTTCCTGATAGGTCTGGGCAAACAGATCGCCGGAAAAAGCTATCAGAACAATAAAACAACATACATATTTTATGGAATCGAATGATCTCATAGTCTCTGGATCTTTATGTTATCTGGGATATCAATTTCTAAGTTGATCCGGTCAGGATTTGTTTCCAGTGAACGTACTAAAAATACGACTCTCGAACGCTCATCCGCACTGAATATCGTGATTTTTCTGGGCAAAACGAATCCGTTCAACTCCCCATAGCTTTCATAAAAGATGCGGGAATAGGGTGAATTTTGAGGTATGGTTTGTTCTACCGTTTGAACCCGGCCATTTTTCCGGTCAACCACCACCCGTAACCCATTCCTGAGTAAAAGCCGAAAGGTCGAGCTGTTTTCCTGTAGCCGATTCACATTTTCAGCATCTACTTTGAAGTTAATGAGGTCCAGCATATTAATGGACGTCAGTTCATTTAGGCTCGTCAATCTCCCATCGTAAATGGAGATCTTCTGAGCTTCCTTATCAAGCCGGTTATAAATAAGAATAGAATCCTGTTCCACCAACATCTGTCCGCCTTCAATACCTATACGGTTTTGGATGGTCAGAAGGCTGCGGGTTTCATTGGTCGCAAAATCGATGGTTACACGGTCACTGTTTCCCGGTTCACTCACCAACGCACGACCCTTGCCGGTCATGGTCTCAAGCTCGCCGGCATAATTTGGCACCATAGCCACCACCTCTTCAATGGATTCTTTACTGGGGCGGAAATCACCTTCCATGGTCAATTCAGAGGTGCTGTTGCAGGCGCTGAGCAGAAATAGCATTCCAAAAATTAAATAGTGCGTCTGTTGTAAAGTAGATCTCAAATCTATCCGTTGATCTTTTCTTTTAAATGAATTCGTTCCGGGTCGTTCTCTAACGCCTGTTCCCACCACTTTCTTGCCTCATCCATATTGCCCAGCTTCTCATATACATCCCCAAGGTGTTCATACACCTCAGCACTGGCTCCGCCCGTATCAATGGAGGCTTTGATATAGCGCCGGGCCCGTTCATAATCTTCCAGTTTAAAATAGACCCAACCGACCGTATCCAGATAGGCCGCATTCTCAGGAGCTACTTCGATCGCTTTCAGTGCCAGCTCTTTAGCCCTTTCCAGATCCTCGCCTCTGACCGACAAATTGTAAGCGTAGTTGTTCATGGCGTTGTCATTCTCGGCATCATACCTGAGCGCCAGTTCATAGGCTTCATCCGATTGTTCATGTTTCCCAAGGTTACCTCTCACATCCCCAAGCGTACTGTAGATGATCGACTTGAACGGGCGCCGGGCAGGGGCACGGGTTGCATTTTCCAGCCACTCCTCAGCTGTTTCATTTTGATCGGTCAGCATATAGGCACTCCCTACAAAGAATTGTATGAAGGCATCTTCAGGAACCGATTCATGTGCCTGTTTCCCGACTTCGATCACCTGCTCATAATCCTGCTCACTTAACAATAACTGAAGCCGCTGACGCCAGGCGATCTCATCTTCCGGTAACAGCTGATTTGCTTTTTCAAGTAGTTCGAGGGCTCGTTCCGGCTGCTCCATCTGGGCATAGAATTCACCTGACAGACTGAAGGCGGGACCATAATCCTGATCGGTCTCCGTAAAGGCATCCAATACCCCTTCGGTCTCTATTCTAAGCTGAATGTTCTGGGGATTCTGTTGTGACCTGGAATACAGGAATCGGGCGATATTCATTTTTTGTTCAGGCTGTATGAGCGGGTCAGCCACAAAATTGGATAACAAGGTCCCGGCACTGTCCCATTTCTGCTCATCCAGATACAGGCTTGCCAGGTTGATCAGTGATTGTGGGTCGCGGGCATTCCGTTCCAATGCGTTGCTTAAGATCTCCTTCGCCTCATTTTCATTGCCGTAATTGGCGTAGTATTGCCCCAAGAGGTTCAGCATTTCAAGGTTGTCCGGGTCGAGCTCACGTATCTCTTCAAGCTGGGCAATGGCTGAATCGGGTGCCGACAGGGCTTCATAGTTTCTGAATTTCATTAGCAGGACCGAGATATCACCGCCTCTCAGTTTCAGAATGTCATCCAGTATCTGATTGGAGCGAACAAATTCTCCGTAATCCTTATAGGTATCCGCCAGCATGTATAATGCATCAAAATCATCCGGGTACATATCCAGCAGGGTATTTAACTCTCTGAGAGTAGCATCATTCTGTCCGGCCCGGCGATAGATCTGAGCCAGTTTCAGCCGGTACCATTTGTTTTGTGGCTCACCGTCCACTGCCAATTTCCCGTATAATGCGGCATTCGGCAAATTATCCATACTGTAATACACATCCGCCAGAGCGTAATCTACCCCTGATGATCCGCTCAGGTAATCCTTTGCCTCTAACAACAGCTTCTCAGCTCTGTCAAACTCCTCATTTTCAAAGGCCTCCAGCCCCTGAATAAACATGGACTTCCCGGCGATCTCATTCTCATTTTGCACCTGAGTTTGAGCAAAACCAGTGGAAGTAAGCAGTCCACCAATAAAAAAAGCGAGTACATATTTCATAACAGTCATATCAACGTTAAGTATAACAGGAAAGTGCGATTTTTGCTTGTCATTTGAAGGATTCCAAAGAAATGATTATTTGTATGGATCATTTACGACGGATAATCTCTCAAATGAATCACGAACTCTATTTCATTGCACTTATTCCACCTGAACCGCTCAGGGAACAGATTCAAAACCTTAAACTGGAAGTAGCTGAACAATTCGACAGCTCACATTCGCTGAATGCGCCTCCTCACATTACACTGGTCAGCCCGTTTCGTGTAAGTTATGATAAGATCTCAAGTTTACAATCACTCCTTGAAGTGTATGCTCAGGGCCACTCTCCCTTTCAGGTTCAGCTGAAGGATTTCGCCACCTTTCCCCCTCGGGTGATCTTCATCGATGTAAAGATCTCTGAAACCCTTCAGCAATTTCAGCAAAAACTTGAACTGATGATCCGCGCTGACCATGACTTTGGATACAACTATCAGGAGCGGCCTTTTCATCCGCATGTCACCCTTGCCTTTAAGGACCTTTCAAAAGAGAATTTTTACAACGCCTGGGATGAGTTCAAAAACCGCGATATGGAAGAGGATTTCACAGCCGACCAGTTTTACCTGCTTAAGCACAATGGTGAGGTCTGGGAAGTTTTTAGTGAATATCCCCTGAACAAAGAATGAATACGGGCAGGTTTAAGGGTATCAACTACCATAGCTAAACAGTAGGCTCAAAATATTCCTGAATATTCTCTCGCAGCTTCAGAGCCAGTTCTTTCCGATCTGAGGACTGTTCCGTCTTTTTTCCAAATTTGATCTTACAGTAGATCTTTTTTGTTTGAGAAAGTATCAGCAGGTGTTCCAGAAATCCGTGACGGGCACCGAAAAAACATACGCTGTCCCGTGCCGGCGGGTCTTCCTTAGCAGTGGCATATGAGATGGATGCGGTATGAACCGGGATCTGCTCATCCGCCGGAAACTGAAGCAATGAGGCATGAAATGGCAGGATCTCTTCCCCACCCGATGAAGTGGCCTCCGGAAAAAAGATCAGCCCCTGATACATATTCATAGACCTTGATAACTCTTGGTTCACCCGTTTCACATCGGTTTTCCTTTTCCGGTCCACAAAGATCACCCCAACCGCGTTAACCATATAACCCAGCACCGGCCAGCTCCTGACGGCCTTTTTGGCTACAAACGTACACCTTAGACTAAGATAAAGCGGAATGATATCCATATAACTGAGGTGGTTGGATACCAGAAAGAATGGAGCTTTTGGCGGTTCCCCCTCGATATCAAGCTGCATATTAAAGATAAAAGCCACTCCCTCTGCCCAGGTTTGCATAAACAGGTTTCGCCACGGTTCATACCGCTTTCGAAGTATTTTTGGAACCGCTAAGCCTACCCAATAGATCCCGAAGGTGGTCATGGTAAAGATCAGCAGAACAAAAAGCCTGAAATATCCGCGGATCTTTCTCATAACAGACATATTTTGGTTATCCGAAAAACATCTTTCGGGTTCGGTCAGATATATTTTCGATATCAAGAAAGACCATAACATAAAACAGCTCAAGGTCTTTTCTATAGGCCGGTTTGCTGATGATATCACATCCCACACTCAAGTAGTTGGCCAACAACCCGGGGGTTTCAAAATCTACTTTTCGTTCCACCTCAAAATCTTCCTCATTCAAACCATAAGGCTCGGCTCCGCTTACCAAATAATTGGGATGGATGACGCCCCGGTGTTTGAGTTCTTTATAGATCGCAATGCCTTCTTCCGGTGACTTGGCCGGAATTCCCAGGCTGCCCAGTAAATATCGCTGTTCGAGTGCCTGTAAATAACCGGCAAACCCCTTCCAAAGCAAGAACAAAACTCTTCCGTTGCGATGCTCTTCTTCTATACATGCACGACCAACTTCAAAACTTTTGGTCAGTACCTCTTCAGGCAGCTCTTTAAGATTGAACAATGTTTCAGAATAGAAGCCTTCTCCGCCTGCCGCCTGAGCATAAGTTTGAAGACGGTAAGTTCCAACTACCCTTCCGGTTTCATTCTCTTTCACGATCAGGTGATGACATTGTTCATCGTATTTATCCTCATCGACCGTTTTGGACGAATCAAACTCCCTTTCAAGCTCCTTATAAAAAACCTCGTATCTCAGCTTTAAGGCTTGTTCGATTTCGGAATCTGTAGATGCAATACTCACCGTATAACGGTGATTTGAAATATCAGGTAGGATCTTCTCTTTAGCTTTCAACTTTGTGCTTTAATTTTATTTATCAGTTTTTCAATAACCAGCCAACAATTTTGCAGATTTAAAACATTCCGCTTCAGACGGATGAACGGGTAGTAAACGTTTTGCTTAAATACAATGTGATACTATTCAAGCCCTGTAAATCCAACCCTGAAAATATCACGAAATCCCCACTTCAATTCAATAATTATCTATGGGTTAGTTTTGTGGCTCTGCCCGTTAATTATCAGTACCTTTAGGCTTATTTGAATTTCATATTCAACCTAATTCCTAAAATGACAGACTTGCCTTCCAGTCCCGCTACTGAATCAAAATCACTTTTGCGAGATGTAAATCTCTACATCATATTCGGTATTACCTTAACAGCCGTTATGGGGGTGACATCCATCGCCCCGGCATTTCCCTCCATCGCCGATTCTCTTGATATATCTACTGAGCGCATCGGATTACTGATCACCTTTTTTACCATTCCCGGCATTATCATTACTCCGGTATTGGGTCTGCTGGCAGATCGATTTGGACGTAAGATTGTATTGGTTCCTTCACTGTTACTTTTTGGAGCTGCCGGAACAGCCTGTGCCTATGCGGTATCATTTGAGCAGATGTTGTTTTTTCGGGCTCTTCAAGGAATGGGAAGCGCCTCTCTTGGTGCCCTGAACCTGACATTGATCGGAGACCTCTATTTCGGAAATCAGCGCGCAACTGCCATGGGTTATAATGGAAGCGTGCTCAGTATCGGCACCGCTTTTTATCCAGCCGTTGGTGGAGCACTTGCGATTCTGGGTTGGTTCTATCCTTTTTACCTGAGTTTGCTGGCCATTCCGGTTGGGATATTCGTTCTACTCAAACTTGAAAAAACCGGTTCATCTAACAGTCTTAATGTTTCTGAGATATTCTCAAATGTGGCCTCCTCATTGGTTTCCAAAAAAGTAATTCCCTTGTTTGCCGGCATCTTTTTGACCTTCGTTATGCTGTATGGAGGGTACATCACGTTTTTCACCATCCTGCTGGATGAGAAGTTTGAACAAAATGCTTTCTGGATTGGCCTGATCCTTTCCGGCTCATCCTTTATGACAGCCTATGCCTCATCCCAGCTTGGTAAACTCACCACCCGTTTTTCGGAGGTTAATCTGATCCGAACCGCAGCGATCCTCTATCTGGCTATTTTCCTGATCATCCCTCAAGTCACCAATATCTGGTGGTTCATTATTCCGGTGCTGATCTTTGGGGCCGCTCAGGGCATTAACATTCCAAGTATCCTGAACTTATTGACCGGATATGCTGACAAAGAATACCGGGCGGCCTTCCTGTCCGTAAACTGGGTAGTGATGCGCACCGGTCAGGCTCTCGGTCCTTATCTGCTGGGTTTGGTGTATGCCGGCATCAGTCTGAATGCTACATTTTATGCCGCAGCTGTGGCCGCAGGATTGTTTGTCATCTCCTCATTCTTTTTCATGAAACGAGAGTGGTATGTAGCAGCAGATGTGACCATGATCGAAGACCTTTAGAAAACAGCCTATTCAATTTTATGCATCACCGTCATAGGGTTTTTCAAACTCCCCCTTTGAACTGATCCAGCCTTTCACTTGTTTTTCAGAAAAACAGACAAAAAATTAATAACAAGGAAGTATGAGTGAACAAATGAACGCGGCTTACTTAGAAGACTATGGCGATCTGAACAATATCAAAACCGGAAAACTGGATAAACCGGAAGCAGGTGAGGGAGAGGTCTTGGTGCGTGTAAAAGCCGCCGGTGTAAATCCCGTTGATGCAGCCGTAGCCAAGGGTATGCTGAAAGATGCCATTCCGGGTGAATTCCCACTCATTCCCGGTTGGGATGTTGCAGGTGTAGTTGAGGAAACCGGTTATGCCGCACGTCGTTTTCAGGCAGGTGATGAGGTTTACGCTTATGCGCGCCGGCCACTTATTAAGCACGGAACCTTCGCAGAATACATCTCACTCCCAGAAGCATACCTTGCTGAACGCCCAACAAATATTTCTATGGAAGAAGCAGGCGGAATACCGTTGGTGGGCTTGACGGCCTATCAATCTATTTTTGATTTTGGAGAGCTCAAAAAGGATCAAACACTATTGATATTAGGTGCTTCAGGAGGTGTCGGCACCCTGGCCATTCAGTTAGCGAAATCCGTTGGAGCAAACGTCATTGGGGTGGCAAGCGAAGCCAATCATGATTACATGAAAGACCTCGGGGCTGATGTCACGATCGATTATAACGATCATCATGTGGGAGAGGCCGTGCAAAAGGTTCAACCTGAAGGCGTGGATCTGATCTTCCATTGCTCCCGTGGAGATTCCTTTGCACAGGTTATGGAAACCGGAGTGTTAAAAGATGGCGGTAAAATTGCCTCCATTACCAAGAGTAAACCTGATATCAGTGATGATATTGAATTTAAGTACGTATTTGTAGAACCGAATTCGGAACAGCTCGAGCATATTGCCGCCCTTGCTGATAACGGTAAGATCAGAGTTCCAATATCCAAAACGTACACATTGGAAGAAACCGGTCAGGCTCTGCAGGAAATTGAAAAACTGCATACCAGAGGGAAATTGATCATCACACCCTGACAGAACCTAAGCCCTAATTAAAAAAGCCGGGTCAAAAGATCCGGCTTTCTTATTTGGTTCGACCTGATCTAATTTCTGACAGGTATCACAACAAACTACTGGCAGCTCCTCTTAGCTGATCGTTTCTCTTGAATGTCAGATCTACTGACAAACCGCTGTCTCCCGAATCTATATTCAGAGTACCCTGTAACTGATCAGACAAGGTTTTAACAAGGGTCATTCCCAACGAAGAAGGGTATTCCAGATCTATATCTCTGTCCAAACCTTTGCCATCATCCTTCACCTTTAGTGAGACCAGATTATTTTCACTTTTGAGGGTGAGGTGGATTTCTCCTTTTTCGGCCTCATTGAACGCGTGCTTATAGGCATTTGTGACCACTTCATTCAAGAGGAGGGTATATGGAACCGCCTGATTGATATTGACTTCAACTTCATCCAGCTCCAATTCAACCCTGATGTCTTTACCGTTGGCGATGGAATCTGATAAATGTTTGATCAGATTTTCGGTTTGCTCGTCCAACCTGACGTTGGTGAAATTGTCATTCTGATATAACTGATCGTGTATGAGAGCAATAGATTTAATACGAGTCTGATTGTCTTCCAGATATTTATAAACCATTTCATCATCGGTTTGGTAGGCTTGTAACTGCATCAGTCCTGATACTAGTGCCAGATTGTTTTTAACCCGGTGGTGTACCTCCATTAATAAAATTTCTTTTTCTTTTAGCGACTCTTTTATCCGTTCATCAGCCAGTTTCTTTTCTGTGATATCCTGAAAACTGCCATGCAAACGCACACATTTCCCATTGTGAAAAATGGCTTCCCCAATGGTTCGTACCCATTTGATATTCCCTTTTCCACTTCTAACTTTCAACTCGAGATCATAAGACTCCCCTGACTCAATGGCTTTGTTCACCGCTTTAGTGATCTTCTTTTTACTTTCCCCTACATAGAAATCCAGTCTGTCCTGCAGGTTGGGATTATAATCCTTATCCACTTCCAGAATCTCTTTTACGACATCCGTCCAGCTAATCCTTCCTTTTTCTACGTCAAGCTCCCAGGCTCCGATCTTCACCATACGCTGTGCCTGTTCCAGCAAACTTTCCATCCGCACCTGTTCAGAAATATCTACTCCGGTACCCAGGATATAATTTTTCCCATCCTGATTGAAGAATGAACCGGATAGATAGAAATGTGGGTGACTCCCATCCTTGGCCTTCAATCGGGCTGTAATACTCGCTGAACCTTCCACAAACGCTTCCTTTATAATATTTTCGATCCGCTCATGGTCCTCCTTTAAGTAGAAATCCAGGGGATTCATTCATTGAATTTCCTCCCAGGAATATCCAAGCCTGTCAATAAAATACTGGTTAACCCGAATGTAATTCATGTCCTCATCCAATACATAGAACAGAACCGGAAGTGAATTCAAGGTCTTGTCAATAAAAGCTTGTTCGTTCAGCAGATCTTTTTCTGTTTGTTTCCGGTCATTGATATCCACTCCGGTTCCTACCATGATGGTCTCATTATTGATAGTGGTGGTGATACCTGACAACAAATAGGGGATCTTGTCTCCATCTTTTGTTTTAATGCGCAATTCCACTTCACTCGCAGAATATTTCAGGGTGGTCAAAAAACTTTGTACCGAGGCATCCACATCCTCTTCTGCCACGAATTTAGTAAAGTGGTTGCCATCTCCCGGTTTATAATCGATCAGTTCGCGAAAACGGTTGTTCACACTGATGATCTGCCCTTCTTTATCGATCACATAAAAAATGCCCGGCAAACTATTTATGATGTGATTATTGAGCACCTCCTCCAAGTCCCGATTCAGGTCTGAGATCTTTAGGTTTTTTTCGTACTCAAAAGTATTACCAAAAACTGAAGTGATTGATCCTGCCAGCTTTTCTTCAAGCTCTCCTTGTTTGATCAGGTCAGATGCACCGGCTTTTACCAGTTTTATCGCCTCCTCTAAAGAAAAATCTGATTTAATGAGAATCAGCGGGATATCAGGATCCAGCGATTTAACTTTATCAACCGTTTCGATGTCTGAAAGATTCAGGTCCTCCAGGTCCAATATGACAAGATCATCAGAGTGATCAATTGCCTGATT